>Ga0131853_10006910_pt1 | contig 20511 bp, 22 predicted proteins | sample TergutLab28metaG_FD_92764 | JGI IMG/M metagenome (GOLD analysis project Ga0131853, IMG submission 92764) | Labiotermes labralis P1 segment gut microbial communities from Petit-Saut dam, French Guiana - Lab288 P1 (version 2) (version 2) | ecosystem: Host-associated > Arthropoda: Insects >...
AATTTTTTCGAGTGTAATTTGTGAAACAAATTTTGCGTGGCAGGCGTTTTCACGCGGTTTTTGTGAAAATGTCCGAAGTCACCCGGAAGAAACCGGGCGCCCGAAGGGCGGTTTTGCAGTGCAAAGCAAAACTTATGAGAGCGCAAAACGACAAAAAAATTGTGTGAAACGGTTATAGGACAGGTCTAGTTTTTACGTTGGCCGACGTGTGCTTATTATATACTGTGTGCAGTATACTGTCAATAGGAATAAAAACCTTGTGCAAATGCAAATATGAAACGAGCGGCGGCATGGGATTCCTGTTATACTTACACTAATCCCAATTAAGAAAACAGGGCGCGTGAAAGGATACCACAGCATGAAAATTACATTTATAACCGTAGGCAAACTGAAAGAAAAGCATATGAAAGCCACCGTGGATGAATACGCAAAACGGCTTTCTAAATATGCCAAGTTTAATATAATAGAAGTGGTAGACGAACCCGCCCGGGAAAAGATGAGCAAAGCCGAAGAGCAAATTGTCCTTCGGGAAGAGGGCGAGCGGATACTAAAATGTATTAAAGAAAACGGATATGTAATTGCAACAGCTATTTCCGGCGTACAGCTTGACAGTGTGGAACTTGCGGGGAAGATTACAAAACTATCGGTAGACGGCTATAGTCATATATATTTTATTATTGGCGGCTCTTTGGGGTTGTGCCCGGAAGTAACAAAAAAGGCCGATTTTTTACTGTCTTTTTCGAAGATGACGTTTCCGCATCAACTTATGCGGGTTATATTAGCAGAGCAGGTTTACCGGGCGTTTCGTATTAATAGCGGGGAGCCTTATCATAAATAATGCGAATCAAGCGTTTAAAATAATAGCGCGCCGAATCGCCGCGCCCTACATTTAACATCATAATTTGGTCACATGTAGGGCGTGACGACTCGGCACGCGGCAGGGCCGCTTTATTTACACCCCATACTCCGCCAGGTACGCTTCCATTTTCTCCTTCATTGTATCGTCTATCAGCACTTTGCCGTCAATCTCGCGGCCATACAAATGGGCGATTATATCCCGCACATTAACAATAGAATGCACGGCAATGCCAAAATCCTGCTGGACTTGCTGCACGGCGGATAGCTCGCCGGTAATGCGCTCCATCCGGTCTGTTTGGATAATTAGTGCCTCGATTTTTACGTCGCCCACTTCGTTTTTTAGGATTTCCATTGTCTCGCGCAGGGCGGTTCCGGCGGTGATAACATCCTCGATAATGACAATGCTATCACCTTGTTTTGGGGCTTGGCCTATCATTACGCCGCCTTCGCCGTGGGTCTTGGCTTCTTTCCGGTTAAAACAAAACGGGATGTCCATATTGTAGGTGCGGTACAACGCTGTTGCTGTTGTGACCACCAGTGGGATTCCCTTGTAGGCCGGGCCGTAGAGGGTGTCCACCGGCTTACCGATTTTGTCCATGTAACAGGATGCGTAGTAGTTGCCCAGCTTTTCCATTTGTGCGCCGGTACGGTAATTACCCGTGTTAACAAAGTATGGGCTTAGCCGCCCGCTTTTTGTTTTAAATTCACCGAATGTCAGCACGCCTGCACGCGCCATAAACTCGATAAACTCGCCTTTGTAGCTTTCCATTAGACCACTCCTCTTATCGCGTTAATATTTGATATGTTGTACTTGTCCATGTAAGCAATTATGCCGTCCAAGACGTCCATTGTCGCGCATGGGTTGGTGAAGTTTGCCATGCCAACAGCTACGGCGGTTGCCCCCGCCATTATAAATTCTATCGCGTCTTCGCCTGTGTAAATGCCGCCCATGCCTATAATCGGCAGGTTTACAGCTTTGGCAACTTGGTACACCATACGTACCGCCACGGGTTTTATTGCGGGGCCGGATAACCCGCCCATGCCGTTGCCAAGTACCGGCTTTCTTTTGTGTATGTCAATTTTCATGCCCTGTATGGTGTTTATCAGGCTTATGCCGTCTGCGCCGCCCGCTTCGGCTGCTTTGGCAATGTCTACAATGCTGGTAACATTGGGGCTTAATTTTACTATCACGGGTGCTTTTGCGTATTTTTTTACGTTGCGGGTTATTTTTTCTGTCAGTTTTGGGTCAGTACCAAACGACATGCCCCCGGCATCCAGGTTTGGGCAGGAAATGTTCAGCTCGAACAGGTCAATATCCACACCCTCGAAATCACGGATTACGTTGGTGTAATCGTCTTCTGTTTTGCCGCAAAGGTTGACAATGATTTTGGTATCGTACCCGCGCATAAACGGCAGGTCGTCTTGGATAAATGCTGCTGCGCCGGGGTTTTGAAGCCCCACGGCATTAAGCATACCGCCGTAAGTTTCCGCAGTGCGCGGCGCAGGGTTACCCGGCCACGGCTTGTGCGAAACGCCCTTTGCGGTTATTGCGCCCAAGCGGTTTAGGTCTATGAAATGGCTGTATTCCTTGCCGCTATTAAATGTGCCGGATGCGGTTATTACCGGGTTTTTTAGTTCTACCCCGGCTATGTTTACCGACAAGCGGCTGTTGTAGTTTTTATTCATGTTTGGTCACCTCGTCACTATAAAACACCGGCCCTTCTGTACATATGCGCACGTTCGAGCCTTGGACTTTCAGCACACACCCTACACATGTGCCAAGCCCGCATGCCATGCGCTCTTCGGTAGAAATCTGGCATGGGATGTTTTTGGCATGCGCGTAGTCTGCTAAAGCATTAAGCATTGGGCGTGGGCCGCATGCCAGAATTTCGTCATAGCTTGTGTGGAGCGCTTGCAAAACTTCCAGGATATTGCCGCGATGCCCTGTGTTTCCAACTTCAGTTGCAATGCGTACGCTGTCTGCCACGGCTTCAAATTCGCTTTCAAGTATCGGGTGCTGGCGAAAGCCTAAATATGCATCCACGGTTGCGCCCTGCGCTTTTAGCGTTTTTGCAAGCAGAAGCAGAGGAGGGGTGCCAATCCCGCCGCCTACGATGGCTACATTTTTGAGACTGGTGCGCGCGTTGGATGCTGTAAAAAAGCCTTTGCCAAGCGGGGCAAGCATTTTTACATTTGTACCCGCCTGCATTTTTGCCATGACTTTTGTACCTGCGCCAACCACTTGATATACGAAGCGCACATTTTCGCCTTCCGTATCACAAATACTGATAGGGCGGGGTAATAAAAGTTCGCCCTTATCCATATAAATCATAGCGAATTGCCCCGCATGTGCCATGGCAGATATCTCCGGCGCATGGACAACCATAGAAAAAATATCCGGTGCAATTTCCGTGTTTGAAACGATGTTTGTATGTTTTAACTTCATGAGCTAAATGCCTCCCTACCCCCAACAATAGTGTGCGTAACCCGCCCGGTCACTTGCCGCCCGTGGAATGGCATGTTGCGGCTTTTGGAAAACATCGTGTTTTTGTCTATGGTATATGTCTCGCTTGGGTCTATTATTGTAATATCGGCATCGGCGCCAAGTTTTAAACTCCCCTTATTAATCCCCAATATTTTTGCAGGGTTGGTAGAAAGCGTTGCAATAAGCTGCATTGGCGTGAGTATTTGGGTTTGTACAAGCTCGGTAATGCATAGCGGAACGGCCGTTTCCAGCCCGATTATGCCATTCATCGCATTTTCAAACTCGCAATTTTTTTCGTCTTCATGGTGCGGGGCATGGTCGGTGGCAATTACGCCGATAGTACCGTCTTTTAGCGCCTGTTTTAGCGCATCGCGGTCTTTTTTGCTGCGAAGCGGGGGGCTCATTTTAAAATTGGCGTCGTATTCTGTAATATCTTCGTCTATCAGCGTAAAATGATGCGGGCAAACCTCTGCAGTAACGGGAAGTCCCGCCTTTTGGGCATCGCGCACAAGCTGCACCCCTTCGGCCGTGCTAACATGGCAAATATGCAGTTTTGCGCCCGTCACGCGCGCCAAAATAATATCGCGTGCGATAATCATCTCTTCTGCTTCAGGTGCGATGCCCTTGAAGCCCATATATTCGGCATGCGCACCGGCGTTTATTTGCCCCTTGCCCACAAGGCGCAGGTCTTCGCAATGGGAAAGAATGGGAAGGTCAAACATGGTGGCATATTTCATGGCAGTTTTTAGGACAGACGGGTCCTCTACGGTTTTGCCATCGTCGCTTACGGCGCAGATACCGGCCTCTTTCATTTCGCCAATGGCAGAAAGCTCTGTACCTGCCAAGCCCTTTGTAATGCTGCCGATGGGTAACACATTAACAACGCCTTCTTTTGCCGCCTTAGATGTTACATACTCTACTACAATTTCGTTGTCTATCACGGGGTTTGTGTTGGGCATACAGCATACCGTTGTAAACCCGCCTGCCGCCGCTGCGCGTGTGCCTGTTGCTATGGTTTCCTTATGGCGTTGCCCCGGGTCGCGCAGGTGGACATGCATATCTATTAGCCCCGGCGTTACCCATCTGCCGTTTGCATCAATCACTTGCGTATTGGGCGGCGCAGTTATGGACGGTGCAACTTGCGCGATTTTACCGTCTTGCACCAGCACGTCCATTTGCGAATCCAGATTTGCGGCCGGGTTTATTACCCGCCCATTTTTGATAAGAATATTCATACGTTCACTCCCTTAATAAAGTTTCTAAAATCCCCATGCGCATTGCAACGCCGTTTTGCGCTTGATGGAAAATGACCGATGCGCCGCTGTCTATGACTTCGCTCGAAATTTCTACGCCGCGGTTCATGGGTGCCGGGTGCATGATTATCGCGCCTTCTTTTGCGTGTTTCAAAACCTCGGTGGTTATGCCAAAGAACTTTGTATACTCGTGCAGTGACGGAAACTGACAGGCTTTATGCCGTTCCAACTGGACACGCAAGCCCATAATTACATCTGCGTTTTTGACGGCATCTATGACACTGGTGGACAATGTTGCCCCCAATGCCCGCATATTGCCGTTTAGCAATGTTGCGGGGCCTGCCAGGGTTACATTCGCGCCCAGCTTGGTTAGTGCAAAAGTGTTGCTACGCGCCACACGGCTATTTGTAATATCGCCCACAATGGTCACATTAAGCCTCTTAAAATCGTGTTTATGTTCCCAAATTGTAAACGCGTCCAACAATGCCTGTGTCGGGTGTTCGTTAGAGCCATCGCCGCCGTTTATAACACAGCAGCTTACATTCTGCGCCAAAAGATGCGGCGAACCAACCATGCTATGCCTAATGACTATCGCGTTTGTGCCAAAGGAGTCCAGCATTTTGCCCGTATCTATGAGGGTTTCATCCTTCATGACACTGCTGGTAGAGATGTTTAAATCGTCCGCAAACATCCCAATATACTCCCCCGCCAAAAGAAATGACATTTTTGTGCGGGTGCTGTTTTCGTAAAACAGGGTGGTAAGGCTGGCCCCTGCAAGCGAATGATCCCGCAAGTGCTTGTTTTTGACTTTTGCTTTTTGTGCCTTTGCCGCTGTAAGAAACTGCATAATTTCGTCTCGCGAAAGGTCGCGAATGCCCAGCAGGTCTTTTTTCATAACGTTCTCCTTGGGTATTATTTTTCCATCCTAGAACATAAAAAAAGTGCAAACAATGTCTGCACTTTAAAAATAGCAAATAAAGTCTCAAAAAATGAAAGAGGGAATGCAAACTGCTCGCGATTTTTTGCCGTCAAGCCTGGCATTTTATCTTGCCCCTTTCGTTTTGGTAATGTTTCGGTAATGCGGTTCGATTACTTCCAGAAAAAACAATATCATTTATATAGGAAATGGTCAATCGTTTTCTAAAAATTTTTCCTTGACAGTAGCATTATGTCCCCTTATAATAACTTGGTGCGAAGTATCCCCCTGCTTCGCCATTTAGGAGCATAGTTCAGCTGGTAGAGCGTCGGTCTCCAAAACCGAATGTCGAGGGTTCAAATCCTTCTGCTCCTGTAGTCACAGCCCAGAATCTTTTCTGGGCTTTTAGTATTTCATTATCTTAAAACCTATCTACCGTTTATTGCTATAGATGGAGACAGACTTATAAGAATACTGCACGTAGGGCAAATATAAAAGAACAAGCTCAATACCGAAGGAGGTAGACATCATGCAAAAAAACAAGGAATGGATTTATGATAATGAGGGCATAAACTACGATGAACTACCTGAAATAACTGACTTTTCAAAGTTTGGGAAAAATCCATTCGCAGGGCAATTTAAAGATGGCTACACAGTCATAGTTGAACGCGAAGATCATGAAGAAGTAATAACTATTAGCAAATCTAGGCGTGATATGGTAATCGTTCAAGGGTCAATAGCAAACGACAAAGCTAATTTCTGCCTGTAGGGTTTTTAATTCTACTATTGCAAGTAAAATTACCCTTTTCGATTTTTAATGCTAGCAACGATGTCGTCAATGGTTACGTCCTTCAACAACTCTTCTCGTTCTTCGGTATAATTACCACTACCATTGTCAAATTGACGCATAAAAATAGCCATGCCAGACGGCCCTAGTTCTTTTGCTAGTGCATTAAATCCTCTTTCTCGAATTACGCTTAAATCACTAATCATTATACATTACCTCCATTAGCCAAATTGCAGGATTAGTTACCCGAACACTTGTGTTTATCGCCGCCGCTTGATTTATAAACTTTTTATCTGTAGTTAAAAGGACACTGGCGTTGCTACACTCTGCACATGCAAGATGTAGAGCATCAAAAGGCTTGATATTAACGATATGCTGAATACTTTTTGCCCTATAGACAATTTCATCAGTTAACGGGACATATATTGTCGCTGATGAATATAGCATTAGCACCTTTTGTTTTTTGACATAATTTGCAATTCTATCAATTTCATCATTAAGCACATCACTTCGGAAAACTTCCCACATCCCTGCGACACAATTACTTAGAATCTCTAACACGGCTTCACACTCGAAACGAACTTTATCTTGTGAAAGATCATCAAAAGGGCGGTTAAAACAGCAACTATCAAGATATATTTTTGGTTTATGCAAAAGATATGCCCCTCTCGTCAGGAATCTATAACAAACACGCGTTCTGCTGTTATTATACCTTGTGTTTACTCTGTTTTCAAGAAATAAAGCGCGTTTGCGCGCGCGTTTTGTAGAGACCATTTTCCTAGAGCATAACAAAGGCTGCCCGTTTTTTTAACGGGGCAGCCTTTTTATCATGCTTTGTTAATCAATACTTAGCCCTATTTTGCTTTTGACTTTTTGATAATAGCCACCAACGCTGCAAAGGAGAAGAATACCCCAACAGCCGGTATAACTATACGGCCTCTGTTAAAGCTATCCCCTGTTTGCGGGTTTAGACGGCTGGCTACAGCCGGTTGGCCCTGGCCGGTTTGCGGTGTTGTAGTAACCGGAGACGTTGGCGCAACTGGAGGCGTTGTTGTAACCGGGGGTGTTAATGTGGCCGGCCGTACCGGTGCATCTGGTAGTGTTGGCGTGTAAGGTAGCTGTGTGGTTGGTGGTGTTGTAGCCGTTGGCGGGGTTGTAGTCGCTGGTTGTGTTGTAGCTGGTTGCGTTGTGGTTGGTTGTTGCGTTGTTGGTGTCCCACCGCTACCTTGGTTGCCGCTAGGGGTATAGTTATCGTCACTTCCGCCATCGTCGCCAGGTTGGTTGTTTTGTTGCTGTTGCACAGTAACCATAGCTGTACCAAATACTGCATTTCTTGTGGATGTTGCTGTTATTACCAACTGGGTATTTGCAGCAACATTTGAGGCTACAGTTAACAGGCCGTTTTGGTTAATAGAAACACCTGCAACAGCATTCCCGGCAGAACCCGCTACGCTCCATGAAACAGACTGGTACGCGCCTGTTGGGGCAATAGCTGCCATATTAAACTGTAGGTTAGAGCCAGCTTGAACAGTAGTTGCACTTCCTGCTGCTGTTACTGTAATGCTGCTTGGCAATATAGTTATAGTGCCATTCGGGTCACGCACGATAACCAAATCATCGCCCGGAAGTGTTGTGATTACGGTATCGTCTGGATAGCCTGGGATGGTTACTATTATCTCGCCTGTGTCGGGGTCACGTGAGATTGTGGCAGGCGTGGGAACCTCTATTATTGCTGGAGGGTCACCATAGTCATCGCCAGGAATTTCTACTGTCACCGAATCGTCGCCAACGATGATGTTAGAGCCGCCAGGGGCTTCAACAATAGGATTGCCGTCAACTTCCACTGATACACTTCCAGTATTAGGGTCACGTACGAGAGTGATATCTTGACCTTGACCTGGTGGCATTGTGATTGTTGTATAATCTGTGTTCATTCCTTCATTGTCTGGGTGGAATCGATTAGGGTCAACAATCAAGACAAGATTGCCTTCGCCATCCGTTCTTACCTGTGTATTAGCCAGTACGGGATGAGTTCCGCCACCGCCGGGAGCTACAACTTGTGTGCCATTAGGAAGTGTTATAGTTACTTCCTCGTCACCAGTAAAATCCCGTATTATACTCCCAAAAGAATTATTCTCACCAAGGATTAAGACAGCATAGTACCAAGCAAGTATATCTGATGGAAGTATGGTTTGCTCATCGCCATATATATTAAAATTTATATTATCTCTAAAATAGCTGTTTAATACTCTAAGCTCACCCGTACGTCCAAAATGAGCCGCTGTTACTACCCCCGGTTGTCCCCCGGCACCAGCACGATTACCTATAGCAGTAAGGCCATCCAATATTACATAAGCGTTGGTTATGTTTATCGTGCCACCATTGCCAGCCGCTTGCGGTGTTCCAGCAAAATCGATACCCGCACTGTTATAGCTTATATTAGTATCGGTTATAGTGAAAACAAGTGGCGTTCCAGGATTAGGATTAGTCATGTCTATGATGGACATCCCGCCAGCATGACTAAGTGCTCGATTATTTGTAATTATAGAATCGCTTATAGTTAATTCTGGTGCTGCTTGAACAGCGAGCCCACCTCCAGCAGCAGCCCTATTATTATCAATCAATGCATTTGCTATTGAAACTGTGCTAAGGTTAGTACGTATCCCGCCGCCTTGAGCTGAAATTGTTTCGTTATTGTAGATTGTGCCGCCTGTGATAATAAGTGAACCCGAAACTGCTTCTATTCCTCCGCCATGCCCTGCAGCTAGGGTTCCAGCTCTATTGTGGCTAATTTCACCATCATTCATAGTGAAAACTGCATTTGTAATAACTCGGACGCCTCCACCATGGGTGGTTGCTGTATTATGGTTGATTTCCCCATCGTGCATAATAAATGTGGCTCCGGCTGTGGCTGCATTACCTAAAAGTGAAACGCCACCACCGTTAACAGCGATATTGTTGTTAATAGACCCGTTATGCATGATAAATTCACCTGCACTAGCGGCCGTACCATTAACCATAACGCCGCCGCCAGTATTGGATGCGGTATTGTAAGTTATCTCTCCATCGCGCATAATGAACGTGGCATCTATGTTGACATGCACCCCTCCGCCATTGGTTCCGGTGTTGTCATAAACTTCTCCACCATACATAGTAAATGTAGCACCAACGCCAACCGCAACACCGCCACCATTTACTGCGGTATTGTCATATATTAAACCATCGTTCATGGTAAAAGTAGCATCTTCTCCAGCACCAGCATTGACAAAAACAGCCCCTCCTGATGTTGTCGCAATGTTATGGCTAATTTCTCCATTATTCATTGTGAAGTTACCACTTGTTGGAACCGTTGCCGTTCCGCCTTGAACAAGCACTGCTCCGCCATTTGCCTGCTGGTTATTGCTAATAGTTCCGCCATTCATAACAAACTCGCTCGCAGGACTAATTTGTATCCCGCCACCATTGTCGTTATAGCCTGCAGCACGTGTCAAAGTAACATCTCCATCCAAGGTAAGATGCCCTGGAAGGGTTCCTGTGGTGTTGCCTACAAGAAAATGCCTATGGTTGCCACTCACTGTTATAGTACCTATCCCATTAATGGTAACGTTGCTAGTGATAGTGATAACGCCAGTAAGGTCAATCGTCTGCCCAGTAAGCGTAACTGTGCCTGTAGCAATCTGGCTCACAAGCCATGCATGGTCGTAATTGCTGAAAGCCACTATTTCATTCGTAGGCATTAATCCATGCGCTCTTTCGTATTCTTCCTTTTCGTAATAGTCATATTTTGAATCATACGCCTCTTCTTCGTCAGTGGTATAGCCATATTCCGGCGCATTTTCGACTACTTGATAATTCTCTCCTAAGTAGCTCTCCGACTCAGTTCCGGCGGCACCCACAGGTACAGCTATTGCAAATACCATCATTAGTACAGTCATTAATGCTAAGAATTTCCTCTTCTTCATCTTTACATCATACCTTTCAGAATTTTTAGGGTTGTCCCCTTTATGTGGTGCGTGTTGTTTACATTCTAGGTCAGCTAACTGCCTTCCTCATGCAAGTAAAAACTGTAATATTGCACTTTATTTCATCCCCCTCACAGTCTTATTTTGCTGCATTTATATCAAAATCCTTTACCTGCCTTTTGGGCAGCGTTATTACGGGCTTAACCCGCAATAGTGGTGGTTACATATATCTCACTGCCCAATTTTAGGTTTGGGTAGATGGATTTTGAAAATTTTTATTTAATTTTTTGCCATTTACAATCTAAAGGAATTAGGGCATAATATCTTTAGGAAGGGAGTTGGTAAGATGCCAACAATTAAATCAAGCACAGACCTTAGAAATAATTACAATGATATTTCTGCCTTCTGTAACCAACACCGTGAACCTGTTTTTATTACCAAAAACGGTCAAGGAGATTTAGCTGTAATGAGTATCGAGTTGTATGAAACATTTGTAGACAAACTGCAATTGTATCAATCGTTGGTGGAAGGCCGTGTTGCCATTAACGAAGGTCGCAAACGCCCTTTAGAAGATGTCATGCAGGATTTGCGCAAGCGAGTCGTGGAGCAAACCCATGACTGAGTATAAGGTGTTTATCTCCGAACCTGCCGAGCAAGACCTTTGCGAGATTTTCTTTTATATCTCCAATCAATTTCTTGCACCAGCAACAGCAGAAGATATGATTGATACAATCCATCAAGCAATGTTAAGCCTTAAAAACATGCCCAAAAGAAATCCGCTTGTTAATGACATTTTCTTGGGAAACCTAGGGTATCGGATACAACCTATTAAAAATTACTTGATTTTTTACTCTATTGCCGACTTACCGCTGCCGGAAGTTAATATCGAACGCGTTTTGTACAACAGGCGTAATTGGCAGCATATTTTGAATTTGTAAATTACCGTTATAAGGAGTGACCAGTATGGTTATGGGCCACCGCGCATACAATGCCATGATTGACCGTGCGCACAGTTGAGTTTACCCGCCGTGCGCGTTTTTATTATGGGCTTAACCCGCAATCCCTCGCCGAAAAGGATTGCGCCCGATACAAGCACGGATATTACCGATGCCTGAGTACCCCACACAATGTGTGAGATTGCGGGTTAAGCCCACAATAGTGGTGGTTACATATATCTCACTGCCCAAATTAGGATTTGGGTAGATGGATTTTAAAATTTTGCAACCATTGATACCGTGCATAATTTTTTGACATTGTATATGCTTTGTCAGAAGATGTCGTGCAGGATTTGCGCAAGCGAGTCGTGGAGTAAACCCATGACTGAATAGGATATAATCTGTGAAGGATGGAAATAATGTTGATTTTTGTGTTGCAAATATCGGCGTTTGGCAGTACAATAATTACACGAGGAGTGATAATGATGTCAAAAGCGATAACCGTGAGAATTGATGAGAGTGTAAAAAAGCGTGCAGAAGAAACCTTAGATGAAATTGGGTTGAATATGACAACCTATATCGTTTCCAGCCTCAAAGCATTAGTACGCGAACAAAAAGTACCATTTGAGCTTACTACAAAACAACAGGCAAATGCGGAATATCTCGCCAAGATTGACGAATCTATTGCACAGGCTGAGCGGGGAGAAGTTGTGATGTATACTAAAGCGCAAATGCGAGCTATGGAGAAATCACAATGAACCGTTATTTTACATCTCGTGCCGACAAGGAGTATAAAGATTGGCAGAAAAATAACATTAACGTGTTTAGTAAAATCAACGACTTGGTTGATAGCATCGAAGAACATGGAATGCTTGGAGGTATCGGAAAGCCGGAACAGTTGCGACATTACGAAACTCCAACTTTTTCAAGGGCGATAACAAAAGGCGATAGACTCGTCTATAGACCCTATGGCGAAGGTGATTTGCTTGTTGTTTCATGTAAGGGGCATTATGACGACAGATAACAACTACCGTGCAAAAAACCAATTTCTAACTTCGTCAGGTCTTATGCGTGGCATGGTATTATCTGTTGTTTCGTAAACAACCCGGAAGTTGCCCTCCAAATCCAATAAATAACCAACATATATAAAGCTGCTTTCATGTTCTGCAAAATACAGCACTTGGTCACCGCTATAGCTTGACCTATTCCCCCCTATAAGGCTAAACCCATGTGTTTGAATAAAATCTACAAACTCGGCTCGGGTTTGTATTTCCCGTATAAGCGGTTCAATTTCCATGATAGCCATGGTTGCCGGAATGGGTTGGCTGTTGTTGGTATCTGCCGCAGCGATTAAAGGTTGGATAAATGTTTCATTTACATAGTAAGCGCCAAATGCAAGCGTACCTACTGCTACCAAGGCACATACGGCCAGTGCAATATTTACTGTGGTAGCCGTTGTGGCACTTGCGGCGGCCCCTTGGGTTGTGGCAGCCTGCGCTTGGTTTGCAGATGCATCTGCCGGGTTTGTGCCTGCGGGCAAGCCTATTTCGGTTGCAATCCTTGACCATATCACTTGCTCGGCTTCCAGCGTAGCAACTTGCGCTGCATCGGCCTGCAATATTTGTGTTAGCAATGGTATTGGTATAATAGCCAATGTCCTATCCATAGCGCCCTCTTTAATAAGAACCTCGGCACGCTCTTTTAATGTTTTTCTTGCCGCCATAAGGCGGTTTTTTACTGCATCAACTTTGCTGTCTGTAATTTCCGCTATTTCCTTAACAGGTTTTTCGTCAAAGTAGAAAAGCAGAATGGCCTCTTTTTGCTTATCGGGCAAAGCCGCTACCAATTTTACGACTTGGTTCCGCCATTCTTCATTATCAAAGGCCGCAGCGGGTAAAAATTCGGTGTTTTCTTCAAATAAAGATATGTCGTAATGCTCTATCTCTTCTGTTTCGTTTCGGGATTTTGCTTTGTGGAAGTCGATACAGGTGTATTTCATTGTGGTGTAAAGAAATTTGTTAAATGCTTCCGGGTGATACGCCCCGGACGATGGGCTGGATAAGTTTCTATACAGTTTTACAAAAACCGTTTGCGTTGCATCCTCTGCATCCTGTTTATTGCCAAGCATTCTAAGGCAGTAGTAGTAAGCCGTACCCCACATGGCTTTGTATAAATCCCCGAAGCCCTCTTTGTTTTCTTGGGCTTTTTTTACTAGCACCGCAATGTCTGCGTTTTTCATAAAACGTTTGCACCTCGTTTAGATGAATCGTATATATTGTTTGCACCAAGTAGAAATTTAGTACAGATACTTGCTGGAATGTTTTTCGTTTTTTTCTAAATTTTTTGTAGCCCAAGGTTTATACGGCCTTTAACTCGTCCCTTAACAATGCATCCATGTAACCATGCATCCGGCCTTGGCTATGCGGGGATAATTTTAAGTACAGTTCCATAAATTTTTTATTGTTATCGTGTTCTGCCAAGGGCTTGTCTCGTTTGATGTCTGTGATATTACTCATTGGTTGCAATTTAATACTGGCAGGCTTATCATGTGTAGTAACAGTAGCCTTGGCGTACACCATGACACCATCTGCGTTAAAAGTAATGTCCCCTTCTTTAATAACGGGGTTGAACAAACCGGTTCCACCTTCTTTTAATGCCTTTAGCTCTGCCTCCGTCATCGTAAACCAGTGCATTGGAACCCCATATGCCTCGCAAAGTCTTTCCAGCTTGGCTTTAAACGGCTTTTGTTTGCCTTGTTCCCAATGGCATATTGTGTTTTTGTGTGTTTTTATGGATTTACCCAAACGATATTGCGACAAATTATAACTTTCCCGGAAAAGTTTAATCCTTTCCCCTAATTGCGCGTTGGTAAGCATTGCTATTCTCCTTTTTGGATTTTTATATGGGTAACGTTTTTTGTGTCTACATTTATCTCACAGCCATATTTTTGGTTTGGGTAGATGGCTTTACAAAATATTTTTGGGTTTTTAGCAAATGATAGTTAGTGCAGGTAATGTTGAATCGTAATGTTGAATACAAGAAATACACTTGAAAAATGTTTGAAATTTTTTGTATAATGGGGTTGCTGGGTATTGTTTTATATTTGGAGTTGATGGGGAGCGTATCATGAAAACTAAGTTGAAATTTATATTGTTGGTAGTGGTATTTATGGTATTGTTGCCTTCGTCAGTAATAGCGGACGAGGTACGTATCACAATTACTGTTCCTCTTGGTGCCACCATAACCACGCCCAACCCACCCGGCACAATAAGGGTTGACCTTGGTGCTAATGGCGGCATAATTAGTATTGATGGTGTTAACTTAGCTACAGCTTCTGCCGGGGTTAGTGTTGTGTTTAATACAAACAATACAACCACTGCAATTGTAGGTAGCACGTCCATTACAATGCCAACCACTAACGGCCCGCATATTGTAGATAACGGCAATGGTACTGTAACTGTAACTTTGCCGGGGCAATTGCCAATTACCATACCTGCTAACGGCGGCAACTGGTATGCCGTGTTTTTTAACTCCAATGGCGGCAGCACTGTTGGGGCGCAGATAATTGAAAGTGGAACGGGTATTGTAATGCCTGCAACGCCAAGCCAAACAGGATATGATTTTGTTGGCTGGTACAGCAATGCGGCATTAACAAATGCTTGGAATTTTAATGTAAACATGGTAAATGATATTACTACCTTGTTTGCAAGGTGGGACGCTGACTATATTCCGTCACCCGAACCCGAACCAACGCTTCCCCCTGTGCCAGAGCCGGAAGTGCCTACCACCACCCCTGTTGAAGGAGACTTAGTTGAAGAACCGCCCGTGGAGGAAATCCCAGCGGAGGAAATAGAAGAAGTGACGGAAATGGAACCGCCACTTCAAGAAGAACCCCAAGAAGAGCCCTATGAAGAAGCCCCGGAAGTTGAAACAGAGCCCGGAGAACAACCTGCGGAAATTGAAACCGCAGTAAACGAAAGTGACGAAACTGCCGCCGGGGAAGTAACACCACTGTCAGAAGATGCTGATAATGAGTATACCGAAGATGACGAAAAAGTAATCATTTATTCTTCTTGGAGTGACTTTGGGAATTTTACGCCCTTAAATGATAATGTTGCCCACTATAGGATAGTTAGCAGGCCAACAGGTGCGCGGTTTTTGCATGGCGAATTGCCAGCGTTTACTGGCGGAGAGGGGCTTTTATACACCATAAGTTTTAGAACCAATGTAGATAATGTGCAGCGCGTTATCGCCGCCAACATCCCTGCAAACAGGCCATTTAGGTTTTTATCCCCGCAATTGCAAGACGAAGAAACCATTACAGAAATAAGTATCATGTTCGATACGGTTCCTGTTGGGTTTGGTATTGGGGATACGATTACCTACAGCTTTGTTCTATTAGATAAAGAGAATGCGTCAATCCGCTGGACAATCGAGTATGGCGAGGCATGGAATCGAAATTATATGCTTTTTTCCATACTAGATAATGTGGATACAGTGTCTGGCTTGCACAGCGGTAATTATGAATTAGCGTCTTGGGCTAATCTTCAAACTGTAATAAGCACAGTGCAAACAATACTTGATAACCCAAATGTTACTGTAGCAGAACTTGAAACAGCAAATATGATGTTGCAACAGGCTATAAATGATTTGGCTCCTACCCCTGTGCCATCACCCTTTACCTTTGGTAGTATACTTTCAACGGCGGCTATTATTGCTTGGTTTGGTTTAATCATTTTTACGTTGGTTAAACTTTTGAAAAAGCGCATGGCGCTTATCCCAAAAAATGCTTGCCTATATCTATAGGATTTTTATCTATTGCCCTGCACAGCCACTTCGCAATCGAAACGCCATATTGCATATCGCTGTACAATAATTTTGGAGTGCCGCAAAACACGTGAGGCGTTGTTCCGTCTTTTTTCTTCCCAAAATCGGTAATATAGTACGAGTAGTTGGTTATTTCACCCTTCAATTTTTTTACCGCGTTAATGAGCGTTTCATGAAACGCGTTTAACGAATTTTGATTTATGGCCATTTCGCCATGGTTCATTTTGTGCATAAAATTTACAAGCGTTGCATCCCACGCCGAGACGGAATGTAAAAACAAAGTGTGGGGCGGCATATGTTTTTGTGCATAGTGTAATAAATCCACGATTAAGTCATTGGATTTAATGTGCGCAAGTAAATTGGGGCAAGATTTCCATACATTTGCTGTGATATTTGTCCATATAGGCGAATGTAGGTGTGCGCCATCCGAATACACAACGACATTATCGCAATTTGGATACATACGCATTATCTTAGGGCAATGTGCAACACAGCCAAAGCCTCCCGCACTTTGCCCGGCAATAAGCAATACTTCAGGGGTTTCGGGGAAATAGTACTTTAATACATCCAAAGCTGCTTCAGCATTTTTTTCTCCGTTATGATATATCACCCTGTTGTTGCCCTTACTGTCTTTATAGGGAAATTCGTTATTCCCAATATGAAAATCGGCGGTTGTGTAAGGGATATTCAAAACATTCCAATCGCGGAATGGGTTGCGGCTATCTTTTGAGTTTAACAAACCAACATGAATGAGGTTTAACTGCCATAGCGGTATGTGGGGAATGTAAAATGATTCTTTGCCCCTAATCATTCGGGACATGGTCATTGGTTTTGCGGCGGTTTCTTCGTTCCACGATAAGCCGCCGCCCACAAAATTTACCAACAACTTGTTTACTGTGCCTTTTTTCAAAGTGATATTATAGGGGCTGCCATTACTGGCAACACAGCCGTCTAATGGCTTGCGATACCAAGTGTTTGCTATGGCCTTATTGGTTAAGATTTTCATAACTATTCCCCTTTTGACTGTAAATTCAAGTAACGTAATGTGGTTAATCGTACTATCGCCAATCGCATCGGTCAATAGAATTTTGAAAATCTTTTGCTCTATTCGCGCAATTCGTGTGTGCATTTGGTAAAATGTCTTGACTAATATAACATTTGTGTGATAAAGTTAGGCTCCTGTTTACAATTTAGATTAGATTCTCGGAGGTAATAACCATGGCAAAATGTGAAGTATGCGATAAAAGCATCCAAACAGGACACAGGATTAGCATTACGCGTAGTCAAGTGTCACGCAGGGCTAATAAAATGTGGCGTTCTAATGTGAAAAAAGTGCAAATTGTTGAGAAGAACGGCACGGTTCGCAAAGCAAAGGTATGTACACGCTGCTTGCGGTCCGAAAAAATAACAAGAGCTGTTTAATCTTAAAAAGTTGGAACGCCATGCATAGTGGAAAACATTCACTATGTGTGGTGTTTTTAGTGCTCTAGGAAATTGGTCTCTACGAAACGCGCGCGCAAGCGCGCTTTATTTTTTGCTTGGAAATAAAATTGGGGTGAGAGGAGAAATACCATGATATGTAAAAATTGCAGCGAAATCATAAGCGGCACAGGGCGTACTTGCGGCGTATGTGGCACATGGAACGCGCAAGCCCAATCAAGTAATGCGCTTGTTAACCTACAATATTTGTATACATCCCAACCGGCAGAGTATGAGCGAATAGACTTTTTAGCGAAATTAAAGCAGCTAACAAGGAGCTTTGCGTTTATTTTGGGTTGCTTGCTCATTACCGTTAGCACTGTTGGGGGCATCTTTTTGGATTTTTCTTGGCAAAGCATTTTAGGGCTAGCATTTTCTGCTATTTACATAGTGGCATTATGGCTTTTAGTCTTAGATGCGTTTTCCCCTACGGCTCACAAAAAAACATTGACGGCACTTTCAATGTTGAGGGTTTCGTTTATCCTGTCTATGATTTTGGCTTGCGTTGTTTTTGGGGTTATGAGCATTGTTGCCCTTTTCTCAATTGCGCTTTTCTTTTTGTTTTTTCTTGCGATTGTTGGCGGATTTGTATATCTGATGGTAAAGTATTATTTTTTGGCATTTTTAAAGGTGCTGGACAGTATTAGAGAACGTATGACGACGGGTAGATATTGCTCGCTTGAAGGGCTTGGGTCTTTTTTGGTGCTAAATTATATCGGCATTGTGCTTTACGCTGTTATCGCATTTGTAGATATGGCGGTTGGTTTAGGCGAAGCGGCTGCAACGTCATTTGCTTTCCCATGGGGTGTTATGTTTGCCGTTACACATGGGGCCGGCCTGCTTTTATGCCTTCGTACATTAAAACGATTTGAGTAAACCCAAATAAATACAGGCAAGAGCGGAATGAATAAACATACAAAATATAGCGGCAAAAACCTGCGAAAAGAAAGCAGATTATGTCCTCACCTGGATAATTATAGCAATTTACGCCGCTTCTAAAATCTCCACGATCTCGTCACCGTCCACGGTTTCTTGTTCAAGTAATCTCTTCGCCAGTGTTTCCAATGCACCTGCGTTTTCTTGCAACAGGCTTAATGTTTCCCGGTAGATGGTGTCTACCAGTTCCGCACATTCCTGCGCTACATTGGCATCATCTTTTAGTAGAATACGGTCGGCGATGCCGGTTCCCATGCCAAACTTTGATATATATTGCAGTGCTGTTGTTGTGGCCTTTTCTATATCGTTGGATGCGCCGGTGGTTACATTGTCTGCGCCAAAATGGATTTCTTCTGCCGCACGGCCCGCTAGGCTTATCATTATTTGTTGGCGCAAATCTTGCTTTGTGTAATACATGCGCTCTGGCGGGATACTTACACAAAAGCCGCCTGCGCCCCCTGTGGACGGGATTATGGTTACCTTTGCCACACGGTTTTCCGGGTTGGTTACAAGTGCCGTTATTGCATGGCCGGACTCATGCCATGCCGTGATGGCGCGTTCCTTCTCGCGGATGTTGCTGCGGTCTTTTTTCTCGCTACCTGCAAGGGCGGTGTAGTATGCCGTGGTTATGTCCTGCGGCTCGATATTTTCGGAAGAACGGCGCGCGGCGTTGATTGCGGCATCATTTAAAAGACCCTCCAGCATTGCGCCGCTAAAGAATACGGTGTCGGTTGCCAGCTTGTCTAAGTCTATTTCCGGCGACAAGGGCTTACCTTTGATATGCAATTCGATAATTTGTTTGCGGGCGTTAAGGTCGGGCAAGCCAATTTCCACTCGCCGGTCAAAACGGCCGGGGCGCATGAGGGCTTCGTCCAACGTGTCTGGGCGGTTGGTGGCGGCCACGACTACGATGCCATGCGTATCAGAAAATCCTTGCATTTCCGTCAGTAACGCGTTTAATGTTTGCTCGCGTTCGTCGTTGCCGTTTATACCATCGCTTCGCTTTTTGCCCAGTGCATCAATTTCGTCTATAAAAATTACACCACGCCCGGCTTCGCGGGCTTTTTTAAACAGCTCGCGCACACGGGCCGCGCCAACCCCTACATACATTTGCACAAAATCCGAACCGCTTACCGCGTAGAATGGCACGCCCGCTTCGCCCGCCATTGCCCGTGCCATTAGGGTTTTACCGGTACCGGGCTTACCGTGGAACAATATGCCGCGCGGCATTCGTGCGCCATAACGCGCAAATTTTTCTGGCTGGCGCAAGTAATCCACGATATCTCTGATGCTCTCTTTCGCTTCCAAATTACCTGCGACATGGTCAAAATCGCATAAAATTTGCCCCGGCGCGGCCTGGACATTGGCGGTATTGATGCCGCTTTTTGCCGTTGCCATACTGTTCCTGCGGCTTAAGAAGAATAAAATCCCCGCTATAAGCGCGACAGAAAACGCAAGCTGGAGTATGCCGTCACCCCTTGCCGCACTTTCGCTGACAGATATACCCTGTAATAACAAGTATTCTTTTAAACCCTCTCGCCTTGGGTTATTGGTGGTGTATTCGGTTGTGTCGTATGTAAGTGTAAAACTAATCATTGGTGCATCGCTTAATTGCACGGTTGCGACTTGTCCTTCTGCCACAGCTTCCATAAAAGCGGCGTATTCCATAAATTGCGGTTCCTGTCTATTGTGGAAATATGCCGCTGTCAGCACACCGCCGATAAGTGCCAGAATCAACAAAACGCCTAAAATTGTTTGATATTTTTTCAAAAACATCGCTCCTTTATTTCATTTTAATGGGGCTCTGCCCCAACCCCCGCCGTTCCGGTGGGAATGAATCCCACCTGCACTTCCTCGCTGATACCTTTGGCATCAGCTCCGGGAAGTGGCGGAGCCACTTTGTACTTCGTACGCTTACGTGGAAACAATACTAGAAATTGACCACGCATGTATTAGACCTGTCCTTGAACCATAGTTGAACCAATTTTTTCGAGTGTAATTTGTGAAACAAATTTTGCGTGGCAGGCGTTTTCACGCGGTTTTTGTGAAAATGTCCGAGAACGCAAAACGACA
>Ga0131853_10006911_pt1 | contig 20511 bp, 15 predicted proteins | sample TergutLab28metaG_FD_92764 | JGI IMG/M metagenome (GOLD analysis project Ga0131853, IMG submission 92764) | Labiotermes labralis P1 segment gut microbial communities from Petit-Saut dam, French Guiana - Lab288 P1 (version 2) (version 2) | ecosystem: Host-associated > Arthropoda: Insects >...
GCATTTCCTGACCTCAGTCTACTCTTTATTTCTTCCCGAATAGAATTTTGGATTGTTAAAGTTGTTCCCAAATATTTAAACTCTTCCACCCTCTCGAAGGTACTATTATCAATCCTCACACTAATGTGGAAAATGCACCGTTTCTTTGTTACTGGCAAAATGTATGGCCACTGTTAACTTCAGTTTTGACGGTACTGTCCAACATGTTTTTCATCATTCACATGGTCAAGGATAGACCAGCAATGTCGTCAGTGCTACATTACTAATGATTTGACTGTCGTCACTGGACTTAACCAGGTAGACATGTTACTTAGCGTGACAGTCGGTTCTAACGAATTGCCTTCCTTAACTAAGCACCACACCACGAAATGTGTTGCGGAGTGAAGGTACAACTCCGCGCATTCTTAACCTCGACGCTAGACTGAGGTGAGTGCTCACATGCGCGCCCCGACCGTTCTAGGTGCTCTTTGATTTAATGGCTGGGTGGGCCCCAAAACTGGTTTGGACTCTTTGGAGAAGAGAAAATATCTTGCCCGTGCCACGAATCGAACCACTAGTCATTATACCGGCTCCGAAGTGCCATCTCAAAATGCACCAGACTGGCTTGTTTCTGCCCAGAGCAGTGATGGGCAAACGGCGGCCCGCTGGACTACCGTCTGCGGCCCGCAACTGTTTTTGTACACACCTTATGCCACCCCATCAGAATGTAAGGTAATTTTTTGAGTGATTTGGTGAACTTCGTACGCGTTGTTAAATTTAGTAAGCAGTTTTCAAATTGCAGTTGTCTTCATGCCTATAGATGGGAACGCAGTGTGTTGGAAATTTCACAACATGTGATGGTGAGAGGAGTGGTGAAAATATGTGCTGGTAACAGCGAACATCCCCCTTACCTTTTAGTCTTAAGTACGACACAATAATAGTACTGTAAAAGTACAATACATATCTCACGGGAAAAATAACATTACATGTAGCACAAATTGTAAATACAGAACAGCTGCAACACTATATACCCTAGAAACATGGTTTGTTTCAGGTATATAAATGTAAATACCCTGCATAAGGGTGATTACAAGTATGAAGAAGGAGAAGAAGAAGATGATGATGATGATAGTAGTAGTAGTATTAGTAGTAGTAATAATAATAATAATAATAATCATGTATTTCAGGTATAATTATGTAGGCTGTCTGTATCCCCCTTTAAAAAATTATCAATGCCAAAGAAACAATGGCAGATAATTAATTATTTCCAGTTTTATTCCATTATTGTGCAATATAAAGTAAAATTTTCTTTGAATAAATAACTGCTTCTGTTAATAACTGGTTTGCAGCATGCACAGGGTTTTCCCATAGTCAAATTGCCTGCATGCAGTAAAAGGTTGCTCTGCACTGATTGGGACTTGGTGGAATAACAGTGTATCATTGAGTAGTTAAAATCTTTTTCAACAAATCTGTCATTGTAGTGGGGGTTGGGGAGGGTCCTGCTTCCTAGCACTTCCATTACTGTTCTTTGTCACTCATCTTCTTCAGCATTCTCTGCTACTAATGCAGCAGTTGACAGATACCCCAGCAAGCAGAATATTCAGCATCAATTTGACAATACTGCTGTCCTGATTGTCTTTTCTTAGATCATTTAGACAGATGCCACATCAGTAGGCTATCTTCAAACACAGCATGAAAGCCTCCTTCCAGAGCCTTATTTATACATTACTGATTATCATTGTCATCATCTTCATGTCTTATTTAAAACTATGTAATTTTTACAGCAGAAACATTGTTGTGATATAGCCTCAGAATGAATCTACTGTTAGATGTAAGGCTTATGGAATGCAAATACTGCTTCTTAAGATGGCAAAAAAAAAATAACATAAACATAGTGAGGTAATTGGACCATAGTTATACAGAATGCAGTACATAAGTTTACTATTTTGTTCCATATCATTATTGGCCACGTGAAGTGAACAAAGGGACATTTAATGCTGATTGTTTTGTGCAACTAATTAATGTGCTTTGTTGCAGCGTTTGTGATTCAGTTCTCATTTCTGGCTTACTTTTTCTGGCTGAATGCCTTGAGTTTCAACGCATGGTTGAATGTGGTGTAAGTATTTGTAGACATTCTTGCAGTCCAAAAGATAAAATATTTTGTTCATAAACGCTATTCCCCTCTGCCTTTCTTTCTGTTCCTCATTCACTAATGTCAAAGGAGACTCTACTGTAATCTTGAAAAATGATGAAGCTCAAACTTAATAAGAGTAGGGATACTGTACTGCCTACACATACGAATTATTTGGCATTGCATAGTGGGCAACACTCATACGTAACAAAGAAGCCCATTTTTTGTCATGGTCCTTCCCATTTGCAGAAAAAATGTATACATATAAAAAAAAGATGTGACAGCACAGTTCCATGCTTTATGGGTTAATAATTTCCAATCAAAGGAACGTAGTAGGCACTTTAGGTGAGTCACATGAAAACTTGGGATATTTTCACTGGATAATTTAGTGCAGATAGACTGATATAGCTTTGTCATTCTTAAACATATTTCTAGATCCATCATACACAGAACATGCCTTTAAATCATGCTGGTGACATGTGCACAAAGGGGTTGTTATTTTTTCCCACACTTTAAGGTTTTCATTTGACTCATCTTCGTACATGGTTTTATGTTCTGTAAAACCCACGAAAAAATAACAGGTATAGATTTATTTTGCACTAAAATTGACTGTGTATGCCTAGCAGTTAAATCAGAAACAGAGAAATGAGAAAAAATGGCAATATGTAAGGATATAGTATCCCATATCTGTGTGAAGTGTTTGCTCTGGCACCCTTGCAGCCAGCATCCTCAGGTTGTGAGTGGAGGATAATGGCCCCCAGATACAGAGGTCGGGTGGAAATGAATTGAATGGGCAATTGTGGACAGCCAGCAGGCAGTAAGTAGTCTTCTCACTTTGAGGTTAGGTGGGGCACTAAGTAGTCTTTATTAGAAAAGACACAGGCTGAAAAATGTGACACAGGACCTCAGATGTGGGCAGGTTGTGTAAGAGATAGAAGTTACAGATCCTAATCATGGTGTTTAATGTCTTATGTGATTAGTCACTTTTAAGAAATTTGGTGAGTCATTTGTGAGAAATGTGAGTTTCATGTAACATGCAGGTTATTATGGGTCACTTAGCTTATCAAGTACTTTTATCTTTCAGTTAAGATAAGTGCTATAGAGCATGTTCAAAAAAAATTATGTCTTTATCATCAAATGAGATGGGTGAGGCACGTGGCATGTAATGGAGACCGGGGAAGTGCATACAGGGTTTTGGTTAGGAGACCTGAGGGAAACAGACCTCTTGGAAGACCTTGGTGTAGATGAGAGGATACTATTAAATTGGATCTTTAAAAAGTGAGGTGGGAGGCATGGACTGGGTTGATCTGACTTAGGAAGGGGGACATGGTGGGCACTTGTGAATGCAGTAATGAACCTTCAGGTTCCATAAAAGGCAGGGAATTTTGATGATTAACTGAGGACTTATTAGCTTCTGAAGAAACGACTTCGTTTCATGGAGTGATTGAATGAATGAGTTAGTTAGTTAGTTAGTCAGTCAGTCAGTTAGTTAGTTAGTTAGTTAGTCAGTCCATTAGTCAGTCTGTATGTAAGTCATTCTTCTTCATTGTATTTAAAGTGTTCATATGCTACATTTTAGAAATGTATGATTGTTTGATTTTCATGTAGAATACAGACTAGTGTTGACCAGTGTGGTTGAAATTGAAACAAACTCAACAGCTTTAAGCATATGATTCCAATTCCAGTTCATTGCACTCTCTTAAATAATTTCATAGATGTGTAAAGACAAAAAGATGGATGAGAATGTTGTGTTGGGATAAATTACAAAGTCTTGATTTGCATCTTACAGCCTGCAGTTATTGACTTTGATTGAAATTCTGTCAAAGAGATTAAAGATTTTTTTTTATGGTGTATAATACATACCTGGTATGTATTCGGTCTAACATTAAATCTCCGTCCTCTCTATACCAACACAACCTGTACTCACCCCGCCCATCACTGGCACAACCCCCCCCCCCCCCCCCCCCACCCCCCCCCCCCCCCAGAAGCATCGAATAACACCTATGCCACACACTCCTCCCATGAAACAGGCGCAACGCATGCATCCCAACACCCACTCGCAATGCACCAGACCTGACAGATGTACAAAGTAGATACTGTTCAAACACCACAACATACCCATATACACACGGCCACACACATAGACACACTGCATACATACATACACACGGCCATACACATATACACGAAATCCCAACTATGTTTACTACACGCTACCACACAATAAGACGTTACGGCTCTCGCATCTTAAGTTTTCCCCTCTTGTTACAGTGCAGAACACCATATGCAGTAGTACACGGTCTTGTTCTTCTGATGATGGGCATAATGATGCCCGAAACATGTTGAGATAGAAGTTTGATAATAAACATCTGATTGGTTGCATCTCGTTGGTTTCTCTCTCTTCACACTACGTACATGATGCACGGCCATAGGAACCTAAAATTACCCCAAGTAGACTGGAAGGGGGGCGCAGAAGGTACTAGTGTTACTCAGGCATTTATAAACAGGTTGGTGTGGGACAACGGGTTCGCTCAGGTGGTTGGAAAACCGACCCGTGGGGATTCTTTACTGGACGTTTACCTCGTACGACCCGAAAGTGCACTCTTGCGGTATGGTACTGTACAAGGGATCAGTGACCATTGTGGGGTGTCATTAAACGTGGAATGGGTAGAAAAAGGTTTTGTGACTCAGGAGAAACGACTAGTACCCGCGTACCACAAAATAAATGTGTTAGGGCTACAAAATTTTCTTCGGGTTAAATTACCAACATGGGCGAATAATGGTGGCTGTGTAGAAGACATATGAAAAATATTCAATGACATCGTTTTGGGGGGTATCGAACGTTTTGTCCCGCATAAAATTCTGAAACCAAATCCGGATCCAGAATACTACAACAAGGAAGTGAAGCGACTAAAGGTAAGGGTCAGAAGAACATAAATAGGAGAAAATTAGGCGAGCACTACCAAGCGGAGCTGAAAAGGCTATCCCGGAAATTGTTGACAGCGAAAAGAAATGCACATGAAACATTTTTCAGCTCGGTATTATAAAGTGAAGGTAAATCCTGGTCGGAGCTTTACAGATTTGTAAATAGAAGTAAATGAAACAGGAAAAATATTCCGGCGATCAAAGACTGTAATGGAGGGCTCATCACAGACCCCGTAGATAAGGCAAATAATTTAAACAACTAATATGCTTCTGTCTTCAGCTGCGAGCGGGACATCCCGGATATGAACTCAACTCACTCGGATAAACCCTTCACCATTAAAGTTAGCATTATTAGGAAGCGGTTAGAAATGATCGGGAGAAACAAATCAGTAGGACTTGACGACATTCCTGGCGCCATACTGAAAATGGGTGGGGAAGCCATGATTCCGAACCTGACGCGACTGCTAGACATAACGATTAACAGTGATACTATATCAAGGGACTGGAAAAAACCATAGTTGTTCCTATTCACAAAGGGGCGATCGTTCGGTAGTCAAAAATTATAGACCTCAGTGGTATGCAAACAAATGGAACACGTCATAGCAGGTAATATACTACAAGTGTGGGAATATGGGGATTGGTTATACGAGGGACAACATGGCTTCAGACCGGGAAACTCGTACGAGAGTCAATTAATTGCAGTCTGTCGGGACATATCAGACTCCCTAGTTGAAGCAGCCAGGCTGGACGCGATAATAATAGATTTTTCGAAAGCTTTTGATCTAGTCCCTCATGATCGGTTGCTTAAAAAAATCGCAGCGTCGGGCGTGGATTCAAGGGTGGTGGTATGGATTAGGAAATTTCTGATACATCGTTCTGAGAGAGTTACAGTAGGGGGACGTTATTCAGAGGAAGTTAGAGTGACGTCAGGTGTACCTCAAGGGAGCGTTCTGGGCCCACTTTTGTTCCTAGCTTACGTAAACGATATTTGGAGGAACATCGAATCAAAAAATATACTTTTCGCAGTTGGTTGTATAATTTATAGGAAAATATTAAATATCAATGACGTTGAAAAATTACAGACGGATCTGGATAGATTGGGGGATTGGGCGGAAGGAAATGAAATGAAAATAAATCCGAATAAAACTAAAGCACTAAGCTTCACGACAGCCCGAGTGAAGGATCCGCTAAATTATTCCGTTGAGGACCAAACGATTCCTGAAGCTAGCTATTGCAAATATTTGGGAATCATCGTACGAAGTGACTTAAGCTAGGCTGATCAGTTAAATTGCACGGTTCAAAAAGCCTGGAGGGCACTACATTTCGTAATGCGTATTGTAAGAAAGGGAAATAAAAGTACGAAAAGTTTAGCCTATACGTCACTAGTACGCCCCATTCTCGAATATGGGGCGGCGTGCTGGGATCCATACAGGGAATGTCAGGTAAGTGCTTTAGACCGCGTACAAAATAAAGCTGCTAAATTTGCGCATCATTCGGAAGGCTCCGAATGGGAATCTTTGGCGCAGCGTAGGAGGATAGCATACACGTGTGCGCTTGACAAAGCGTATACCGGTGAGAGGGCATGGAAAGCGATAGGGGTTAGGTTACAGGCGCCAAGCTACTGAAGTAGGGTCGATCATTATTGGAAAATCAGAGCCAGAAAACAAAGAACAGACATACTCCTACTAGTAGTTTATTGTTCATAGCATTTAAAATCTCAGTTGTTAGTTTATGAGTTGCATTAGCCATCTTCAACCCTGATCTGAAACCATGTTGTTCAGTGCTTAATATATTATGATTGGTGAGGTGTTTTAGAATCCGTCTCTGCGTTACCGTTTCAAATATTTTTTAAAATGATGTTAATAGTGATACAGGTCTATAGTTAGACACTCCACACCTATCATCATTCTTATGTAGTGGTTTTATTATTGCGTATTTTAATCTATCAGCAAATACACCCCAGAACAGCATTTTATTACACATGTAGTTTGTAGGAAAGCTTATGAAAGGACCACTTAGTTTTAGGATCTTTGTGGATGTCTCGTCATACCCATATGAATTTTTTGCTTTGAGGGATTTTATAATTCATTAAATTTTGTTGTTGTTGTTGTGCATTTACATTCCATACTTGGGTAAGGTTTATTAAGAGCTTGTTTCATGAAATGGGTATGGCTATCCATATTATCGTTACCATTAATAATTAGGTTATTTTTAATTTGTCTTTTAACGTTTTCTGCGATAGCAACAAAATACTCATTAAAAGTTTCAGCAATACTTTGTTGATCAGTGATTTTTTTACCTTCAACTTTTAGAGCTTGTACTTCACATCTTTTTTTTTTCTTCCAGATTCTTTATTTATTATACCCCATGTAGTTTTAACTTTGTTATGGGAGTTTGGGATTAATTTGTCATGTTCAATTATTTTTGCCTTTCTTACAACCATAGACAGCATTTTCATGTAATCTCTATAATAAGATGAAGGAGTAGCATTATTATTATTATTATTAATTTGTAATTCCTTATATAATTCTCTTTTATGTTTGCAGGAAGTTATTATTCCTGGTGTAATCTATGAATTTTTGTTCATTTTACTCTTTGCCTGAATTAGGGGAAAACTAGAGTAGTAAATTCTTAGAAATATATTTAAAAAAGCAATGAAAATCTTATTTAACACCATCCCCATCAAAAACCTGTTCCCATAATTTGTATAATATAACATGATTTTGACGGTGATTTGTCATAACCTTTCCACATTTAAATTGTCTTTTTTCTTCTTCTTCTTCTCCTTCATCTTTTGTTTCTTCCTCTTTTGTTCAACTACTAGGGAATATTAGAAGGGTACCAATGACAGAATTTTCTCCATTTTGTGCAAAAGAACTGTCCCTAGTAGTTTTGAATACTTTGTTTGTGACTAAGCTGATACATACTTGTGAAACAGCACTAAAACAAATTATTGGACCTAACTAAACAGTATTACGCTCAATTTTTCTGTTACAAATGATATGAAAGTCAGTCATTTCTTCTTTTAGGGGATGTTCCTAAACTTCTTATTTATTCTGCTTCATTATTGAGTCACTGTTTGAAACCAGAAATTTCAATGAAAGTCGTTAAAAATGAACATAATCGAAAATACATAACCTCATTAGCCTAAAAAATTCAGAAAAGGAGCTACATAATATGAAAATTTTAAACCTGCTAGAGTAACAGTGTTTACCAAGTGGTGCTGCAGGCTGAAGGAATACTTGTACCAAATATGAACACTAATACTGATGCAAGCATAACATCTACTGCTGTCATCTTCTGTTAACTAATTTCATAACAGACATAATGAAAATATATGATGACAGAGAGACATATCTTTTATATATTAGGACTGATTTTAGGTTTATATAAATTATCATTCTTGCAGTATGTTGTCTTCATTGCCTTTCAGTGTTGTATGCAATCCTTTAATGGAAACATTTATAATTTTGTTATTTTTTTTGTTTCTTCTGCAATTGAAAGGGAGCATGACTTGGCTTTATTACGATATGCACTGCAGCTGATGCTAGTCAGTTGCTTTGAAAATCTTTATGTTGAGCAACTAATTATTTTTATACAGTAGGGTCTCATTTTATGATGGGGTTACATTCTTGAATATTTGGTAGTAAGTGGAATTGTTGTAAAATGAGTACTATTTAAATTGTTTAAACTGAGATAGGTTCATAGGCCAAACAAATTAGTCAAATAATTTTATAATTTGCAATATTTCTTTACATTATGACAAACAATTTTAATTTAATGAATTAGGTATATAAAAAATTACACAGATAATTAAAAAAAATCAATCAAATCACTTTTTATTTTGTTGAAGAAAGCCCAGTCCGTGGTTCGGAGGACATCAAGAAAGAATGTAACATCAACTGCTTGATTTTTTCTTCTTTTCTGTCTTTTTGATGGATGTCATGGGTGGAAAAATCACAATCAACTCAAAAGAACTGTACTAAAATAGAAGAAGAAGAAACACATGCACACTGGAAAGGAGCTAGAAGTGCACTAAGTAGTGAAAGGATGCTTGAGTTGCGACATTGATGCACCACAAGTCGGGATTGCTCGGTCCAACTCGACAAGGGTCATAAAAGTGAAAGGTTTTAAAACAAACCGTCCCAAAACTAGACCCTACTGTATTTATATACTTCTCTCTTTGGAATATTTGAGTTTCTCACAGCTGTGGTAACCTAGATCCAAGTATTCTGGGATATGACACCATGTTGGTTAGAAATTAGTTACCAACGTTTCAGAGGAGCTCACTGTCTACATTTTCAGGGTCCAAGTAGCTCAAGAAAACAGAATTAGTGACTCACTCTGCTTGGACTATGTGGACCCTGAAGAAAGAGGCAGAAAACTCTTGTGAAGTACTGGTAACTGTTTACCAACCAGAATGGCGTCATGTTACAAAAGACTTGTATCTTCATTTATATCCTCTATAGAACACATCGTATTCCATTTATTTTTAAGTTTTTCTATGTACAAATAGGATCAGTTTGAAATCACATTTTGAACCCTCCTCTAGGACCTTATCTCTTGAGAATTTGGATATTAAGTCTAAGTGGGAAGATTTGATGTTATGTGTGAACATGGTGGTTTACAGAGCCAACATGAAGCTGCAGCAACATCATTCCAAGAGGGCATCGCAAAACTGCCGCTACGGTTACGTGATATCTGAAAGCAATGAAGTAAACATGCCAAAAAAAACTGAGAGAAAATTCTTCATTTTCTACTCTGTGTACGCGTGGTGCTTACCACTTGTCCTGGTGGTTGTTTCAATGGTTTTTGATTTGATGCCTATAATTCCATCATCATATCTGAAGCCAAACTTCGGTGACAACAAATGCTGGTTCAGCAGTAAGTGGCATAATTTTGTTGTGATTAACAAAAGTCTTGGAAGAAGAAGTTGAACAAAGGAAATAATGTATGACATGTATGTACAGAGTATTTTTCATCATTGGACTCGGCACTGAGGAGCAGGTAACAGGAATATCACCAACTCTGCAGTGAGCAGTCTGGTGATAAAAATACTCCCACTCCTTACAAGTTAACTGATTTTCAGTTGGTGCCTTCGGTCACTGTGTTGTGTTTTCAGAGCAACTTTACTGTTGACCCTCTTTGTGCTGGTTTTTATTAAAAGAACCTTGTTTTGTACAGCCATGAGTAGTTTTGACTGTTGACAGATGGAAGGACACATTTCTTTTTGAACACCAACGGAATTCAGACCAACTGCCAGAACTTTTAAATGAGATGTTTCATGCACAGAGCAGAAAGGGTCAAATATTGGTTGGTGACAATAAGTACGGTTGAAACAAGCAATTTAGGCATTTAAAATCAGATGTGAGAAGAACAAAGGCCAATAACTTGTTAAGTTATAACATTCTGCATAATGACTGAAATGTAAGAAGTATTGTTATTTTAGTTTCATTTATTACCTACATTTTAGTAATAAAATGTGACATGTTTTATATATAATATAACAGTGTGATGTAATATTATGCACTGTCAGAGAAGAGACTCTAAAATTTGGTTTTCATTATCAACATATGCATTTGTTCTTCCAGTCAAGTGCATACTGTAGTCACTGTTCTGCCATGGTCATGTAACTTACAGGTTTAAACTGGCAGCAAGTTGATAATTAGTCTATTATGTGCATTTCCAGGTGAAGATGCAGAACTGCCATATTTCTATGGCCCTGTTGCAGTTCTTATCTGTATCAATATTGTCCTGTTCATATGCACAGCCTGTAGGATTTACTGCCACCCGAGAGCTCCCAGGCAGAAACCTCGTGAAATGTAAGTCTTGCATTGAATCTTCTAGTATGACCACAACAGTAGAAAATATTATGGTAACATGCCTCTAGCAGTTTTGAAATTTCTGTATGAAGCACAAAAAAAAAATATATTTTTCTTTTAATTTTAAAGACAGAAGTCTTGTACACGTAATGCATGTTACGGAGAGAGCTGTTTCTTCCTGGAAGTAAAACTGGAAAAGTGTAAATCGTCAAGTTTCATTAAAATATATCAAATTACAGGGCAACATGTTTCAACCAAGATTCTGTCTGTCTTCAGACCATTTTACAACATAAAAAAATAAATTATAGTTGCATCTTAATTTATGTGTTTTTATATTGAGATCTCAGTTCTGTAATTATTACATAAGACATGTTGCCTGTCAGTATACAATCTCTGTACTGTTTATCTACCACATAAATAAACAAGGAAACATGAAAATAAGTAATTTTCTATGCACCGAGTAGGTGGATTTTAGTGTCATAAACCCCAAATTATAATACATCTAAACTGGAGGTCAATCACATATTCATTATTTTATTGATTAAATTAATGCAGTATTAAACCCCTCTATATCTACTGGTACAAGCAGTAGTAAACACAGCTGACAGTGGTGCACCTAATATACTACTGCACATCACTGAAAAAGACCAAGGAGAAATCTCCAGGAGAGACAGTGTAATAAATCAGATATCCTCAACTTTGAAAGTGTTTTTATTATTATGCTGAGCTATCACATATTTTAACCATTTTAAGTTTTTATACTGACATGCAACCTGTATTATGTAATAATTACAGGCTTTAGGTCTCAGTGTAACAACAAATAAAATTAACATGGAATTGTCATTTATTTTTGTGTTGTGTAAGGGCCTGAAGATGACAGTTGTGGTCAAAACATTTCTCCATATAATTTAATGATCTGAAAGCAGTACTAGTAAATAGCTGTGTTGAAGGTATATAAGTACTACATTGTAAAATACCACATTATCATAATGCTACTTTCATAATAAACTGAGAAAGTGAGTGAAAAGTGACACATGTTCATGTTGGAAGAAATGTTGCTTTGCTACCCACAGTCTTTCAAGTGGGAAATTACAAGCCATTAAATGAATGACTGACACTTTGCTATTTATTGTATGTGTCAGGGTAATGAGCTGGTTGTTTTTTTTAATCTGTATGGTCCATCTAAAGCTTCTTGATATTTTTGAGTGGGAAGTCTACACCATGTTCACTTTGCTCCCCAGATTCCGAATGTGCTTATGCCTGTTTGGTGTGATGGGCATCAACTGGGTGATGGAAGTTGTGTCATGGTTCTTAGGGGGATCTGACTGCATATGGTATGTCACCGATGTCATCAACACACTGCAGGGGCTCATTATATTCCTCATCTTTATTCTTGAACCCCGAGTAAGGTCATGTGTCTGGAGACAGTGGGGGCCAAAACTTACACAAATACTGTGCCGCAGTCAACATCGTCATGCCAGTGTCATCTACCGCACCCCTGCAGTTGCTGCTGCACAAACTAATGTGTAGTTTACTGTGGAGGAAGTTGTTTTATTGACTTTGCAAAAGCTGACTTTTTTAAAATAAAATGGGTTATACAGTGATAATTTTTGGCACCCTTTTCTGAGACAGAAAAGTCTGATGCTTCTCACAGCAAGTTTGACTGACCATCCATGTGTTTGCTTCATAGAAGCACTGTCCAGAAACCTCACTATGTAACCAACACTGAATCTTTGCCTTAGTCTGTAAGGTTTTTATTTAATATTATGCTTGTCTTTATCATACCTGTTCAAAGAAATGTGGAAGTCATTAGTTATGTATAACCTTCACATAATTTTGGAAGTGGCTTACTGGAAACTTTTGCCTTTCACTGTTGTGGAAGCTTGATGTATATCGATCCATGGTGTGTAGCTTTCTCAATTTTACATGCTGCACAAAGGCAATGCAGGTTTAATTCCCAGAACTGTCTTCTTAAGATGAAGCATAGTTGAATGATATATAATTTTTTATTTCATTAATAAGAGAAACTATCACATTTAGCTTCAAAGGAAAGTTATTTCTAAATTATTAGTTTAGAAGCTTAATAAAGAAGTTAAGTGTAGAAATTCACATCTGTACACGTCATGCAGGAACCGATTTTTCATGTCACACAGTCAGAAAAATCACTGTTTGATAGTTTAAGGTGCATGGATCAACTGCCCCAAAAACTTCACCTAGCATCACAGTTTGGAGATAGAAGTGATATTTGAATACACTGTTTTCTGATCAACCATTCACAGGCTAGGAAAGTCTTACCCAACCATCCAATTTATATTTTTGAATTGGTTTAAGTTTGAGAGGGAACCAGTTTTTTTACTGGTGAGGCAGCACAGCTTTGTGATGTGGGACACTGAATTTTGGCTCCAAACTAGAGAGAGACATGATAAGTTTTCTGCTATATTTTTCACAAAAAATGCGATAACTTTGACTCAGAAATTATTCATGGCAGAGGCAATAAGAATTATTGAAGTGTGTTAAGTGACCACAGTGCATATTAAAGGAATAATTAATTGTTAAAATTTCCAACATAGTAATTCAATAAATGAAGTGTTGTGCGCATCATATAAATGATTGATGTAATTATCTTATGCCATAAATTTATGTCTGTGGCTGTTCAATAATGAGTGTTTGTGAAATTTACAAGGAGCAAGAGTATTACTCATAGTGAACACCAAGATATTTTAGTCAATTACAGCTTCATTATTGGTTGCCAGTGCTGTTACATTACTGCCAATGCATCTGTCACTAGATCTCAACCACCAAATTCCCTGAACGTAGCTCAGCTCTCTGCTGATTATGCTAGCTGGCCACTTCATAAAAAATCCTAATCAAATTTATGACCTTAGCTATTGTAAGTCAACCCCACTGGTGTCATCAACAGAGTCAGTCCTGGGACAACAAAAAGAGAGAAGAGTAGGTGAGTGGAAGGGTTGGTTATTAGTGCCCATACATGAACGTTAAAGAGAACATCAAGATGTCAGCTACAGAGAGCCTAGGTCTGTATGAATTGAAGCAGCATTAACCATGTTTTGATGAAGAATGTTCACGATTTTTATATCAAAGGAAGCGTCGTTACATGATCCAAACCAAAGCAATGTACATAATCTAAACAATGCAAGACATGAAGCCAGCAGACATTTCAGGAATAAAAAAAAGAAGAAATGTCTAGCAGCTAAAATTGATGAACTTGAAACTTACAGTAACGTAACAAATATCGGAGACTTGTATAGGAGCATCATTCACTTTAAGGGGGGTTACTAGTGTTGAACTAATACAGTAAAGGATGAGAAGGGTGATTTGGTTACAGACTATCACAGTATTATGGCTAGGTGGAGGAACCATTTCTCACAGCTATTGTAAGTACGTAGGCAGACAGCAATATGTACAGCACAGCCACTAGTACCTGAGCCCCAGTGCCTTTGAGGTAGAGATGGCTATCGAAAAGCTAAAAATACACAAATCACCAGGTACTGATCAAATACCAGCAGAATTGATTAAAGCAGGGGATAGAACAATTTTCTCTGAGATCCATTACCTTATTAATGCTATTAGGAATAAGTTCCAATATTTGGGAAAAACCTTACCAAATCAAAATTCTATTCAGGAAGAAATTAAGAGCAGATCGAAGGCAGAGAACGCTAGCTATAATTTGGTGTATAAACTTTTGTCCTCCAGATTGTTATCCAAAAATATAAAGATTAAGATACAGGAAACTGTAATTTTTCGTGTTGTTTTGTATGGGTGTTAGAGAATAGGGTGATGAGGAGAATATTTGGGCCTAAGAGGACAAAGTAACATGAGAGTGGAGAAAACTTCGTAACTAGGAGCTTACTCTTTACCAGTTATTATTTGCTTGATAAAATTGAGAAGAATGAGATTGGCGGGGCAAGTAGCACGTATGGGGAGAGGACAGGTACATACAGGGTTTTGGTGGGGAAACCTGAGGGAAAGAGACCACTTGGATGACCAAGGTGTAGAAGGTAGGTTTTCAGGAAGTGGGATGCGGGACATGGACGGGACTGATCTGGCTTGGGACAGGGACAGGTGACTGGCTCATGTGACTTTGGTAATATACCTTCAAATTCCATAAAATGCAGGGAATTGCTTGACCAGCTGAGAACCCATTAGCTTCACAAGAAGGACTGTGCTCCATGGAGTAAGTAAGTGAAGTTTATTGTATGTGAGGTGTACTGTTATGCAGTGAATGTGTATTTGAACACTAAATAGAATAAAGGTCACCCACAACATGCCATAGGAGGCACATAGGGAGCATAGAAGTATAGTTCTACTAATTTTTAAGCTCAATGCTAGATTGGCATAGGAAATAGATGTACATCATAAAGTAAATCGTGAAAGGCAAACATTTTAGTTAAATCCATGTTGCTGGTATTTCTTTCAATAACTGGATAGTCATTTAACTGGTGAAGAAATTTTCTGTTTTATAGACCCTGACAATTCGTCACCATATTCACAAATTCAGGTACCAGACCCTGTCTTGAGGTGTTTTCTCTTTTTATTTCGCCATGGTAACTGTCTGCCAGTCCATGCCTAGGAATTTTAACTACTGTGTGGAATGTTGGGTGAGGTTTATGACAGGTAATGCAGTTTGTATTTGCTAATGAGGCATCTCACCTTTAAGTTTTTTATTCACCCTGGCATTATACTTATGCATTATTCACAGATTATGGAAGTTGGGAATCCATAGTTGGTATATTGACTAGGTTACAGGCTGAATGATCCAACTATGGATTCCCAGCAAGGACAAAGGATTTTTATCTTCTCCTAAATGTTGAGACCATCTCTTTGGCTCACCTAGCCTCCTATTCAATGGATATATGGGGTTGTTTCACCAGATGTAAAGTGGTTGGGGTGTGAAGTTGACCACTCCCCTTCATCTAGTGCCAGGGTTGAGAATTGGTGGAGCTGTACCTCTTCTCCCCCTACTTGCCATCATGGTGTGCATGCAGAAATTTTTCATTTTTCAGATTATATGGAGGTAGCTCTTCTTTGTATCTTACCTAACTTAAGACATCTTGTTGCTGTTTGTAGATCATTTGTTTTTGTTTCAATTCCTTGATTTCCAAGGAAAGGACTGGTGGAATGACCCATAGTGCAAATATAAATGGCCAATTCATGTGCAATAACATATCATGTAAATAAGGGTCCCAATAATACCAGTTTTACCAGGACATCCCAGTGTTATGAATTTTAAGGAGTTCTGTCCTTGTGTGCCAAAGATATTGGTTCAAAACCTTAAATGTGTCAGGTTTTTACCAAGTTATAAAAATAAAACATTTCTGACACTGTGTACTAGCACTGTATCTTGATTGTTAAAACCCATTTACAAGGTGTTCATTGTTGAGCACTCTTTAATATCATATCCAAAGACCAAAGTCTTCACACATAGTGCATTCTTCAATTAACTTTAGGTATGATATCAGGGTCAGCGGTGGTGAAAGACAGAAAACATATGTAGAAGCAGCATGGCTGTCAGCTGGCCACTAACAGGAAGGATCAGGAGAGGGAGCGAAAGATACATAGATCAGTGATGATGAGTTTTGACTGAGATATATTATTATTATTATTATTATTCACATTTATGCAGAGTATTTACAATTGTATACCTGAAGCAAACTATGTTACTTGGGTACATAGTTTTGCAACCATTCTGTATTTGTAATTTATGCTACATGTAATATTTTTTTCCATGTTTTTGGTACTTATGTATTAGTACAATCCAAAGTATGTGTGTAGTGCCCAATATGATTTTTTTTTTTTTTAGTTCCTTGATTTCTTGCTTTCCAATTATGTTGATCAGGCATTTTCTGAATGATTCTGAAATGGTTTCAGTTTACTCTATTATTACCGGTATTACTTTTGTGTTTACTTTCCACATGCACTGTATTTCTATTGTAAGGTCTTCATATTTTAGGATCTTCTGAGCTTATTTCTTGACCATATTTCTGCCTTTTGAAATTTCAACATCTTTTGACATACACGTTCCATTTTCATTATTACAGATTATAACATCCGGTTTGTGTGGTTCTGTTGGTTTGCATTTGTTGTTCTTTGTTACCACTAATTTCAGTACCTGTGCCTACCAGTGTTCATTGTCTGATTTTACCCCCATTTCCTTCAATATGTTACAGTGTAGTTCTGCACACACTTTATCATGTCTCATGTGTACTGTTCTTTTGCCAGTAATAAGCATGCTGATATTATGTGTTCTACTGTCTCATCAGATTGTTGACATAATCTGCATTTGTTATTTGTTTCTGTTTGTAATATTTTTGTTGCATGATGTTTTGTTTCTAATGCCTGATCTTGTGCTGCTATTAGTTCTTTTTCAGTTTTTCAAATTTCCCCTGTACAGCCACAGGAACATAGATTTAGTATTATTATTATTACTTTTTTGTAATAGTTTTGTTACTCTGAGTTGTCTCATTCTAGCAGTTCAATAAATCACTCTGCTTTCTCTGTTACATGATTGGTTAAAAGAGTCCTGTCTCCTTCTCCCAGCCCCAACCCAAATGTTATTAAATGTTCCAGGGTTTTGGTTCTCAAAAAATGAAATTCCTATATTTAAATATTTGTGCAAGGGTTTAACACTGTAGTAAATGGGGTAGGACTACCCTTATTAAACTTCAAAGAGAAACAATCTTAAATTTTGAAATGTTAAAGGGATTTCACCATGTTTATCTCCAACACATCCAACATTAGATGTTGCCCACCAGTGATACTACAAGTAAAGTCAACACGCTGGTCACAATTAGAGAAATACATGTATTTTTACTCACTGGTCTTGATAAAAATCCACACCCTGAATAACATGCAGTTGTTGGGAGCTGAATATCATTCACTTATCGCCACATTGTAATATCCATGGTGTAGCACACAAACTTGTCAGTCTAGAGGAGTGTTTCCATTTTGTTCCGCACAAACATGTTCATCTAGAGTAGTGTTTCCCAACCAGGGTTTCACAAGAAAATGTAGAATAAATAAAAATTTTGAAATGCCTGAAAAATTCCAAGAGTACTGCAAAATATCACAGGTATTTTTTCCCGGCAGTTGACAATAATGGGGTAATCTCCGTGCTTTACCAACGGCCTTCTTGTTTTGTTTTCATTTTTATAGGTGGGGGTTCCTAAGGATACGAAAAATTACTGTTGGAGTTCTTTGACAGAAAAAAGGCTGGGAACTGAGGTCTAGGGTAACATAAGCAAGTTTTTATTGTTCACTTCTGCCACAAGAATGCACCACCAGTTGGAAAAGTGGTAGATAGTAGAAGAAAGATGTATAATTTTTGCAAATGCAACGTGAAGATACTACAGTAGAGGTTTTAGATGCAATTCCAATCCTCATTTTTATTCAATCTAATGACATCAATGTACTGTAATCCTTAATTTGGGTCTGATTCCTTCTGTAAAGTTTTAGCCATTGTACATTTTGATACTGACATGGTAAGTGACCATATACCAGTTGATGAACAGGTACCATTGTTTGTTGTGACATAAAACAAGAAAGTAAAAGTATAAGGTGAAATGGGGCAGTTACAACACCTTAAGGAATTCATACATGTAACAGGAATTCTACTCAACAGGAGAAGCTGCTGTCAGCAGGCAGGGACTAGTGAGTCCACTTACAGGACATAAATTCATATCCAGCTTCCTACAGTTTCGGAGCAGCTAAATGGGTTAGGCACTGAATCACTTTCATGTAATCACTGTTGCTGTAAATGCAACAATGCATTCATTTTGCATTTTTGTGCTACATTTTGCTGTCAAGAATGCTTTCATGGCAAATTTATGTTGCATGCAATAAGAAAACATAGGTCTTCACGAAAAGTGCCATGTGTAATTGATAAACAACATTAACTCTTTAATGCCAAATAACATCTAAAGACATCACGCAGTGAACCCTTTAAATTGTCAAAGTTTGGAGGCATTTTGTTTGCTCCTATCTGATAAATTGCAGTGGTTTGCTAACCTGCAGGATCCTTGAAGGTCAGAGTTTCTTTGTGCAGCCAGAATGTACCCCCTCCACCTCCTAAATTCCTCCAGGAACTGTAATATATGTTGACACATACCAACTGTGCATTTTGTCCTAGCTGACAAATACAGTCCAGACACTGCTCGCTTTGTTTATCACTGCTACTGGAATTCACTGTGGGTTGAAATATCAACACTGGCCTATGAAGTGAACACTTTGTTGACCAGAAAGGTTGTCAGTGGCGTACTGTGCCCATATAATTCAGACAAATCTAATGCTAAAAAAATTGGAGATATCCACAAAATCGATGTTTACAGCTACTCTAGGGCCCACAGATGTGTCTCTTGTAGTGCTGGGGTAATCTGTAGAGGTTGTGTTGTAGTAACATGCAACACACATCCATCAATCTACACTAAAAACATCTTGGGCACCCTCGAATAGCTGGAATTTTATACAGTAATCACATAGTAGCTTTAGATCTGTTTTGCTGTCACTGCAGAAGACGTCCATACCTCAGTGGCATCAGGTTTCTGAAACTGTGCCGGTCATACAGAGGATACTAATTAAGGCGGGCCATTATAGTTGTTAGCAATACTCAACAGTTGGGTACTGCTATCTTCATGTGGGGCTAAATATAGCCCACTGAGATTTCAGGCTCCTTCTGGTGAGGAATTTGATTGAGGAAGCTGGGAAGAGCCAAGATCATCCCAAACCCAGATTGGTTGGAAGACCAAGTGTGGGTGCAAAAAATGTTTTGCGAATTGAGAGTCGCCATAACAAACACTGGCCAACGAAATCATCAACCGAACTGTGCTGATGTCTGTGTTCTTCTCGCTGGCAAAGAAAGGGCACAGTGTATAAGTGCACCAGATGTGACGTGGGCCTGTGTATGGTGCCTTGTTTCACGGAAAATCACAAAAAATTAAATTTGTAAAGCACCCTCTTTGTGAATTCTGTGTGTTGTGATAAAACAGTAATCCAAGTTACCACAGACCTTCGGCAGCAACCAGAATTATGTAATGAACTGTTTACACCACATTTCATAAAATGCATGCAATTCACAGGCCCAAATTTATTATATAACAGGTGAATATTTTTTCCCAGATTAACCAATTCATATGCAGAGTGCAACACTTTATTTCATTACATTTGAAGGAACAGTCTATGAGATATGCTTTTCTTTTTCCTTAGAGCATTAAAATTTAAAATCCCCAGTAGAAAATCTCGGCAGGCTGCACTGGGCGGAGGGATTTAATTCCGGTGTTAAAGGGTTAAGGATTCAATGACCACTGTAACTACAGACGTTAGAGACTCTGAAATATTTACATAATTTTCATTTTATTGCCGTGCAATACAATATCAATACTTGTTTAAAACCAACAAACTGCACAATATACATAAAACATTACAATCACATTTTTAAGTTTCACATTAAAACATATTTATATTCCTCCTACATGTTTCGATCCCCATACGGGATCATCCTCAGGGAGTATGCACTACATCGAGAGTGAAGTTACTAAAACAAGTTATTTATATAGGTTATCTGGTAGCATGCGTATTCAGGTGATGCCTATGGAGTCTGGTTTATGCTTATCACCCCCTATGGATGCCCTGGTAGTGTCC
>Ga0131853_10006912_pt1 | contig 20511 bp, 6 predicted proteins | sample TergutLab28metaG_FD_92764 | JGI IMG/M metagenome (GOLD analysis project Ga0131853, IMG submission 92764) | Labiotermes labralis P1 segment gut microbial communities from Petit-Saut dam, French Guiana - Lab288 P1 (version 2) (version 2) | ecosystem: Host-associated > Arthropoda: Insects >...
AAGGCCCTCTATTATAAGGCACGCATAAAAATAGTTATTAGACGAACTGCAGTAACCCTGTGACCATTAATCTGAACTGCAGTTTTGAAAAGACTATAGAGTCGGTTGTGGCAGGTTTGTAAATAAGGGGTCCTCAACCCCCAGCAATTTTTTACCCTTGAAAAAGAGTCAGAGTTGTACGATACATTATCTGCATGACGTTGATATATTCAGAGAGTCAGTGTGCGTATGCTAGAGCGAACGTATCGTTGACCTACACCTAAATTGGAACATTAAATTGAAAGGATGTCTCCTTCTGGGTGGAGGTGTGAGCCATTAGTTTTGGAGACGGGAAATAAAGATATGCTAGTTCACGCTTACAAAAGCGGGGACAGCAGGACTTCCTACACCTGGCATGCTGTATAGGAGGATAAATAAAATGGTTCCAGCATGTATGATCTTACAGACAAATTTCAGGGTAAAATTAAGAGTATTTATAAAATATGCGCCATTGGCGCGTGACCCTATTAAAAACACCCCCCCCCACCCCAGAGATTTGTGATTATAACAGGAATGCTGATAAAGCTACAAGCTTTCTGAAATGTTATGCCATGCCAACCGATTAATAGTTACTGATGTTTCGATAAATACTTACCACTCTGTAATATTTCATATTTTATTCAGTTACCCTACTTGCGTGAACTTTCATTTCGAGTCTGTTAACCTTAAACCAGTTTAATAATTTTTAATTAATTTTTATAAACAACGCCAATACAGAGAAAAATATGAATTTCTAATACATAACAACAGTAACCCCACACGACTGTAGAATCTTCAAAATTAATATTAAGACAACCATAACTTGTAATTTAAGTTATTTCGTGGAAAATGCAATGTGGCTAAAAAAAATCCCAACAATATGACAACGAATACAAATTGCTAATCTTATTATAATGCAAAATTTTCCCAATTAGTTCCAAATATCCTCTTTTACAACTTATTCTTACTTTTTTCAAGCACCAGTTACAAATGAACTTACTATCAGTCGTCGGGCGAGACTGGAAGTTGATCACGAAATGTGATTGCTAGAAGTGACATGATTATTTGTGCTGACGATGAATTGAGTTTCTTCAAGATATGAAAGAAACATTCTCATGATCACCCTGTAGATAATTTGGGGGCATTGTAGCGGCAGTAGAGTGCATTGTGTTTGGACTTACAATTACTTGTACAAATTACATCCTGCACAGGCCGGTTCATCAAGATTCTTTCCTATTCACTGTTAAGACTGTAAGTTAATGCTACAGACTGACAGCACGCCAAGTTCTTGTCGATGTTGTTGTTTGGTCTTTGCAACATCTCAGCAGCAGAGTTCGTTCCTTGCACTGTGGTTATGACACTTTGCAGTCTAGTAGGTGGTTATAGATATTTCCGAGAAGTGTGTTGACACCATCTTGATGGTACTGACCGCAGTATAATTTCTTTACTGTCTTCCACCCCCAACAGAGCTCATGGAATTATATAAGATTTGACAGCACTCTTGTTATTCTGGTGATTCGACTTCACATTTTCGGTTCTGTTACAAGAGGGTATGTTGAAGAATAAGTTTGCAAATCATTTATTTTGCTTCATATATTTTCAAATCTAATAAGAACACTTTAGCAAACTTGTGAGGAAGCCATCCTATATCTCCGCAGGTAAACATCGCCCACAGTTTGCAACAGAATTCACAGAACGAAAATTTACAAAAGATATCATAACGCGGCGAGTATAATACGCAAATAATACTACGAACATTTGTTAAAACACACGAAGAACTAAAATTAATAAAAGTATTTATATGTATTTGAAGTTCAGGTGATTGTGCATCGTGATAAATTCTTACAATAAAAACAATTAGATGTACTAATTTCTAAAATTTTATTTGGAATAAAACTGTATATGTTTCGGACAGTTCCTCTGTACATCATCAGGGTTTTTCACTGTACACACAACAATAGTATATGTCATACAGGTTAGCTGACAGCTTGAGAGCAGGATCTGGACGGAGTTCCATCCTGATCCTGCTCGCAAGCTGTCAGCAAAACTGTATGACATAAACCATTGCCGTGTGTACAGTGAAAATTCTCTGATGATGGACAGAGGAACTGTCCGAAACATGTAGAGTTTCATTCCAAAAACAGTAGTGTCCGGGCTGCAGCACGGACACTACTCCAGCCTAACCGCACCTAACCACCAACATACAGCAAACCAAGAACGAAACGACCAATGTGGTAATCAACATCATAGTCGCGAGCTCCTGATGATGGGCATAGTAATGCCCGAAACATTTTGAGCCTAAAAGAAGTACAATAAAATAATAAGTGGCATCTAGTTGGTTTTTTGTTCTTCAGTTCACTAATATCTTAAATTTCAACCGTAAAATATAAGATACTGCAACCCAAGATCCTACCAGTCTGAGCACTATGCACTACCACGGAACGTGTAGTTAATTACGCTCACTGTTAGAATACAATTAGTTTTAACATAATAATAAAAAATTATTTGTCCTTGCCGAGATAGAAACAGCGGATCTTTCAGCATGCAGCCTAATCAAAATACTGACCACGCCACACATTCTCATAACAAGCCTAAATACAAGTAATTCTCCTGTAAGTGAGTATGGAATATCCTGGAGAACATCCTGTAGTCTGGACACCATCGGCCCATAAATTCCAAGCACTTGCTACAATTTTGGTGTACACCAGACTGGAGCCTAACTGAGCGAATGGCCTCAGCAAAACTGTCATGTCAGATTACTTTAGTGAGAGTTCACGGCATCGCCTAATAAAGAAATAACCAATGTACCTCAGTATATTTTCGATTCTTAAACACAACGCATCGGAGAATATTTCGCCATTAATTTTAAGGCTGGTATCTAGGGGATTCGCAACCAGACTTCTAGGAATATTTTTTATTTTATTAATGGCAGGTACATTGACTGTTTGTCATTGACCTATGCGACCGATAAGAGTAAAACCTAAAAAAAGAAAGAAAAATATTACACTTTAAAGAAGAAATAACATTAAAAAAAGGAAACATTTAGGATAAATATAAAGTCCTAGTGCTAAGGGATAGTCACAAAAAATAGTGATAATAAAATAACAAAATCAATTTTCCATCATTTTTGTCCTGGCCTCCCAGTATCGCTCACATTCCGTCTTATTAGTGAATGCGGTACATTGTCCTAGATGGTTACTATCCATGGGTTCATGGAGGCTGCATAGCGTGCAGTAGGGGTCAGGGCGGATTCCAATGCGGTGGAGATGTGCACCCAAGCAATCATGCTCAACGCACAGTCGGAAATCTGCAACTGCCCTTCTTCTAGGCCATTCTGTTACCTTGGATATTTCTTGCGTCCACGGTTTATGGGTTAGTCTTGTCTCTAATTCGTGTCTGTATACGCTTCGGAATGCCTGCTTTAAATGTAGTTCAATAGAGTGGTAGGGTGTTTCTCTGATATATGTTTGTGTAATTTTGGCGCCCTTTTTGGCCAGTTCATCGGCTTGTTCGTTCCCTGTAATTTGGCAGTGTCCTGGTATCCGCTTCAGTGCGATCTGTTTGTGTTTTCCCTTACGTTGTCGTATTAGGTCCTGGCAGTCTCTGACTTCTGTTGATATCCTAGTTTCTGTTGATGCCGCAGATAGTATTGCAGCCTTTGAATCAGAGAAGATAACAGCTCTCTCAAATTTGTTGTGGTGGAAGTTCAGCACACGTAGTGTAGTATGTATGGCTTCGATTTCTCCATCGAAGGCAGTCGAATGTTGTCCCAGTGGCAAAGTAGATCCACCTCCTAGTGGTGCACCCCGGGCAACGTTCTATGCGGCTAATTGATCAACAACTCTGGCATAGGGACCTAACTTCTAGGAATATTATGTATTTCAATTTTTTTATATTCTCTTAGACTGATGTTTTCACCCCTGCCAAGCATTCTAGTTCCACAACGGTATAGTTGAGGTCTCTGGGTTTTCTACTTATCAAGGCTCTGAAGTAGTGCCTTCATCTTAAAGCGACGAGGAGTCTTTGACCCAGCTCACACCTTAGAAAACCTGGGTCTTTCCAAACTTTCCTTGTAAAATTTGCATAATGACTTCATGAATATTAAATGTACTACGTTACTTAATTAACATGCTTTATTGTCAATCTTACGTTAATTTAATTCACTACACAACTACATGACAACAAGAATCAATATTAAAGTATTTCGTCGTAAGCAGACCATTCTCTGCAAAGCACAGGTGCGCTGAAGTACAAAATTTCTCAAGTGACCAGAATTCTCATTTTTCTCAGATCGAAATAACAGTCTTATGTGATTTTAATACAAGTTTCTTAAAATTCTTTTTTTGAAAGTTTTATGCCTATAAAAATGCAAAATTACTAAATATGACACTAAAATCCGCCAGTAAAGTCAAAGAAAATGAGGGAACACGCGTATTTTAATTTTGTTTTTGTTTTAATTTTACAAACAGAGAAAAGAAAATATTTACAGATAAATAATTCACTGTGACAATTTTTTGTATCATAGTCACATAAAATTCCTTACCCCAATTTCGAGTCTTAATGATAAGAGAAATTATGTGTTACTCGCTTTTCACGCAGCAGATGTCGTCAGCTTTAAGATGGTTCTGTGGAGACAAAACATTTGTGTCTCAATTTAGAGGAACTCACAATGAATTTTACACAAAATTTCGAAGGTAGCAATCCATACTTTGCGACATATATGTTTTAATCCTAGTAATTAACCAACCTGATGCACAAAATCTTGTTTTATGATAAGTTTATTATATGACTTTACATGTTTCGAGCACTATGTGCTCATCATCAGGAGGTCAAAATTGTATTATACAGCATCTGGTATCATCACACCTGTAGGTGGCCGTCCGGTGAACAGGTTGAGAGAAGTCTTCTCTGCAGGGGACGGTCACCTACAGGTGTGATGATACCAGATGCTGTATAATACAATTTTGACCTACTGATGATGAGCACATAGTGCTCGAAACATGTAGAGGCATATAATAAACTTGTTATAAAACAAGATTTTGTGAATCAAGTTGGTTAATTACCAGGATTGTACTGAGATGCACAGTCAGTAGAACATCAAAATATATGTTTTAATTCGACTTAAGAGGTCTTCGATATGCTCAATACGAATTTTGACTTGCTTGACACTGGGGTTTCTCGAATCAATTTGAAAAACTGCACTGATCTCTACTGAAAATGGCTAATCCTGTTCATTTTTTACCTTTTCTGTTGATGAAAGCAAAGCAGCGGGTCAGGCGAATCAATGGTTTTGATTTATGAGGGGGACCAGACAATGGAATGCTTAACACAATATGTAGGAAATGCACACCCTATCCATCGAAATAATCGGGAATATAATTATAGTAGGATCTGAGAGAAAAGCTTTATTGCACACAGGGTCAAGAAAATAGCAGTTAAAAATTAAGTACAAACCTCAAGTTTTGTAAAATTAAAACTTGGTATTATACTGACATTGATAGATTCCTTTTAAGAGCTGCAGTTAAATTTTAATTCCTTTCTGAAGAGGTAGTTTCGAAGTATTTCAACGCTCATGGGTCGGCCCTAGGCCAGTCATATAGTAGCTAATCCACACCGCTAATATTAAGTTACAGTGCAGAATTAGAAGACAAGTAAGCCTGGGGGCACATTTTGGAGGGTTGAAATATATACCGCGGTCAGAAAACCCAATTATTAGGACCGCTGACGTAAGAAATGCATGTCAGGAAGGCCGACAGCCTCGAGGATCTGGCATACGAGCGTCAAAGTAAAACATTTTTATGGAAAAGAATAAAACAGCAAACATATAATATTAATTTTTTGTAAAACAACTACAATGAAATTAGAGGAATTCGAAGAATGTGCCAATTAGGAATAAACAACACGTGCAATGTAAAATTAGAAACTAAAGAAGATGTCAGACAAACCAAAAACAAGTTGACCTGTTTAGGGCGAAATAACGATTTTATCGGTCTGAGCCGGCATTGTTACATCATAGTACAGAAAACGTTCATATACTTCGCGCCTGCACGTCTGGGATCTTATAACTACACATACGAATTTCATCAGTTTTTGCTGCCAGCATCACACTTATAGCAGGATTAATCCCAACAAGTCTCTCGGCTTCAGGCGCAGGTAACATTAGCTAGCCTAGGCTGATGTCACGAGTCGGGAAAGTGCGCGAATTCGTGTGCGCGTAGATCAGTGTGTATTTCTGCCGTCAGAATGGTCAAGATGCCAGTATTTGTACGCTTACGCAGTATTCATGTCACTGAGGTGGGAAGATCGTAAGTTTTGTGAGACTCGCGTTGGAGTTGTTATGCAAAAATGACGCGGTCTTTGAGGATGTAATCCTACAGTCATCGTCAAAATGAAGTTGAAGAAATTTGGTGGGACTGTAACAGCCTTATTTAAAACGCTTATGGTTTATGTTTTGTCTCTGTGTCAAAGTTAGTAGTATTTATGAATAAGAACACAACATAACAACACTCTTTGGAAGTGGAAAAATGTGTGTGATTTGGCTTACTTATTCTTAAGTAGCAGTACCTATCATGTTTAGTATCTATCGTCACAGAATTTTGAAGCCAGCAACGTTAGGTATGCTATTTTTCAGGCACTTAGTTTTTGTATAAAAAGTTAATTCAATGCACATTAATTGTTTTTCTCATTAGATTTTATGCACAATTTTCAACGTCTACGTTGAAAACCTTTAATTTCTCGCTGCAATTTGAATGACTTAATACTAGTGTAGGAAGAAATGTTGTTGAACTGTTGGCCTACACTGACGGATTTTTGAACTGGAATCTCTCGAATACACGTCAAAAGTGCGTCCTTACCAGCTAAGTTTTGTCGGTAGTTCGGAGTATTACACAAATGTCTTTGACGTTTTGTTGACCGTGCATCTCAGTACATTTATCTCAGTATTTAACCAACTTGATGCACAAAATTTGTTTCACAATAAGTTTTATTTCGTGCCTCTACATGTTTCGAGCACATGTGCTCATCATCAGGAGGTCAAAATTGCATTAAGCAGCCTCTGGTATCATAACACCTATAGGTGTGATGATACCAGAGGCTGCTTAATGCAATTTTGACCTCCTGATGATGAGCACATGTGCTCGAAACATGTAGAGGCACGAAATAAAACTTATTGTGAAACAAATTTTGTGCATCAAGTCGGTTAAACACTGAGATGAACAAATTTCTTTGTTAGTCAGTATCTTTGTGCTTCCTTCTGGCAAAATATCGCTGTTTGCAGAAAGAAGTTGCATTCTCGATAGCATTGCCAATTTATATTAAAAACGGACAAAAAATAAAACTCACTCAGAGGATAAATGAACAACGTTTCAAGATGTATGACCTTTCTTCTGGGTATTCCGCTCATTAAAGGCAGTCACCTCCTATAATAAGATCATATTTTGATTGTGGGGGAGTAAAACGCGTCACGGTCCACTGAATGCACACAACCTTTCGGATACAAATTATGATGTCACGTCACACAAATTTTTATCACATTTCATATTATATATTGCAGTATGAATCTATAGCATGAAAGTGGCTACAGTTTATATCATTTCATGTGGTTTAAAGCCGCAGAAACATAAGGGAAGGCCATATGCATCTTCTAGTCACGGCTATACCTGCCAGTATCACGAACTGTCTCATAAAGTTGCATGCCGGCTAGCTCCAAGGCGTAAATATTACTGCTGTGCTAGAAACATAATTCAAGGAGCAGATTTATACGTTCTTCTACTTGCGGTATGCGCAGAGAGGGGACGGAGACCTGTGCCATCACGTGCATGTTCTTGCTGCAGTCGTCCCAAGAATCCAGGAAACCGTTTTTTTAAGTATTATCTGAACACTGAGACAAACATTTAGTTTCGTCATTGCGTATCGTTAAAGTTTCTTGCACCGGAGGGCAATTGCATCTTCAAGAGTCGGTATTCTATTGGTATTTGCAGCCCTGACAAGTAGACCGAGACAAAATTGTAATATACACGTATGTATATAAATTGTATAAAAAGCTGAATATTGCAGATTAATCACAGACATATTTTACTGTTGATTTCACAGTAGGAAATGAAAAAAGTCTGAATTGAATAAAAAGCGATAAATTCCACTCTGTGCTTAATTAATAACGACGAAAAGTAGGAGAGTGGGTGAATGGAGGAATATCTGTCATTAATCCTACCTTCGGCACGTCATGCATTTCGGCCGTCAGATTAACAACAGCACATGTACAAGTCACACATTTCATTTGATGGGATGAACTTTGGGTTTGGACATTTTGGTAAACAGAAGGAAACTTTTCTCTGTCTGGAATCGAACTGAATTGCCCAGTCTAGTGACTACATCGAGTGAGCTATCCCTTCTCGAAACAAGTGAATATAACTTTTCAAAATAAATTTATAGCACCCCCACATCATTCGGTCTCCATTTAAGGACAATCATACAATGCTCTTCAGAAAAAATGCCTATTATCCAAATCGTAACGGACAAATAAGTATATTGTGTAGCAAAATTAAGAGTTTTGGAATGTTGGGGTAGAGCTACAATTTGGCTTTAACTCTTTAAGGTCAAGATGTTAATTCAGATACCGCCAAGTTTAATACTAAACAATTCTACGTTCTACCCACTTCCTGTGTGTCTTTTATGGATCCCAGAACAAACATTATGGGCAATGAACGCATAACGTAAAATTCAGACGCGTTCGGGTAATTACGATTGCCATTGAAAAGCAAACAAGTGTTACGTATTCTGAGTGTACGTTTGTAGCCTTAGGTATCAAGCATGCCAAGTACATGCACTGTATTACCTTGTCATCTGCAATCTGTACGGCTCTACCATATTATTCCGCATTGTAACATAAACAGCACGATTTTCAGTTAAAAGTTACAGAACATAAAATGTGTGTTGTGATTTTTTTCTACAATTTTTGTCTAAAACGTCTCTCATTCTACGACAAATTCAGCGAGATACTATCACAAATGTACGTATATATTCACATTAAATATCGTTATGCATGTCAGATGTTAAAGAAACTTGATTTTTTCCGACAGGTTTTCAACAGTCGTCAAACATTAAATTTCAACAGAATCCGTTCAGTGGGAGCCGAGTTGTTCCATACGGACAGGCATGACGAAGCTAATAGTCGCTATTTGGAATTTCGCGAACGCGCCTAAAAACGATTATTTCCCTGTACGAAATCAACAGCGGGTTTTATATAACGCAGACCAAGTGTGTTTACCTCGCGGCACGAACTAGATGTTTAAATATAACCCACGGTAATATTAATTATTAAACTTAAATCTCATTCAAAAGAATGACAACGTTCGTTGTAACGGTCACAATTATTCTACTCTAATGTCTTCCATCCCTAATCCTTTTACGTTTTCTTAAAGATTTTCATTTTACAACTCCACCATCTACATTTCTGACTGCAACAGCCCTAATTTCGCGACAAAACAAATCACATATCCTGCTGCCACTTGTTATGACTTTCAAAATTTCATCTCTGAAATTTTTTCGGCTCTAGCATCTGAGTTTTTGATCGGTTTACCAAATTCAAAATTACTCTGAATTGACATTTCACGGGTCTATTTGCACACGTCCTCTGTTCACCACATCCATCAAATGCAACCTCATTGCTGCAGGAATATAACTTCACATTACAGCTCACCTTCTCACCATATATATTGCTGCTTTGTTGCTTCTGATTTAAAGCTGAGAGGAGTCGCATTTTGACGATTTGGCTTAGAAATTCCCTTGCACAACTACAACATTTGTGTAGCGCACCAATGATGAAGTTGAGTGTTACTTCTTCACGAAGCACTCCCCTCTAAGACCAGACAGGCATGATTCCCCTCATGGTGACCACAATGCGAGCCTTGTGAAGTGCCACAGGCTAGCTACCAACATATGCAGGCTGTTTTATTAGCACATAAACACCATTTCATTTGAATAGGATATCAGGCGAAAACTAACAGCATCAGTACCCAAACCGCAAGCCAGCTCCCAAGTAGGTACAAGCCACTTTAAGGGTGGTGGTAAACCACACCAGTTACAACAAGTACGTCATGCTACTGTAGCGGTACTGTATTTCGCTACCTCAGCGTAAATCAAGGGCGTCCAGTTACTAACGGATTAAACGTAATGAAAATTCAAGGAAGGGCCAGAAATGTACGTAACGACTTTCGTAGCCTAACACAGTGAGAATAATGCTGAAGTTCCACATATTTTAATATTTACGTTTCAGGTAGCAGGCGGGACGACGAAAATACTGAACTGATTACAATTGTAGTCTTGCCTTGAACATCTTCGCCCATAAGTACACAATTTTACCTTTAAATGAATAAGAGAGGGAAATTTGAAATGCAGTTTTGATGAAACCCCCTGTTATGTTAACAAGCTTATTGAACTTGTTCTAGTTTGAACACTGATATCGGTTAAGAGGCCTACCGTCATCAGATAAGGAACAAAACGCACTCAAACATTTGCACATAAGGAAAAGTAGCTTGCGACTTATTGAAACTGCTGTTCAACTTAGAATATTAAGGAATTTTCAGTCTTGAGTTAAAGGTCTGTGTGTGAAGGCAGTATCTAAGTTCAAATTTACATGGTAATGTTTTTATTTACTTTCCAGAAAAATACAACCACTGTCTTTCCAATATAAGATTTACACTTTTAAATAAACTGTTCTCTGAGCATTGAAATTCTTTTTCTATAAAACAAAAAAGCAAATTTGTGAAACAAACTGTACTGTTTGTTACACACTTATAATTTTAAACTGTACAGATTTTGGGGGCGATAGCGTCTGTGATATATCACGATATTTTAGAGGAGTCACAGTGGAATAATTTAAAACATTCTGCTACAAATGAACATGAAGGAGATCCACATCTGAAGGGATGTTACTTATTGTAGGTTACTAAATATTTATAGATGTTTTTAAATCACAGCGATGTTTAATTTTTGTAACTACTCATCAAATATCACGGCTTAACATCCCAGAAGAAGTGAATCACGAGCAAAACGGCTGTGATGAGGTTAGATCTCGTATATATTGAGAAAACCACAAGCAGATTTTCTGAAATCTTACTGCAATTAGATTCCGCAAAGACAGAAAGTATGATAAAACATTCAATAAATGGTCTACCGATTGTACATCCTTAGCACAAAGAGCGATGTATAATAAAAATGCTTTAGCACCATCCTGTATGAGAATTACGTTTCCCCTTACAATAACATTTTATACTTTACACTTCATTATGAATGTCTTTATTGCTTTCTTTCTTTCTTTCTTACCTTTGACCTCTTACTACCCACTCATTTGAGACGTAAAGGTTATTGTTGTATTTGATCACACTCAGACACAGCACAACTAATACGACTCCTCTGGACGAGGGATCGGCCTGTCGCAGAAACCTCTACCTGACAACACACAATATTCACAAGAGACAGGTATCCATGACCGGAGCAGGATTCGAATCTGCAATCCTAGCAAGCGAGCGGCCGCAGACCCACGACTTAGAACAATATAAAGTCACGAGCGTAAATATAAATTATCCCTATGCTTAAATATGTATCCCTCCATGAAGGTGTAATGGGAAGTGCAGGTACAATTCATAACTTCTAAATTCGGTACTAGATAAAGGTGAGATATCAGAAGGAAGCTTCGTCTGCTTTATCTTCGGGTAAAGAACTTCAGGTACACGTTCGACTGGAGGGTGGCTGGAACGCAGATTTGATTCTGAAGCTCTGAAATAGAGAAAAATCTTTGTCCCTGCCGGAAATCCAACCCCAAATCTTGGGTCGTCAAGGAGCTAGTCGGACCCAATTGACTGAAACATTCAACTAACATCTGAATCAATTACAAGTTAATTGTTTTTCAGGAACAGAGTATACAAACATGCACATGCACAAAAGTACCTACAGTAAAAATATAAATGTTAACAACAAAATTTGCTGGGAAAAAAAATTTTCAGTGAATTTATTTAAAGTGGTGTGAGAAAGGTGAGGTGGCTATAGCGACCCGATACAGGCTGGACGGTCCCGGGATCGAATCCCGGTCGGGGCGAGATTTTCCACACCCGTCTAGACCGGCCCTGGGGCCCACCCAGCCTCCTGTACAACAGGTACTCGAACTCCTTCCCGGGGGTAAAGTGTCCAGTGCTTGGCGTTGACCACCCACCCCAACTAGCACCGAAGTTAAAGAAAGAGTTAGAACAACACATATTTCTGCTTATCCTCTGTGCCTTCATGGCCTGTTGTGGGGTTAACTTTACTTTTACGGCAAGAAAGATTTACTTCTCGAAAACAGTTTTTAGGCACCTTCGAATAATTGCAAAAAGCTACTATATTAGCTTCGTCATGTCTGTTCTTCTGTATGTTTGCATGAAACAACTTGGCTCACACTCGACAGATTTCAACGAAACATTAAATTTGAGCATTTTTTTGAAAATCTGTCGAGAAAATTCAATCGTTGTGCTCTTTGTGTTCACATTCCCTAACCGTTGCATGTCAGTCACACAGCAGTACAACCTTGTATGAAAATGTTTGCGGTCGTAATTTTCTACTGTGTGCATTTAACTGTTTTTTTTAGAATGGGAAACCGAAGATATTAACCTCACACATGTCTCACATAAGCACCCCCCCCCCCCAAAAGTACTTTCTAAAGACTTCAATCATTTTAAACGGGAATTTGAAAATAAATGACCAGTGTGCGGTGCTGTCTAATCGCATGAGCTCGCTGCTGAGGTATATCTGATTGAATTTAAGGCAGTCAGAATTGTTCGTAAGCACACCACAGTGAATAACACTGTCACTGGGGACAATAAACACTTCTAGAGCCTATATAATTTACAAAACTTCTAGCTGAACCACTTCCATAACATAATAAGTCCAAGATGAATCAATCTCTCAATCTCGTAATTTCACAGCTGTACACATTCCTATACAATAAAATCCCTTCTAAACACCTTCCTTCATGACGTCTATATTAGATTAACCGTTTCAGTGTCGTGTGTATTCATTTAAATGAAAAGAAATTCGGGGATCAATTACAGATTTTGTTTGGCATGAGAATTTTTGTTACAAAAATTCGTGGGGACTTATGCCTTTACTAGGTAAAGGTACGGTGGCGGGACAGGCAAATAAACTAAAATATAATTTACCTCCTAAACCGCGCGTAAAGCAGTTTGGTAATTGTGATAATTTTACTGGGGATTAGCTTTGTTCTGGTGGGTTCTCTAAAGTAGATTCACGCAGAGGTTTTTTCTTATGCGATTTTATGCTGTCTCGATTGGTAAATAGCTGTCGACATTTCGAAATATCTTAATAACCTCATTTTCAGGATTACGAAGTCCAAGAAATGTTGGTAACTATTCACTGGTCGACAGCATATAACATCCCAGAAGGGTCGAATCTGCCGCAGCATCGCTGTAGTAACTTCAAACGTAGAAAGTACATACTATGTCAATAACAATGGAACATCGTGCATAATCTCTCAAGTTTCAAATGCCGCCCAGAATTCATCGTAAAGGGAAAACGGTTAACTGAATAGTGGCGGAAGCGATCGGTTTAAGAAACTGTAGAAAATGTGGTTATGTTGGCATTATTGCTTTATGGAACGTGGCGTAACGTCTTCTGGTAAATATGAAGCCTGCCAAATTTTTGGAGTTATCCGCTTCTCCATTTGCAGGGTCTTCTGACATAATTACGCTTATCTACTAGACCACACGATGTCACGTCCAACAAGATAATAATCTTCAAGTCCACGCCAGTGGAATGTCAAATAACATGTAATTAATTTAGTTCAACAGAAACAAGTGCGCTCAATATAATCATGGAAATAACTCAATGATTATTGTTGGGAATATACTGCATAAAATAAAAAGAAGAAAGTTTAAGTGAATTGGTCACAGCTGGCTTACGAAACGCTCTTAAACTACGTAACTGATGGAAAGATAGAAGGAAGGATATAAGTGATGGGAAGACGAGGAAGAAGACTTAAGCAGTCAATTGAATGACTTTAGAAAACTTCAAGATAATAAAAATTGAAAGAGAAATCACTAGATCGCACTTTATGGAGAATTCGCTTTGGTAAAAGCTATGGACCTGTAGCAAGACAAACTACGGATATGAATGTTGAAACTAAATAAGATATTTATATTAGAAATAATCTGAGATATGGATGATCTAAACATTATACTCCGTCTATATTATAAACGATGAATTATGTTTAGGGAAATAACATTCGCTTATTATTGCCAAAATACAAAATACATGCGAAAACAATGTGCGAAAAATACAGAGCTTTAATTTAATGTGGTACATATAGTAACCACTGTTCTTGAAGGGTTATTTTAGTGGCAGCTTTGGAATTGTAGCACGTTCATTCAGCAACATGGCTGCGTGCAATTAATATAAGTCAGACCGACAGTTATGTTCTATAACTATGAAGAGCTGCTTTGCTATTAACTTTATGCGATTTCCTTGAAAATTAAAATGAAAACGTTGGAAACTTTGAAGAATGGACGTGACTGTAGACAATGACTGCGAACGTTTAAATTTCTCTTCCGACAGCCCAAAATTAGGGATTTTAGAGAATTCAATAACTGCAATAAATCAAAAGATACCACTCATAGACTACATATTATTTCTGTGTTTTCGTGGTTTCATAAAATACAGCTCTGCGTTCTTTGATTACAAACTCCTATAATTTGTAGATTTTACAGTACTTTCGTTGTGCTGTTCTGTGTCTGAAAAATGTTTCTTCAAACGCGTGCCTCGCTGTTAAAAAGGGGCAGTACTTTAGAGGGAAAAGAAATTAGCAGTCTTGTGGACTCCCATAAATCAAGCCTACCTGTCAATGCTGCTGGAGTTTGCCCGTTGGCTTCTGGAAACAAAGGTATTGTTTCTATCAATAATTAGCGGTTAGGAATGGTCCAGGTAGAAATAACGTGAAAACAGTCTATTCCCTTATGTGCTGTGAAAATCTTATCAACTTGAATCGGACTGCTGGTAGAACCATTCTTGTTAGTGCACAGTCCATATCGTCGAATTATTTAATAGTATACTAACTGATGCACATACATAAAATTTTTCACATTAAAACACTAAATTTGCTCCGACATGTTTCGATCCAAGGATCATCCTCAGGGAGCTACACTTTTCTTGCTAAAGTCACTTTTAAAAACTAATTACTGATTGCTTTCGTTATATAATCCTGGTTCTGTGGCAGCGTGTCTTGTTGTGTAAGGGTATGTTGCTAAGAGTGCCCGACTGCGGGATCATATAACGAAAGCAATCCGTAACTAGTTTTTAAAAGTGACTTTAGCAAGGAAAGTGTAGCTCCCTGAGGATGATCCTTGGATCGAAACATGTCGGAGTAATTTTAGTGTTTTAATGTGAAAAAGTTTTATGTATGTGCATCAGTTGGTATACTATTAAATAACGCTGGTAAAACATTTTATGCCCAAAAAAACTGTTCCTATAAATTTTAATTTTTTTTTTTTTGTTTTTAAAGGTAAAGCAATCCCTGTACAGGGCTGTTACAGGGCCAGAGGGTTCCAGGAAGTTGAGTATTCCTGATTTCGAGACAATCGGCACAAGATGGGGTTAGATTGTCACCCTACGCACCGGCTGCTTTTACACCCCCCTTCCCCCCCCACCCCTTCCCAGGAAACATTCCTGGTACTCATTTCTGTTAGAGGCTGAGTCGACGTCAGGCCCATTTTAGGGTCGGCAGGATTATGTCAATGTTAAATTCCATTGACACCATCGGGAACCGAAACCGCAACATTCCGGTTTGCAGCTCAGTGCCTCAACCAACTGCACTACCACGTGCACTGATCTTCTACAAAATAGGTTAACGATAAGTGTGTTAATTACAAGCAATAATGTATTCAAAGGCATGAAGTTAAATTTGACCCTGTAATTAATTAAGCAACGCCCCATTAAGACGTAGGAGGAAAGGAGGTACAGTGTCGTGTGTTCATAATCCGATCAACGAACACAGACAATCAGCTGTACATCCCAGCTTTCTCATTCATGAGAAAACTCCGATGATACCCACAGATACGACAAAAAATGAGCCCCAGAATATATCTATTTTTGCCAGGAATCGAATTACGGTCTTTCAGCCAATAGCCTAATTTCTACAGTGACATAGATAACACTACATACAAATGGGTATCCATTGCCCCTTCAAAGATGTAAAGTGGTCGGGTTGTGAAGCTGACCCTTCACTTACATCACGTATTGAGGTCGAGAATATACGGAATTCCTGTTTCGTTTAATCATGTTGTGCTTTATAAATAAGGGCCTCTTTTACATATGTAGGCCCTACGACTATCTGCACTAAGGTGAAAACATTTTCTCGGTATGCATGGAAATCCTGTCATCCTTCCTGTAGCCTAGACACTATAATGACTGAGCTATTTCATCTTCCATAAGGACAGCTATTGCTAAGATCTAATGTAAGTGTATTAGTTACATTCTTTTGTGCTATTAATTTTCCCACTTATTATTTGTTAGGATAAAATCAAAAAGTGCCAAGTCACTGTCATGCCATTGTGTAAAATCTTCAGGTCTTGAACCCAGTACAGCTCTTGAAACGGTAGAGTAATGGGCAGCAGAACTACTTTCTATGAAGAAAGTGTAGTTTTTTTGTACGCTGTCACATCCATTTATTTTATATAGCCTCCAATTTACAGATTTTACGTTAAGTGGTAAGAAAATTCTCGCAGAATTCGATGCCTCAGAGGCTTAACATTCGAGCTGTGCGCAATTACTGCAAGAAGAGACGCCAGTGTTAGTAACTTCAGACAGAGAAGAGCCTCGGAGGATAAGGAAAGATATAAGTGACGAGGGAAAGTGGAAAGAGGCACAAAGCGAAAAAACACTAGTCCACAAGAGTTTTCCCAACAAAATTTGTGTGTGACACAGTAATTGGTTGTAGTTATATCTTTAATAACTAGCTTCAGCTTTTTCGAAAACCTCAGACATTATATAGAATTCAGAATACCTTCAGATTAAAATGTCATACCTTTTCTTTATGGTTTGTAATATACGCCATAGGCTAGCACTGTAACCAAGTATTATGATCCTTTTCTTTGTCTTTATTCGTGATTTACAGACATAACGACCGAGACTATCCTTGGCTTCGGTTTTTGGTCACCACTCTATCTTTATGCTGTCACGTCATAAATTGTTCTTCGAGATAAAAAAATTTAAATGCGATTTATTCTTCACGAAATCGTTCGTGAGTCCCTGTCTCTGCTTTCCAGTCCATTGGCTTTCCTTGTGACTGGGAAGAGATTTAAATACATGGGCACGTATAAGACCCCCAAAGATCCCGCGGTGCGGGTGGCTCCCAAAAAATTATATATAAAACTTGTGGATTCTTTCGGACTTGGTTCTGCTCATCTGACATTTGGCAAGTATTTTGTATCCCGACTTGGGACTTGGAAGCAACGTCAACAAAAATTATAGGGGCTCCGATTTTTTAGTCGCGGGGGGCCCCAAATTGTTGTGCGTTCTTCCGGACTGGACTGGAGTCCTTTCGTCTGACAGAAGGCAGTATTCTTGATCGAAATAAATTCGACAATAATTACAAGGGGTCCCCGAATACTGAGTTGCGGGAAGCCCCTGGCGGACACCAATGCTACTGATTCAGTATAACTTTGTAAGATTTGAGTTTCTCACTGATATGAGTATCGAGCACATGGGCTTTTGTCACGTGATACCATGAATTTTATAGATATCTACCAATGCTTCGGGTGGACTGCTGTATCCAACCAACAAGTAGAAGACAGTGGAAGAGGGGGTAAATTGAGGGAACAGGTTTATCCCTATCGTTGGTCAACTGCCACACTACAAGGCATGGCACTCGAGAATATCCTAATACTAACACAGCTTCGTTTCAAATGGGACAGTCGTTATCAAAAGTAGAGTACATTTCGTAATATGTTTGCAACTGTGATAGTTAAATGAACGGCTTGGAAAATGAATGAATGAGATTATGCAAGGTGAAGAGAGTTTTTACGAGTTCAAATGAATACAGACTTTATTGGCTTTGATAAGCTTATGTGTTCTTTCGCGCCTGTGATACCCATGTATATAGACATATTTCAGTAAGGAATTTCAAAATTCTTCGTGCTGGAACTTTCGACGGTACTTGAAATTTAGAAATATATAGAAATACCCATTATAACTCAAGTCCAAGTCAAGACAAAGTTACGTTACGACTGATAGTCCGTCACTCAGTCGTAACTTCAACACTGAAGATGGAGCGATATATTTAATCCTAAACGCTGGCACCCACCAATCAGAACGCATAGCGTCGCAACCCAAGAAAACGTAATCTGAATCTAAGGAAATTAGTAATCTTTCTTATTAATGCATTAATGAGGAAAAATAGTGGAATTACTTTCATGTGCAATGTTCCTCGCTTTCTTAAAGAGCGCTGATTTTTGGAATACTTCCAGGTTTCACCCATTTGTCCTTGTGATACGAGCAACATGTAGACGACGACGAATATGGAGCATTGATAGAATGATACTGACAGAAGAAAACTTAAACACTCTGAGAAAATCCTGCTTCAGAGCCGCTTTTTGCACCATAAATCTCACAAGGACTGAGCAGGGTTCAAACCCAAGCCTTCCTTTTCATACGCCGTGGATTAAACTGCCTGAGCCACTCTAAGAAAAACATTAATCCCTTTTTTTAAAGACCCAGATCGTACCGCACAGCGAACAATCTCCAACTCAGTTATAAAAATCTGTCACTTACTTTTGTACAGGGAAATGCAGCTGTTTGTTATAAGATCCAAACAGAACACTTGAATGCACTCTTGTATGCAGAATGAAGGGTTTTTGGGTGTTAAACCTGAATATATATAAAGTAACCGTTGAGCTTTAAAAAGTTAAATACAAGAGTGGTGTCTCCCAGTGGTAGTGAACTTAAAATGGTTTTTATTTTGTGAATAAACAGCACACGGACATTATAAAAAAAGGTAAAGTGATCCCGTTACAGGCCCGGTGTGGCCCAGAGCGTGGGTAGAGGTATAGCTCTACTCTTCCATGACCGCGGCACTAGAAGGGGGTGAATGTTCAGCAGCACTCCCCGGCCGCAATTTACCCCCGGGAAAGACCCGGTACCCATTTTACAGGAGGCTGGGTGGGCCCCAGGGTCGGTCTGGACGGGCAGAAAATCTCGTCCCCACCGGGATTCGAACCCGGACCGTCCATCCCGTAGTCAGTCGCTATACCGACTGACTCACCCGGCCCACACAGCACGGACATTATACGAGACCAAACTACCTTACAGACGATGATTACCGACGTCTGGTGTGTGATGCTGTGTAGTCAGATATGTAATGGCGTTTCGGAAGCACCAGCTGTTTTAATCTTCAATGTTGAAGAATTTTCGCTCAAACGTCGCTACCTATACATCAGACTACTCCGCACCACATTCCAGAAGGCAGTAAGTTTCATCTGATGTTTATTGGACCGTGCATCATTGTGATAACCGAAGAATAAAACAAACCAACTAGATGCCACTTGTTATTTTATTGTACTTCTTATAGGCTCAACATGTTTCGGGCACTACTATGCCCATCATCAGGTGCTCGCGACTATGATGTTGATTACCACATTTGTCGTTTCGTTCTTGGGTTGCTGTATGTTGGAGGTTAGGTGTTGGTAGGCTGGAGTAGTGTCCGGTCTACCAACAACGAAACGACAAATGTGGTAATCAACATCATAGTCGCGAGCACCTGATGATGGGCATAGTAGTGCCCGAAACATGTTGAGCCTGTAAGAAGTACAATAAAAAAACAAGTGACATCTAGTTGGTATTTTATTCTTCAGTAAGTTTGATATACTCCACTGTAAGAACATCCCATCCACCATAATTACAACTAATTGTTTGCCGTGGTGATAGGTCAATTTGAAATACTGCATAGTATCCTTTAAACGAAATCGATTGGAGTTGGTCTTCTGTAAAAGGGCGCTCCATATATTGAATTTTTAAAGGCAAAAAGACCAATTTAAAGATGCTGTGACGCCGTTCTTGGAACAGCTCATTAATACAGTAGTAGTCATTCATGTCGCATTCCATTTTATGGGAATGGCTCACGGACATTTGCTTCTTGCAGCGGCGTCCCTCGGGACACCTGATGGTAACTTCACATTCTGAAGCCGCCTGAGTGCAGCTGGGAACTAGCATGGATTTTGTATGACTTGGACGTAGGCTCTGGGATTTACTGTATTATGTAATTATTTCTGTTGAGTAAGGTGTATCGGCTTATAACTCTTTGACCTGAATTCGGGAGGTTGCGGTTAGAATTTCAAACGAGACGACAACTGCCAACATTGAGGTTTGGCATAATTTTTTTTAGTATCTCCAAGAAAAGGCTAGTAGGCCGCTAACTGAATGACTAACTAACTAACTAACTAACTAACTAACTAACTA
>Ga0131853_10006914_pt1 | contig 20509 bp, 12 predicted proteins | sample TergutLab28metaG_FD_92764 | JGI IMG/M metagenome (GOLD analysis project Ga0131853, IMG submission 92764) | Labiotermes labralis P1 segment gut microbial communities from Petit-Saut dam, French Guiana - Lab288 P1 (version 2) (version 2) | ecosystem: Host-associated > Arthropoda: Insects >...
CACAACTGTCAGATACAGGCAGTCGGACACTGGTGTTACAGTTCTATGTGCAACACAACTGTCAGATACAGGCAGTCGGACACTGGTGTTACAGTTCTCAGGATCTCTGCCCCAAGACTACAGAGTAAGGACCCTTTATGATGACAACAAATATAATGAAAAGAACAAGCAAGAGGCAGCTACACAGAGCAGTGGCACAGCCAAATCACTGTACATACACCATTCATTTTAATGCAGGCTCCCTGTAACTTTACAGCTCAAATAAAAAAGTGGCACCCAATATGGCCAGACTTCATACTCTGATGAGCAACTCCCTCTGCTGCCATGCCCAGTCACATCATTGTCACATGTGAGACCAATGTGCCGTGAAGATATGTATATTGCAGATGAGAGGCATAACAGGGTAAAGGAGCAAGTTAAATAATGAAAGCTTGAAAATTCAATCCCCTCATCTAATTAGGCTATGATGCTCAAATCAGGGGGAATGAGGAGAAAAGATGCACATATACAAGACTATGAAATGTGTATAAAATTTGGTTTCAATATTCTATAGCAAAACTTTCTGGGACCTGGAAACATACAGGAGACGGCAAAATAACAAAGAGCTGTAGCTTATGACACCGCTGAAAACGAACTGCGATGGCACCGGTTCAGGGCACAATTCACTGGCGCGTTCCTCTTTGCCATCTCTATGTGCTGTGAAGGCACAGAGGGCCATAGCAGTATAGCAGTAGTGTCTTTAACCTTGGTGCTAGAAGGGGGCAGGTGGTCACTGCCATGCTCTGGCCATTTTACCCCCAGGAAATGAGCCACACTACCCAATGCACAGCAGGCTGGGTGGACATGACTATCTCAAAGGGTGTGGAAAATCTCGCTTTCACTGGGGTATGAACCCCAAACTGTCCAGCACGTAGCAAGTCGTTATACCAACAAAATTATCCTGGCCACCATATATATATATAGAAGCAGACCCCCATATCCGAAGGTAAAACATTCCAAGCCCTAATGTGGTTACGTGAAACTGCAGAGAATATTGAAAACTATATAACGCGATACTCATGTAACATACATAAATACAGTACAGTTTAATTGATAAACTACGCATAGTAAGACATTACCAACATTAAATAAAATAATAATAATGGTGTACTATTCTATTGTCATCATATCCAGAATTTTCACTTTCTCGCTAATGGAAAGGACATCACGGCTTCTCTTAGGCTTAGAAGCACTACCAGCATCACAACTCTTACGATTTGGGGCCATTGCTATTGTAAATAAGGGCTTCCTGAACACAAACACTGTGATAACGCGGCAACCAATTCGAACAGCGAGAACGCTAGAAGCAGAATGGTGGCAAGTTTGCGGGGAAGCGTGGGTACGGGGACAAAGGGAGGTGAGTCAAGTACTGGGTGCATTTGGGCTGCTGGATTTCACCATGTTACAGCCCGTTCTGGCTTGGTGCGCGTTTTGAAACTTATGAACCGTTTATTTCTTTAATTTTCCAAATTTTTTGGGGCTGCAGTAAACCACAGATATGGGGGTCCGCCTGTGTACACACAAACACACACACATATATATATATGTATGAAACAAAATGTTAAAGAATGATGGCCAAAACAGAACATTACCATACAATAAATTTACATGCTCTAACAAGCTGTTACACAGCCCAATAAAAGTACATCAAACCTCACACAAAGATGTGCTGGTAATGAAGAAATGAGTTTACAGTCCGCATTGCACATGGAAATGACCCCAAGCACATGCTGGCAATTTCATTCTCCTGTGTTGTAACTGCACTGAACTCTCCTAACCAAATTAAAAGGTAACACGGAGAAAACGATCCTTTAACACAAAATGTAAGTACGAAGTGCTTTCACGAAATTCTTATATTTCCTTTCGATATGTTAACCAACCATTCTTACAAAAGGAAGAAACATTAAGAACTCGAAACACTTCCTCATGAGTGAACCTGTGTTTTTACTGTTAATCCTTTGGAGCTGAAAATAAGTGCCTTGTGTACTCTGCAGAAAACAGATGACCCAAATGGTTGCCCATCGCTTTGCGTGTTCTTTGCCAATGACATTAGAGAATGCTCGGTGTTCACAGCGTCACATCGTCAAAGTGTTTAAGTGCCTTCCCACGACAATTCTTTATCTCTAATCCCTACCAAATGAAACAGCTATGTCCACTTCCCTAAATTATGACAGATAACGTTAAGTATTGTGACACATAAAGGTAAAGCAGTCGCATTAGAAGGGGGTGGATATGTCTAAACAAAACTGTCTTTGTATCCTATTTATTAGGCTAACGACAGTTGTGTTTTGACGTACCCACCCCCTCCTAATTCGCATAAAATACAATGGGGATGATGCATTTAAGGATTAAGCGAACCCGTTAAAGGCCCGGAGGGTTCCAGGAAATTAAGGTTCCCAGATTTTGTGATAAGGGCACAGGATGGTGGTAGGTTGCCGGCTTTACACACCGGCCGCCTTTACCCGCAGGAAATCCTCCTGGTAATCATTTCTGTTAGAGGCTGAGTCAACCCCAGGGCCATAGTGCGATCGGAAGGACGTTATGTCAATGAAAAATTCCAATGACACCATCTGGAATCGAACCAGCGACCTTCCGATTTGTAGCACAGCACCTAACCACTGTGCTACCGCAATCCCCACATTTGTGACACATATGGGAGTAAAGCTGTATGGCCAGAAAAGTAAGCACAAAAAAGAAAAGTTAAAACCAAGGGATACCTTTTGCGGTCCTTTTGAATTGCCATTGCATTGAGGGGTCGTTCGTTATGCTTCCATTCTTCTTCCGGGTCCATAGACAGAAGAGCCGTTTTTGGGGAAGTGATGGCGGAATATGAAGTGCCCAAATCATCCACAGACTGCAACAGTGTGTCCTTAAGTAACATTCCAGTATATGATTAGCACACAAGAGCATAACACTGACAGAAATTCTAAGTTCCAACACCTAAATGTCAACTTTAATCTGAATATTTAAATCTTTTGTGTCCATATTAAAGGCCTGGAAGGAGGGAAACATGTACGGGTTTCACGGAAAGCGGTTACATTGAGTGGAGTGAATTGGCTGGAACTAAGGTAAGGTGTGGAGATTCTGTGATGGGTTGAAACTTCAGCTTCTAGAAGAGTCTAGAAATTCTTTAATGTGTGAATTATTACCAGCTGCTCAAAGATCATATCACAGTTACTAATACCATCCACCATGCTCCAAGAAGTTAAGGTAGAACCATTCCTGTGCATCAATAAGCACCATAAAATGAAGACAAATGGGGAATTGTGCCACAGCCCCATATAATATGCTCAATAGTAGATGATCATATATGACATTCAAAGGACTGTGCATCATGATATATTCTTATGATAAAAACCAACGAGATGCACTGTTTCTCAACTCTATTTTGGTAAAGAACTTCCATCCTGACCTCGCTAGCAGACAGTCAACATAAACTGTATGACAAATACCTATTGCTGTGTATACAGTATTGAGACTCCTGATGATGGACAGTAAATCTGTCCAAAACATGTACAGTTCTTTACCAAATTAAAGTTGAGACATATTGCATCTCGTTGGCTTTTATTACAAGAGTAGGTGATCAGTTGTGTGCTCTCCAAAATTTAAACCCAGTACTGACTGGAGAGGTGGTACAGTGGACACCTTACCCAGACTAGAAGTACTGACAAAGAGGAAAATCACTACTCCCAACAGAAGTCAATCCTGTCATCCTAACCACCATGTCAATATGTTAAACCCCTCTGATGATTAAGATATTATTACATGGCAGCCCAACCTGGGCAATCCAGTATCGAAGCATCATCCCATTTGGTGTGAGACGGTGAACACTGACACACTACACAGCCGCGCAGCGTATCATGTACGGGCCTTTTAAGCTCTGAAGCACAGTGTGAGGGCCAAAAGAAATACAAAATGTTTACAAACATGTGGATGGGTGGTGTGGACTATCCTCAGAAGTTTTCTTAAGGTGATTCACACCAGTGTGTTTATACAATCACATGAATAATGTTCTGCCCAAACACTTTATTCTTAAGTTTTCTCTACATTCAGCCTTATAATGGTTACTTTAGGTAGCCGAAACACATACCTGAAATTAACTTTTAAAGACAGACCATGCAGTGAAGTTGGGTGACATAAATAACACATATCATATCCATAATGCAGCATAACTTGAAACAAACAGTTTAACAACAGACTGCACAGTTTAAATCAGAAATAAATATGTTGGATATAACATATTGGTGGGGGAGGGGGGGAATTATACTGCGGTACGTATGGAGATGCTGGGGAAGCACAGCTTTCACCTTCATTTTGCTGTGCAAGCTGTTCACACGACTCATAGTAGCACCATATTGTTTATCAAATTAGTGGGGGAGTGCGCTAATGACCCCAAGAACCAGCATCCAGGAACCTGAAAAATGAATATCCTTACTCAAAAACACCAGAGACCCAGACCATTTCAAGCACATTACTACAGCAGGTGGCAGCAGACCAAAACAATCAGCTATAACCTTCATGTAAGGAAAGATCCTACGACGTCTCACTGCGTGGCTGCTATGGAGCTAAACAAGCAAGGTGCTACTGTGGTACTAATGTGGACAATACACAAGCTGGTTGCTACCGTGCTACAACTGTGGACACTACACACACAGAATGCTACTGAGGTACAACTGTGGACACTACACACACAGGGTGCTACAGTGGTATAAATGTGGACACTACACACGCAGGGTGCTACTGTGGTACAACTGTGGACATGACACAAGAAGGGTGCAACTGTTGTACAACTGTGGACACCACACACACAGGGTGCTACTGTGCCACAACTGTGGACACTACACACACAGGGTGCTACTGTGCCACAACTGTGGACATCACACACACAGGGTGCTACTGCGCCACAACTGTGGACACTACACACACAGGGTGCTATTGCAGTACAACTATAAACACTACACATGCAAGATGCTACAGTGGTACAACTGTGGACACTACATACACAGGGTGCTACTGTGGGCACTACAAACACAGGGTGCTACTGTGGTACAACTGTGGACACTACATACACAGGGTGCTAATGCAGTACAACTATCCACCACAGCATCCCCCTCTGTAACAGTACCTTTCTTTGCTTCATTACTGACTGACATGCCACCACAACATGAGTGCAGCCAGCATCCTCAGCATACATCATCATCTCCTGTGTCGAGTCCTCAGCTGGTGACAAGTAACCTAACTTCTGATCACCACCTGACTCCTCTTGCTCAGGCCCCCAATCTGGCACAGATTCCTCTGTCTCTGCTGCATCATCCTGCCAGTCTGACCCTTGATACAGATGCTGCATGTAGCTTAGGTCTGACAACAGCTGTTCCCCTTCCATAGTGAGCTCCTCACGTAAACGGCTGTACTGCAGACTTCTCGTATCAGTGCCACCACAATCCGACTCCTTGCCTAACAAGGACTGGGGTACAACAACACCCACATGAGGCAAGACGTCACACTGACACAGATGACCCGATGGCCCTGGGCTCATCTTCCAAATATTGAACCTGTAGTACCACACACACACACACACAAATGTGTCATGTCTTATTATTACAATTATAATTATAATTGCAATTATAATTAATTACATTAATCACGTATGTGAAGTTCACATAGCAATGCTTCTGAGGACTCAGGTCTTCTGATATGTGAGACTGTGTTACTGTTTCCTCAGTTTCACAGGATGGTCAGACAGGCCTTCCCAGACCCCTCAACCACTGTAGACAAAAGCACCGCACCCCTTCAATGTCGGGAAATGACAGCCCAGCAAAACAGTGTCACATGTCAGAGTACACTTATTAATCTGTACAGAATACAAACACTTAAAACCCATCTGACCAAACTGCTGTTCACCATTACAGATCCTTAAAGCATTCTTCATTGGACCGGATAACAAATTACGCGTTGTGGAAGCGCACAAAACAACCAAGAATAGATTTGCAGGTCAGGAAATGCAAGTGGGGATGGCTGGGCCATACACTGCGGAAACCGACTGATGATATAACCAGATAATCCCTAGAGTGGAACCCCAAGGCAAACGGAATAGAGGGAGGCCGAAGAAGACGTGGCGAAGAACGGTGCTTGAGGAGGCCAAAGGAGCAAAAAAGACCTGGGCAGAGATTAAGTGCGTCGCCAAGAATAGAGTGCGGTGGAGGAATCTTGTGGATGCCATACATTCCGCAACGGAATGATGGGACTATTGAATGAAAGCGTTCTTCATTCCTGTAAAATACTTTTTAGTATAGCTTTTCAGCTCCAAAACTATCTGCAACTTGCTTATAAAATTCCAAGTTATGGATATAAACATGGATCTTTTCTCAAATATGTATATAAAAAAAGGTAAAGTGATCCGGTTACAGGCCCGGTGTGGCCCAGAGAGTGGGTAGAGGTATAGCTCTAGTCTTCCATGACCACGGCACTAAAAGGGAGTGAGTGGTCAGCAGCACGCCCCGGCTGCACTTTACCCCTGGGAAAGACCCGGTACCCATTGTACAGGAGGCTGGGTGGGCCCCAGGGCCAGTCTGGATGGGCGGAAAAACTCCTCCCCACCGGGATTCGATCCCAGACCGTCCAGCCCGTAGTCAGTCACTATACCGACTGAGCTACCGGGCCCACACGCACACACACACACACACACACACACACACACACACACACACATAATCAATACAGTACTGTGAATTTTGAGTTCTGTTCATATCCTACTTCATTTTTAAAGCAGGAAATTCTGCCAATCAGCAATTCCTTTGTTATTGAATGCAAATTATGAACAAGTCAGACACTACAGAGGATTATTCAAATCAACATATTTCAGAAATCAAGTCACTGTAAATCACATTTATAAATGCGTTCGGCGACAATTTGCATGAGTGAAATGGCAAGAATGTTCCAGAAGGAAAGCACTGAAGAAAGGCAACCAGTCTGCAGTGCAAAATGCCTGTGCACCTTACTGTTAACAAGATTTAATGAGACATGTCCACCTTATAGTTTAAAGTGTTAACAAGACTTCGGCAGCTAATATTAACAAGCAGTGTTAAAGAAAGCCATACACCTACTGTTAATAAATGTCAATGACAGCTGTGCACTTAGTGTTAACAAGCAGTACTAACAGCCATACACCTTATGTTAAAAATTTTTAATGAAATCTGTGCAGTTTAATACTCATGTTACTGAGACTTATGCACCTTACAGTTGATGAGACTTACGCACCTTAATGCTGTCTAGTTTTACTGAGACTTATACACCTTAAAGTTAATGAGACTTAAGCACCTTAATGCTGTTTAGTGTTACTGAGACTTATGCACCTTAAAGTTACTGAGATGTATGCACCTTAATGCTGTCTAGTGTTACTGAGACTTATGCACCTTAAAGTTACTGAGACTTATGCACCTTAATGCTGTCTAGTGTTACTGAGACTTATGCACCTTAAAGTTAATGAGACTAATGAATCTTAATGCTGTCTAGTGTTACTGAGACTTATACATCTTAAAGTTAATGAGACTTATGCACCTTAATGCTGTCTAGTGTTAATGAGACTTATGCAGGATTAAGGTTAACCAGAGTTAATAACAGCTGTTCTCCTTAATGCTGACTAGTGCTACTGAGATTCTGCACTCTAAAGTTAACCAGTGTTAATAAGACCTGAACATTCACACATGTAAAATATGAATATGCTGAGCAAAATGATACTTTAGCCTAATGTTAAGTCTCATTGAGACATGTGTGCTTGATGTTAACAAGTATTAATGATAGGCATGCATATTAACAAGAACTGATGAGAGCTGGGCACCTTAACATTAATAAGTGTTGAATGGCAGCAATACACCATGTTAACAAACGTTAATAGGAACTGTACACCTTAACATTGGAAAGTGTTAACAGCCGCAGTAGATCATGTTAGCAAGTGTTAATGGAAGCTGTGTACCTTCATGTTAACCTGTGTTAATGGCAGCAGACACCTATGTTAACAAGCGTTTATGACAGTCATGCACTTTAATGTTAACAAGTGTTAATGAGGGTACACTTTAATGCTCATTAGTGCTGGTAAGACCGAACATAACTTGGTGTACATGGGCCGTACGCCGTAGAAAATGAGTGTGCACCTGCAAGTGAAATGTTAATGAGCGCAGAAAATTACACACAAGACAGAACGCAACTTCAAACACAGCAGCCACAATAGCAACAGGGTGCTGATAAGTCCTTAGCCCGACTAGGAAGGAAGCAAGCTCGGAAGCATATCAGGGACGTGCGCAATTTCAACATTGACAGCAAGCTGTCATCAAGTTTTTTTTTTTCTGCAAGGCAAGGCACCAAAGGAAATTCATGCTATTCTGACAGAAACATTAGCTTGTTTCCTTCCTGGTTGGGCTAAGAACTTATTAGCACCCCAGTATATGAAGTACATGAAATATGAGGTATGCACACCTGAAACCAGTTGGCAACCCTGCTGTGGTAGTGTAGTTTGCATTGCAGCTTGTTGGATAAACACAATACAAGACACGTACATATCCTTTGTAATAAGAAGCAACAAAATGAACACTTTTTACGTTAATGTTTTAATTTAACTTTAGTGTCTTTCGACATGTTTCGAAATCCAAGTGTTCATCCTCAGGAAGACTTGTACGAGGCTTATTGAGACAGTAAGTACCATTTCGCTGTAAAAAAAATCGAGTAAGGTTTTGTATAAAATTTTGTTGTTATCAGATTCTACATTCTTCAAACTATTTTTCCACATATTCGCCACCATTATTGAGGCACTTATCGTAGTGGGACACAAGTTTTTGTATACCCTCCTCATAGAATGCAGCCGCCTACAATGCTAGCCACTACTGACAATGTCATAGAGTAGAGTCCTTGAAATCTGAGGAAAGTGCAGGGACAGATCAGAAATTGTGAAATGTCTGTCGTCACGCACTCTTTCGTTGACCTTACACACCAAATCATCATTCACCAAAGATGGACGCCCACTTCACGCCCCATCGTGCACGTTCTCTCATCCTTCATTGAACATCCGAACCCATTTCCTAACCATGCCATCACTCATCGCATTGTCGCCATACACTTGACAGATCTGGTGATGAATCGCACTTGGTAGCACATTCCTAGCATTCAAAAAACGAATTACAGACCGTATTTCACAGTCGGCGGCCCCTTCAATTGTCTTAAACATGTCTAATGCACAAGAACAAACATAAACATAACACGAATTTCACAAAATGATGTCTGTGGCTTCTCAATTGATAGAGGAAGTCACTGCACATGCGCAAAGTGAGTCTCAAGGATAAACGAGAGATAGCACAGACGGTACTTACTTTCCGAATAACTTAAGTACATGCAGTTTCCATGTTTGAAACATGTCAAAGACACTATGATTGAATTAAAACATTACTGTAAAAAGTGTGCATTTTGTTGGTTCTCATTATATAGGTCTATCACAATGCATGGTTCAAAAAACGTTAAGTAAAATGTACATATCCATACAGTTAAAAGGGTAAGTAACCAGTGTCGACAACATTACAGTGCAGGCTGAAGATGGTCTACCAGTTGGTCTATCAGTCCAAACAGGTCAACACAGACAATAAGGGGCCATTCCTTCTGGACAATGCGATGTACAGCGTTCAAGACCAACCAAATACCACATGATGGAAGGTGCTCCATACGTGGTTCTTCCAACATGTCAGTAAGTCTGGCATACATCCCACACTTACTGCCATGTGATTTCTGTCCTTGGGAAGTTAAAGAACAGCCATGAAGGTTGTATGTTCACATGGCAATGCACATGTAAGCATGCCAGTGGTTTAGGCAGCAGCCCAAGCAATTCTGTGCGGAAGAGATATGGCAACTTGTACATAAATGGGCCTCCCGTCTATTTGGTGGTTGTGATTTCTTCTAACTGTTGCAATACCTGCATCTATGAGCATTCTCCAACAGGCTTCACGTTCAAGAGCATAAGGCCATCATAATCGCAATATGTCATAATACAACATAATGATGGTGGTTGTATAAATGGCATTCTGTTCAATACTGAACTAAGCCAAGGTAAACAAAGCAAGCTGTACTTCTTGATTTCAAAATTTCGCCATGTTCTGAATGTTGTATACTTTCTTCTGGGTAACTCCCCGGCGTCTGAATTTTACATGCCGACTTACCGGAACGCTCTGTCTGTTCCATCTTCATAGGAGGGCAGGTACGAAGAATGACTAGGTTTGAGAAATGTTGGGGTATTTATACGGGAAAAGGTTTGGCTCGAAATTTACTCAGGCCATTTTCGAGCCAAACCTTTTCCCATATAAATACCCCAACATTTCTCAAACCTAGTCATTCTTCATACCTACCTGCCTATTAAGACGGAACAGACAGAACGTTCCGTAAAGTCGGCACATAAAATTCAAACGCTGGGGAATTACCCAGAAGACAGCATACAACATGCTGTACTTCATCATGCCGAATCTGCACACACCAAAGCAAACAATCATGACCCCACATAAATATTTAACAGTACTGAAAATAATGGGTCCACCTGTTCATGTCACTGTAATTACAGGACACCCAACATCAACAGTAACCCTTCAAGACAAAAATGTTGTATCATACAATGCAGAAAACGGTTGCCCTTTTTTTGGCGTATCGCCACTTGTGGGCACTTGGCAGGTCACTTCGGCATTATTTTACGATCTATAACTTTTCATCAGAATAGAACATGCTACGCACTACAACTTACCATGATTGAGGCCCTCCACTTTCCGTTGATTCCCACACGCGCTGCGGTGGCACTTGTGATGATTTTGGCCATGCTGTCTTCCACATCTGCAGATGGTAGCCATTACTGCTACACTGGCCGCTAGAGTTATTCGGTATCTTTGGTACAACTCCATTCGAAGATACAGATCCTAAGCTACTGATAATCTTATCCTCACATTGAAGACATGAGCTATGTTTCAAAACAGATGAATTATGGGACATATAAATATCTTTTTCCAGACGGCATGTCAAGAAGCTTTTCCTGTTTTCTATTTCTGTTGCATTTTCATAGCTGTCTTCCAGAGAATTGATAATTTTCTCTGCAAAATGATCATCATCTGGAAAGTAAAAATCTTCAGGGTCCTTAGCAGAATTATTCCCTTGCTTAATTCTCTTTGTATCTACTTCATCATCACTCTGTAGCATGTTAACTTCCTCTTCAGTCTGACACCATTTCTCATTCTGGCGCACTCTAAACTTAGGTATAAACTCCCTCGAATGTTCACAGACACCCTGCGACCGCTCTTCGTACTGGTGACGACGCCCGTACGGTTCTTTCTCTTTGTATTCCATGTACCTGTTAGGTGTCTGCAAACCAGCATCAGCTTCAGCCTCAAGATACAATGTCCCACTCTCACTTCTCTTAAATGATACTTCTTCTAGACTGGTTGGAATCACGAAAGTGGTGCCATCTGCGTAACAGCCAACATTATTATTGTTACCAGTATTTATGCTAAGATGCGAGTCCATACTCTCCACGTGGATAGGACGAAAATGTGTCCGAGTTGATGTCAGCAAATCTTCCTCCTCCCTATCACCGTCTAACTTCCCTCCCTTAGAACCTGCAACATCTTTGGTGTCCAAATGACAAACTTGCTCGGCTGATACGCTTCCCTTTTTCTCTTGCGCTGTACCAGAGTCCAATCTGCTTGCCAACAACCCATACAAGGAATTCTGTTTTGGAATGACCTCAGTAAAACTGCTATCTTCCCTGTTATGATTCAATGTGATTAAACTATCATGCAGCACATCTGTATGACTCTGTATGGAATTAGTCATTTTACCATAGTCATTAGGAAAAGCACTGCCAAAATGTGAATATGTGCCATGTGTACCCGAGCTCGTGACGCCAGACGCCTTCTCACTCTGGGCTCCTTGTGTAATATCACCTACTGTACAATTTACTGCCCAAGGTAAGCTTGTGAAAAAGGAGGAGAAACTGTCATACTTATTCCAAGTGGTTTTACATTTTTCTTCCGAAATGAGCACGTCACAACACCTACCAATTTCAAGAATTTCTGAATTCTTAAACAAAGAATTAGAATGGTCCTTTTCTTCACATTTACTGGCCTTCAACTGTTCTTCATAACGAAATTTATTTCCAATTATTTTTCCCTCACCAGCCACAAGAAGCGTATACTTATCTCCCATCATTTCAATCTCATTATAACACATGTCTGCAAGTTTAACTTTCGAATCTCCAAAACGATCAGATGTATTCTGCTGTTCATACTGTGTATAATCCATTCCAAAATCATCCTGTTCAATAGAACTTTCCATGGATGGCTGGTCAGACCAAATTGAGCTGGTGATATTAGTACCACACTGGATGAACGAGTTGTTGGTCGGAAATACATTCTGATTCCGTTTGCCGTTCAAGTTGTACACCTCCACCGTAAGATACTGTTTGTTTGGGGATGTCAACAGCTGTTCAAAATCCACAGGTAATTCCTGATTACAATCTAAAGTCTCCTCTGAAGGCAAAAAACCAGGAGATGCAGCTTCATCTGGGTTCCAGAGAGCTTCAATGCTATGATCAAACTTTGCGATCAGTTGAGCAAGATTCTGGTCTTCTGCACTCTGTCCAGGAGACGAACTACATGCTGTATCATCACCAGCTATGGTGCACTCATCTTGCAATTCCTCTTTCTTCAAGTCAACAGATCCTGAAAAAACAAAGTTCCCTTCACCAGTCTGTCGCTCGTACAGCCTCCGACAGACCCCATTTTCGCCATCGCTTTCTCTAAGAGCTTGCAATTCTTTCTCTGGCATTACACCTTCACCTGCTTTTGTCCCCTTGTTCTGTCGGTTACAATGGAAAATTCTTAATAAATCAGAACCACTATTCCCGCAGACTCCTCCAGGGCAAACATCCGTGTAGCTTCCATTCCATTCACCTGCCATGTTCCACACAAATCCAAAAACAGCTTCCTTATTACCCTTAGCATTTTCCTTCACCTGATTACCACATTTCATGTTTTCTCTCCCCAACTCTTTCCACGAACTGTTGTTCTCAGCCCTGTTTTCTTTATTCTCCTCTCCCCAACCAGTAGTACCAACCAACAACTTTTCCTCGCCTGAACTCGTTTCTTGAAGTGATGTGTAACAAGGTTTGTTTTCCCCAAATGAATTGGCAAGCACTTTCTTGCTGTTCCAAGCAGAACCTGGTTCAGGTATCAGGTTAATAAGACTATTGCTGGAGTCAGCAAACTTACTATTTAATGGCGGAAAAGCCGCATAATACCTGTTGGAAGAAAAAAATGTATGTTAGGAGTCCATTAACAAACAATACTTCTCGATTACAACTAACTCATCACGGTGGTGCCACTGCAGGTTCAAGTCTTCAGGGATCCGACACTGTGGCCGAGTGGTTACCAACATTTCTAAGGGACATATTTCCATTTTCTTGACCTGCCCTACCCTGACAATGAAGGTACATTCCTTTCAAATGTCAGGACATAACTCAGCGACACAGCAACAAACCCTGGAGGCCTTGAATCTATAATTAAAATAATTTAAATTATTCTGAAATCTTATTTTCTAAAGGTTATGACAATGGTTTCTTCAAGGCAATGTTTGGCATTTATGTCCTTGGCAAAGGCTACCAAGTACAATGAAATATTTTAAGAATATCAAAATGAATCTTTAGTCACTTAATAACTGTTCACACAATGTGATAACAGCATTTGTAACTCATTCGGCCCTGATATACCATCACACTGAAAAGCACAGCTGCTATTTCAGAAAAGGTAAGGTAAAGTGCACCCTTGTACAGGCAATGAGGCTCGGTACAGGCTGTACGTCCCATAGGGGGAGTAGAGGTATAGCTCTACTCTTTCTTGACCATGGCACTAGAAGGGGGTGAGGGGTAAGAGTCATGCCCCGGCCACTTTTAACTCCTGGGAAAGACCCAGTAACCATTGTACAGGAAACTGGGTGGGCCCCAGGGCCTGTCTGGACAGGTGCAGAAAATCTCACCCCACCAGGATTCGATCCCCACACCATCCAGCCCATAGCCAGTCGCTATACCGACTACGCTACCCAGCCAACTGTTATTTCAGAACACCAATTTTTAATCTCTAATATTTTCTCATTTAAAATCTGCTCCCAACATTCGATTAACCTTAAAAAAAAGCGTACATATTAATAGATATATATGTCGCTCATTTGTAACAAGAGTGTCATGACTCAAAATTTGTGCATTTTTGAGTTATTGGTATAGAAAGAAATGCTTGCCGTTACAACAGTCCTTCCTATAATTGTGGTACAGCAAACACATCACACAGTGAAACTTCTTGTATATGAAACGGACATTCTGTACTCCAGTATCACGCACTGTATCAATATGTCCACTCTAATATATTGAAACGCTACATGAAAATAAAGTGTCAACTCTGGATCAAAACTGCCACTCTGGAGTGAATGAGGGTGCCAATTACAGGGACTTCGAAATGAGGCACGAGCAGCTGTGGTTTTTGCAAATCCTGGTTTCAAAAATTTTGTAGCAGTCTTGCTAAATCCTCTGAATTCTGAACAGGAATACACTTACAGTAAAACACTGTGTTAGGATTCATGTCTTCTGGTGCATAACACTGTGTCACTGGTAAGTTTTTGGCAACACTTCCAAGAAACACAGTGCCTTCAAATTCAGGTTCTAGCAATCCAACTTCTCAACCCTTGAAATGTCAGAAGAGACTTAACCCTATAACAGAGTGTCACATCTTCTTTTTCTTGGTAGAGCTCCACAACTCTTAGTGCAGAGTTCTGGCCTTCCCAACCACTTCCTTCCATCTTCCTCTCTCCTGGACAAAGGTCTTCCAATTTGGCACTTTTAACCTCCGTATAACCTTTATAACATCATCCTCCCAGCGTATCTTTGGTCTTCCCGTTGGCCTCTTTGAAATGGGTTTCCAGGAGTGTATTGCTTTGACCATTCTTGTTTCTTGCATTCTATCGATATGACCATACCATCTCTTTGGCAAAGTTTATTATGTTCTCATATTTTATGACTTTGCCCAATTCCTGATTAGTTTTTATCCACCAGGATCCATTTTCACAGGTTGCGCCAAATATTTTCCTTTCAAAAACCATTAGTCTGTTGGTTATTGTTTCCATTAATATCCATGTTTAGCATGCATATGTGACTACTGGTCCAAATACTGAGAAGTATAATTTCAGTTTTGCCGTTTTAGTCATGAGCTTGCTTTGGAATATCTTTTTATTTGCAAAGAAGGCTTTATTTCCTACAGCAGTTCTTTCCTTTATTTCCTCTTCTATTTTATTGTCTGTATTTACTGTTAACCCAAGATATTTAAATGATCTAACTTGTTCAATTTCTTTGTTTTCAATATTTATGGCTTTTAACTGGTCTTGTCTCCTGGAACATTTCAGATACTAACAGAGTGTCACATAAAAGACAAAACTAAATCTGCAACAAAACCACTGCAGAAACCTTGTATCTCACACCACACAGTGTGTACAATATGAATATTGTTTGATGTAAGGCAACTAGGTACACTCAGGGGATAAAAAATGGTTTATTAGTAGATACATTTGTTAACTGCAACTGGGTTGACACACGGTGGCAGTAGTACAGTACACATCTACACACAAACAACACACCGAACAACATAATTAATTTGGGAAGAGCGAGGTCCGCGTCCCGTCTTTGCGAGTCATACCCAAGCACTTGCCTTACACCTTAGGAAAAAGCACGGAAAAACCTCAGTCGCGGCAGCCGAAGAGTGCGAGTTTGCACGATGAAAACAGAATGTACAGAACAGAACACACATAACAGTAAGAATACATAAACAATATACCACTCCACATCGCTGCACTTCACTTATTTACCCTCAACCCCCCACTTGAATTGCCTTGCTTGTAACCACATTCTTAACCCTTCATCTAAAAGTGTTTAGCTTACAGCGGAAAGATGCTAGTAAGCCTGCAGGTAATTGGTTCCGGCTTTTAACGGTCAAATCATGAACGTACTGTCCAAAAGCATTACGTTCTTCACTTATCACACATCAAGTTTGTCGTCCAAGAATTACAGGATTGCCGACAGACAGCACACCAAACTGTCAAGCTCAAAAAACAAGTGGGTGGCATTGCAACTTAATCTAGGAAGTGTGTCATCCCCGTTGTGCGTGTGAAAATTGGAAAGGGTATGTAGTCAAACTCCCCCAAGGGTGTATCCACCTTGTAGTGGTGGGGGGGGGCTTGTATGACTCTGTGACCTGGAGAGCTATGCCAGCGGTAGCTACTGGTAGGGCCTCCCATGCCGGACAGGTCAAAGAGTAGAGCCCAAACAAAGAGAGACACCCTGGTCCTCCAGGTTGGAGGTTGCGTGTGTTGCTAACAAACTCACCCTGGAAAAAACAGCATTGTTCAGGAACCTAACAGAGGCAAAAATTGGTCTGATCTTCTGGAACGACACGGGCGAGGGAAGGATTAAGGAATGAAATATGGATGGCTAAGGTGGATGGACAACGTGAGGGAGGACCTGAGGAGGATGGGTGTCACAAACTGGAGGATACGTGCACGCAAAAGAGAACTGGAAGATGGTTGTGAAGGAGGCCAAGGTCCTACAAGGACTGCAGAGCCATGGAGTAGTAGAAGTAGTAGTAGTAGTAGTAGTAGTATGTAGTGTCAAACAGAACTATGTCAACATAGTTGTGTTTGACACTACATACCCCTTCCAATGGCAACTCAACTTGAACACTCACCTTGAAGTCTCATATACACCATGCTCAAGAAAAACGAACACTGAAAGCAAACGCAAGAGCCACAACAAGCTTTCTGAACCTAGAGTCTTACAAAGCCACCATTGTGCAGTTTTTGAAACCGTGTGACAGCAATTCCTACCGCCTGTATTGTCAATCACAAACAGCAAACTTGATCCAGAGGCTACACTTCTCGGTCGACTCTTCGCTTTACTTAAATCGACAGACAAACACGGAATACCAGATACCAGCACATAATAAATCCGCACCTTCAACGATTCTATGGTGTAACATTGGAGTTTAGCGAACAGTAACAGGCGAGTTTGATTACGGAGTCTATGCAACATGCAGACAATTCTGTCCATTGTGTAAGACCAGTATTATAATATAATCCTGCTGGTCTGTGTCATTGCAGCTGATACAGGAGGAAAAACAACAATCTACACAGGGCATGCTTCTGTAAGGGGGCACCTGTACACTATGGGCCTGTTTGATGGGGATCCAATCTGCAGATTTTGTGGGATGGAGACTGAAACAGTGCAGCACATTATTTGCTGTTGCAAGGCAATGGCTCGTCAGCGCTATAATGTCTTTGGGAGGCTGACTGCAGAACCAAAAGACATAAGCACAGCCTCAGTAAGGGACCTTTGCCTCTTTATACAAGGCGCAGGGCTATTGAGGCTGTGCTGAATGAAATATTGGGGCTGCACAATAGGCAGTGGTGCAACCGGAGCATAAGCTGACGGGCCTTAAGAAGAAGAAGCAGAAGCAGAAACAGGAGGAGGAGGAGGAGGAGGAGGAGAGGAAGAGAGGAAGAGGAAGAAGAAGAGGAGGAAGAGGAAGAGAAAGAAGAGGAAGAAGAAGAAACACAGCAACCCACACAGTTATCACATGCAGTGGAGAGGCCACGTCTCTGCACATATGCCGAACATCTCTCTTAGATACAAACATATAACATACAAAAATATGTACACTGAGGCACCAATACAAACTTCAAAATAATACATGAATGGGTAAACCAATTACATATTTGAGTCTTCTTTTTAAAGTACAATTAACGATGCCATAACTTCTACGATTATTCACCTCAGAGACAAAAGTAACAATGCCACTTTGCCTACCACAAATTCCACACAGTGTGTGATCAAACCCAGGTGTATGCGGTAAGAGGCTAACGATTAAACACCTTAGCCACGGCACAGCCCAAATATTTTAGTGTTCTGTCTTCCTAGTTCATCACCCGAAAATGGGGTATGTCACGATGGCACACAGAATTTAAATGTGTTTTTGCAGCAATTTCCCTGGAAACTGAAGATTGCTATTGAGCATTGTCCTACACGGAGGTTTGTCTTATATGTGGATAATTACTACATTATTTTAAAAAATATTAAAATAAATGAACTCTGTCACTGACACAAGTTCTCACCTCACAGACAATCTCACAAGCACGTCACAATACCACCTGCTCATACATAAATGCACAAAGAGCCTCAAAAACTTCCACAAAATCACTTGCCACAACAACTCAAAACCTGACTTAAAAAAAAAAAAAAGATGTGTTACTTTTGCACTACCCTGTATATTCCATACACATGACAGGCTGTCAGCTGACGCCACCAACAACTTCGTGGGCTGGCCATCATACTGACAGGGGCTATTTATTTGTTACATTCTAGCAGAAGACAGGGTCAGAGTAGACCCAACCTTACAAGTGTTATGTTAACTACCATAACATCCCAAGATGATGAAGTATTTTATATCTCTGCTTTGTTGTCCACTACGCACTGGGTTGAGAGACATGCCTCTACATAGTTGGCCACTGTTCACTATAAATGGTATTTACACAGCTGACTCTACTTAGTTGGACACTGCTACACATGGCGTTTCAGGAGCTGATTCTAGTTAACTGACCACTGTCCAATACACATGGTGTTTTACAAGCTGACTCTACGTTAGCTGGACACTGTCTGCCACACATGGTGTTTAAGAAGCTGACTGTACGTTAGCTGGACACTGTCCGCTACACATGGTGTTTAAGAAGCTGACTCTACATTAGCTGGACACTGTCCGCTACACATAGTGTTTAAGAAGCTGGCTCTACATTAGCTGGACACTGTCTGCTACACATGGTGTTTAAGAAGCTGACTCTACATTAGCTGGACACTGTCTGCTACACATGGTGTTTATACAGCTGACTATACTTGGTCCTTAGGGTCTACGTTGTACTGCTCACACAGGCACTCAAAACTGCATATTTTCCAATATAATTATAGCAATCGTTCTGCATATTTTGACGGAAATCTTGCCTTCCCCACAGAACAGGGCTCCAAAAAATTGTTTCCAGTTTCGTTTCAATGGTCAATATGTCACTTTTCACCTCAGAATGCCAGTAACGAATCACAATATCGAATCACAGCCGTAAATGTACTGAAATTTTAACCATGTCCAACCAAACAACAGTACAATGAATCAACCATTGTCACAAACCTTTATAGAAACATGACACCTGGTTTTGCCCCCCATGGATGCCATAAGTCACCTCTGTAACAAAACAACTTCTGTATCACCTGAAGTCTGTTACATCTGATCATGGGTCAGTATTTACTATCAAGCACTAAATAAGGCTGCACACAAAACAGTGCACCTCTCTAGCAGCCAAGAACAACAACAGAACAGGTAATTACCACATGATGCAACCAGCTACATGATTAATAACTTGACATTACAACACTCACTTCTGAACTTGATCCTGAGGTGATGGTACGTGAGACTGCTCGCTCGGAACAGCTTCTGATGGTAACTCCAAATGGGCACTTTTCTCACCTAGAGCAGAGGCAAACAGCAAATCTAACACACCTCTCAGACAGGGATACATTCTGCCCACATGCAAATTAACGGAGATTGGAGCTAGGCACGTCTTTAGCTACGATATGGAAGTATCAGTAAATTAACACATCAACAAATTATCTTAAAACAATCACATATTTATGTAACATCAAAATACAATTACATTCCACTGGTTGCAGGATTTGTTACAATCACTTGAGTCATCCTCACGGGTGTTACGGGTTCATAAAAGCTATCACAGCTTACATCCAATATTCACAAGTCATAATTAATTACTAAGCTTAATACAAGCATCGGCCAGGTAGCATAGTCGGTAGAGCAACCAGCTATGTGGTGGAAGGACCGGGGACCGAATCCCGGTGAGGGCGAGATTTTCCGCACCTGTACAGACCGGCCCTGGGGCCCACCCAGCCTCCTGTACAATGGGTACCAGGTCTATCCTGGGGAAAAGAGCGGCCGGGTAGTGACGCTAACCCCTCACCAACTTCTAGTGCCGTGGTCAAGAGCAGAGCTATACCTCTACTCCCCCTATGGGCCATACGACCTGTACAGAGCCTCAGTGCCTGTACAGTACAGCTATACCTCTACTTCCCTCAGTGCCTGTACAGTACAACTATACCTCTACTCCCCTATGGGCCGTACGGCCTGTACAGAGCCTCAGTGTCTGTACAGTATAGCTATACCTCTACTCCCCCTATGGGCCGTACGAACTGTACAGAGCCTCAGTGCCTGTACAGTATAGCTATACCTCTACTCCCCTCAGTGCCTGTACAGTACAGCTATACCTCTACTCCCCTCAGTGCCTGTACAGTACAGCTATACCTCTACTCCCC
>Ga0131853_10006915_pt1 | contig 20507 bp, 14 predicted proteins | sample TergutLab28metaG_FD_92764 | JGI IMG/M metagenome (GOLD analysis project Ga0131853, IMG submission 92764) | Labiotermes labralis P1 segment gut microbial communities from Petit-Saut dam, French Guiana - Lab288 P1 (version 2) (version 2) | ecosystem: Host-associated > Arthropoda: Insects >...
CCCAGTTTCTTCAGCACACCAACTCCTTTTTCCTGATATTCTTCATTGGACATCCAGAATGTGTCTCGGTCCTTCATCACCTCAGCCAACACAGCCCCACCAATGAACACCATGTCCTTACGCTGTGGAGGGTCTTCAATACAAATTTTAAATTTCTGTAAACATACAAATTAAGAATAATGAAAACTGCACCAAATCTATCTAATTATATGTATATGTTTAATGGTCTCATTTCCCTGTCTCTCATGTCCCAGAAAATGAAGTTTACAACTGAGATAAAATGTTTCTTAGCAATGTATATTATACATGTACTTTAAAGAACTGGTGATTCACAGAAAAGTGTTATATCTTAAAATTGATTTTTTTTTAAAATATTCCCAAGTACATTTCAGATATAACTGAGTACCAATAGAAGAGTCCTAACAAAGGTAATCAAGAATTTACCCACATTTTAACTTATAATGACCTATGTTTCCATGCAAACTCATGTACAAAACCACCCACAGAAACTCATTTTATATGTTTAGGCAACAAGAAAATAACTACATTTTCAAGACAAGCTGCATAATCTATTTTATCTTCCACAAAAGTAATTTATTTCATAATTTTGTTTTTTCTGTTCAAATAATACTCTGCTTTTATAAACCATGCACAAAAATTAAAATACTCACCTGCTTGTTTAACGGTTAACGAAACAGGCATTTCATTACTATGTTCACAACAGAATGCCAATGAGAGTTCAAAAATGAGTACACAAGAACATGCCACTGACAGTTCAATACTATGTTCAAAATAGCACACAACTGAAAGTACAATACTATGTTCGCAACAGCTGGCAAGTGACAGTTCAATACTTTATTCACAACAGCATGTGACTCACAGTTCAATACTATGTTCATGACAGCATGCTACTGACAGATCAATACTCTTGTTCATAACAGCATGCCACTAACAGTTAGTACTATGTTCACAAGTGTGTGCTATTGAATACACTTCACATTCACACCTCCCTCTAACACATCAACATTGACTGTATTACATTAAAACTTGTGTTTTCATATGATTGAAAAGTACCAATTTGCTGGTAGCACATAAATCAAACCAGTCCCTACTTTGCATGCAGAAGATCTTTTAATGGGCATTATTTTGGATTCCCAGACAGCATTATAAATCTCTCCCTGATGTTAATCCTCTGGTGCTGAACTTTATATATTTGTAACATGCAGTGTGATGCTCAAAACACTGTTATATAATTATGACTGCTCTTGCACAGCCCCTATTTAAATTCAGGTCTGCTGCAGATCACACTGGGCATTTCATTCTGGCACCAAAGGGGCTGACCTGGATATAACTCTATCTTCATAATTTATTTTAATATTGCCCCCTCATTTATATGTCATTATCCACAGAATCTCTTATCTTCATTTCCTGACATGTTTTATTCATTCTTCACTTTTCCCTTGTTGGGTACATGCCCTTTCCATCTCAACTTCAGAAGTTTACACTCTAACATCTGGTAAGGAGTCAGAAATTAGAAGTACCACACCACGTAGTTCCCTCCAACCTCCTGTTACATCCTCTCTCTTACATACAAATATTCTCCTCTCCCACCATGTACTCAAGTACCCACAATTTCTGTCCATCCCCCACAGTGAGAGACCAAGTTCATACTCATACAAAAGAACAAAAATTATAGTTCTGTGTGCTCTATTATCTATATTTATACATAGGACATAAGACAACAGATTCTGAACTGAATGGTAGCAAGCATTACTTGAATTTAACATATTCCTAACTTCTGTGTAAATCAATCATTCCCTCATGACTACACTTTTTCGGTATTTATAACCAAACTTTATGCTACAGTTATGACACCATTAAGGTGGTGAGATATCAATGTACTTAGTGTTCTCAACATTTCCTTCTGTACCAGCTTCCTTACTGCAACTAACAGATGCAGCTAGCTAACAGAAATTTTTTTCACAGTATTTCTGATTGTTAACATCCCACAAGTGTCAAAAGCTCAGACAGAGTACAAGTCCATGATAAAGCCAAGGCTCAAAAATCCCAATCCTTTACCATCTATTTATGTTTGGTCCCATTAACCCTTTCATGACTTCTTTAAATGACTGTCTGCCTCTGCATCTGCACTTAACTAGCAGCAAGTCCTGCTGTTGCAAACAGTTACATTTCATTTTTACACCTTCCCTGGAGTAGGTTCATAAATTAAGTACATTCCCTTGTCAAATATCACAGAAGAGCATCAGGCTATTATCTGTTAATGACAAGGCAATATACAAGCACAGTCTGAGACTAGACTTAAGAACATCTTGGCAACATGGTACACCTGTTAGGACACAGCAGCTGTCCACATCCCAGAAAAGATGCCAGTCAACAACAGGTTCACATCAACAGCATGGACCACACACATACATTTTACATGTGGACATTTTAACATGACGGAAACGAGAGTAACGTAGAAGTCACTGTGCACTGTACCAATAGCTTGTCTATATCATTCTTCAAAACTCGCTCCAGGTACAGCTGTTTGATTTCGTGCTCCAGTCTGCTGGGTAATCCAGGGTACATAGTCCAGATAACACAATATGCTTGTAAAGCTCAGTTCGCATATCAATGTCAGCAGCTTGAATTGTGTTGAACACCAATTCTGCAATGCCTACAATCAAATACACAGACAGACATACAATGAGAAGCATTAAAGTGACAGTCAAACCAAACACAATGACTACTGCAGAAAGGAATGTGATGAAACACACAAGAAAGCATTTTTTAATTTCTGTATTATAACCAATAAATGTGCAATTAATATCACTACAGTATATATCATAACAGTGTCTCTCTATATAATCCATAATCTTACATATTTCAACATTTCCATGTCATCATCAGGGAGTTTCACATCTGTACCTTGCTAAGTTACATAAGATCTTAGATTGCAGCTGTTAAAATTACAATTTCAAAAAATTACTAAATGTTAAAATATTTTGTTGTGTTTACAATAAAATAAAATCTGTTCAACGTAATAATCTCTTGTGCAAGCAGTGTGTATTTGTGGGAGCATTTACAATCTGCAATAAATATGGACGTTATTATATGGACGTATAGATATTATATCGTGAATACATTGAATATACTCAATGATGGACTTATCCCTTATGGACGTATGTAAGAGTATAGATTATATAGACAGACCCTGCTGTGATATATACTTTTGTGATATTAATTGTGCATTTGTTGGTTATAATAAAAAATAATAAAAGATGCACAGTACATGTGTTAAAATTAAAATACATAACACTTCAAATCCACAAGATAATTTTTTATGATCTGTCTCAGAATTCTGCAGCCAATATAAGATTTAGCATCACAAATATGTCACATATACATGACCCATTCTTACTTCCTGCAGATATCAATGAAACATAATTTATTCCAATATAAACTCACAAGAAATGTGCTGGACAGAAAATTAGAAAATGAAACAATACTAGCTGCTGGACTGTGCTGATACAAAACATGAAAACTGAGAAGGTGGGAAAAGATGACACTCTGGAAAAACTGCTACCAGCCTACACTGGTGCACCATATTTGTGTAAAGTCGCTGGGGCCAATGTACCCAGTTTTGGATTTTTGTAATAATATTTTCACGTGGCCGACATATTGGCGGTATATGTCATATTCAAATCTGGAAAAAGTCCAAGCTTTGTGGTTATTAGATATGCTTCTCTGTCATGTTAGGCTAGCTTTAGGGACAGATATGACACTCTTGAATTAATCATGGTGTGATATAGTTTGAATGCCTTCTGCACTGTGATGCTGTGTCACTTTGGTGATTCCTGAAATTGGGAGGAACACACTGCCTTCATCTTCAAGGGTCAAGGAGACCAAGCATAAGCAACATGGTAGAAAGTGTGGTGACACATACAAGCACAGTGGTTCTGGTTCGTGTATGGACAGAAAGGATAGTACGCCAATCAGGGCAAGTGTGGGAGGGGCCTCAGTGTACTCATGTGGCCCTGTAGAGGTGTGTTGTTAGAAGTACAGTGTGTAGCTGAACACCAAGAGAGGAGCTGGTGGGTTCAGATCAAGCAGAGTGAAGAATGTTACAGGCTCCCTGTGCAATGAACAAAAATGATGTAAAAAACAGGAGCCCTAACAAGGACTGTGAATGAACAGATGTGAGGTGAGAAGTCTGATTGCACTGACACAGTGAGAACCAGGTTTGAGAAATACAGTAGAATTCCTTTAATCTGGACCACATGGGACCAGACAGGTGCTGAATTATCAAATATTCCAGATTATCACAGAGTGCCTATACATACCTGAGGTCTTACAAGTAAAGTTTTGTTACTGCCCACAGGGCATGTGCACTTTCCTGTAATTTTCATAATCCTATGGTGTGAGAATGGGGTCAAGGGGGGTCAGCCAGGCCATTTCTGTGGCCGCCGTGTTTCCGTAGGGCGACATAGGTAACCCTTTGGAGGGGCTTCAGCTATTTCCCAGGGGTGATAGATGTATTATATAGCCTCTCAACACTCAAGACCATCTGTGCATGGCGAAGAGCCATATCCTATGACAGGTGACCCTGTTACGCAGAACACAGCAGATCTAAAGGAGTAAACCTTGAAAAAAAAATCCCCAATCCTACAGTGTGAGTGCCGTGCCTATGGGATGAATGGCAGTGGGTGAGTCTGTCTCAAACGGCACCCCCTGGGATACCAAGCGACCTCCCAGGGGTAATTTCAGCCTTACCAAGTATGGGATTTCTACTTGGTGGACCACATATTTCCCCATTACTTGCGGGACCGAAATGGTGCATATGAATGTAAACTTAAAGGATATGGAGAGCTCCACATCTGGGGACTCTGATAAGGATCCCTGCACAGAGGCTCCGCAGATTGGGGCAACTGGGTGGGACCCAGTTGAGCAAGGAGCGGGCAAGACTCCCCTGATTGGGGGGGAATGCCCGCCTACCAGCTATTTAAGTTCGGAAAACCTGGAGGGCCTGACAGAGAAGGTCGGCACTCTCGGCCTCCAAGCCACTAGCAAGAAACATTGTGGTGCTGCCAAAAAGCAGATAAGGAGGGCCAGGCTCTCGGAGGCTCCTTCGGGGGAATCTGGCGGTGGCCAACCTCAGTCTGCTCCAGGCAGTCAGCCACAAACTTTGCAGAAGCCCAGTACATCCGGGGTCCAACAAGATAAATCTATGGAAAGTAGAAGGCTCCCACCGGGCCCAAGCAAGCAACAGAAGTCGGCCAGGGGCACTCCCAAGGGGGGGCAGGCTAAGAGGCCCAAACAGGTAGGGCAATTTAGTTATGCCAGGGTCGCTCACGAGGGCCTTCGGGTGGGGGTTGTCTGTAAGAACTATCCGGAGAGTCAGATCTCCAAAGAAAACTTTACAGATAGCCAGCGGGCGATCAGCCGGCTTGTGGATGAGCTCCCTAAAGAGGGGTTCACCCCCAGGCTGGCTGATTCCTACTGGGCTAAAGGGGCGGCTATTATGGTCTGCCACGACAAATTGACCAAGGACTGGTTGGCTGCCAGGGTACCTACCCTCGTGGCTTGGGAGGGCTCCAGGCTCAATTTAGTGGGCCTGGATGCTCTTCCCACCTACAAGAGGGTGGTGGCCTGGTTTCCGGGCCTTGCAGAGGATGTGGAGTGGTACTTGTTGTGGCTTCGCAGGCTGAACCAGGGTCTGGACACTAGGCACTGGAGAGTTTATGAGCGCAGGGAGGAGTCCAATGGGGTTTGCCTGGTGCTCAGTATTGATTCAGGCCACATTCTCCCTTCTGGGCGCCAAGTCAGAGGAGAAGAAATAAGACAAGAGGAGGAGGAGGAGGCCGAACAGGTTATGGTGAGTACCATTTCTTTCATTCAGGCCAACCTGCAACATAGCATTGCTGCTTCTGGAATTCTTACCAGAACTGTATGCATTAAAGGAACCGTGGTATCGCGAGGACTGTATCAGGGGCTTGAATATTCCTGGATATACCCTTTACTCTGCTACAGGGAAGTAAAGACCTAGAGCCTGTATCCTTGTGAGGTACATGAATGCATGGATGCTGCTGGGATTCTCTTGTAGGGCCCTTGCAACAATCCTAGTAAAGTATATTGAGATGGGGCAGAAAGGCGGTTAGTCTTTGCTCAGCTTATCTGCCGTATGATTTCGAGGATCCTCCCCCGTCAAGGGAGATGGAGGAACTCGTGCAATACTGTGAGAATGAGAATCTCTGCTTAATTGTGGGGTGCGATTCCAATGCACATCATACTGCGTGGGGTAGCACCAACTGTAATGGTAAAGGGGAGTCCCTGCTAGAGTTTTTCAATTCTCTGAACTTAGGGATTCTCAATCGGGGCAATGAGTCAACCTTTTGCAATGCTTCTAGGCAAGAGGTGATTGATTGGGGTCTTACGGACTTCTAGAAAGCATCACTGGTTAGGAGGTGTCTCAGGAGCCCTCCCTATCAGATCATAGACATATTCTGTTCACTTTATGGGGCTCTGTACCGGCACTCCTGATCACGAACCCTAGGGGCACCAATTGGGGCTCCTTCCGAGAGGGCCTGAGGGATAAGCTGGAGAGGGGACCTGAGATGAGCATGGAAGATGAAGCTGGATTAGGGCTTGTTGTTAATTCGATTCAGCAGGCCCTTATCACTGCTTATGAGGATAATTGCCCTCTTAGACCTGCTAAGAATGGGAGAAAATCTCTGAAGTGGACATCGGAATTAGAGTCCCTCAGAAGAAAAGTCAGACGGCTCTTTAACAGGTGCCGGGCTGACAACAAATCATCTAGTTGGGAACTCTATAGAGAGGCTCAATGGAGATATAGGAAGGAAGTACGCAAGGCTTCCAAAGTGACCTGGAGGACCTTCTGTAGCTCTGTTAACGATCTACCTAGGTTGGCTAGGTTACACAGGGCTCTATCTAGGGACCCTAAAACTAGGCTGGGATCCTTGTGGCTCCTACTGGACAGCGTACGCAATCCGAGGGGGAAACCTTGGATATCTTGCTTGCTACTCACTTCTCCAACTCAGCTGCTGTGGAAGGGGAGGCGATACCCACCGCTGCCCGCCACACCACACGTGTGGACTGGCGGGTAGCTGCAAGGATCATTACCTATCATAGGGTGGAGTGGGCGATTGATTCATTCGCCCCATATAAAAGTCCGGGCATGGACGGGATTTTCCCGGCCCTTCTGCAAGAGAGACGGGGGATCCTTATTCTGTACCTGGCGACTGGATACATTCCAGCCTTGTGGCGCCAGGTTAAGGTAGTGTTTATACCTAAGCCCGGTAGGAGTTCCTACTGTGGATCCAGGGATTTTAGACCCATCAGTCTCACATCATTCTTATTGAAGACCATGGAGAGGCTGGTGGAGAGATTTTAAAGGGATGAAATTTTGGCGCTTCAGTCACTTCACCCCAACCAACATGCATACCAGGCTGGGAAGTCTGTGGAAACGGCCCTTCATCAGCTCATAGTACAGGATGAGAAGGCTCTTGATCAGCAGGAGATTGCCTTAGGCGTCTTTCTAGACACAGAGGGGGCATTTGACAACACCTCTTATAACTCCATGTGCTCAGCATTAGCCAGACATGGGGTAGATCAAACCATCGTACGATGGATTAGAGCCACCCTGGAGGGTCGGCTGGCCATGGCAGCTTTCAGAGGTGTCTCCAGGAGTGTCGCAGTGTCCAGGGGCTGCCCTCAGGGAGGGGTTTTATCACCCCTCTTATGGTGCCTTGTTGCAAATGAAATGCTAGTAAGGCTCAACGAGGGGAGCGTTCATGCACAGGGATATGCGGATTACATCTGTCTTCTAGCGGTGGGAAAATTCCCAAACACGATATCAGGGCTCATAGTGGACCCTGCATACCGTTGAATTGTGGTGTGGCAAGCTTGGTCTGTCGGTTAATCCCGACAAGACCGGGCTTGTTGCATTCACTAAAAAGAGGAAACTTACAGGGTTCTTCGAGCCCCATCTGTTTGGGAAGACCCTGCAACGTTCCATGTCAGTCAAGTACCTAGGAGTGATCCTGGACTCATGTCTGACCTGGAAGGAACACGTGGATGTTAAAGTGAAGAAGGCTCAAAACTCGATGTGGGCCTGTAGGAGGGTCTGTGGTGTGATGTGGGGCCTGAAACCCAGGGTGGTTCATTGGCTCTACATTGCTATCATCAGGCTGTCCGTCACTTTTGCATCCTTGGTATGGTGGCCTGGCTGTCAGACGGCTAGTGCCAAGAGGGAACTAAGCAGGGTCCAAAGATTTGCCTGCTTAGGGATAACAGGAGCTATGCACACTGCTCCCACCAATGCTGTGGAAGCATTCATTTGCCTCCACCCACTGGAGTTGGTGGTTCAGAGTGAGGCTAGGTCAGCTGTGCATCGACTCTGGAGTCTGGGATTTTGGTCTTACCTACATCCCAATAGAGGACACAGCAGTATTTGGATGCAGCTTCAGCAGTCAGATCCCACATTTAATATGGGGGTTGATGTTACGAGGCCAGCATACAACTTTGAACCCCAATACGGGGTTACCATGTTGACGAGGGAAGACTGGACTAAAGCAACTGGTGCTCCTCCTGCGGTCAAAGAGCTCGTCTGGTTTACAGATGGGTCCAAGATGAGGGAGGGGACCCGTGCTGGAGTTCTATGGGCAATCGGTAGGACAAAGGCTCAGCTTTTCCCTAGGTAGATATGCAACAGTCTTCCAGGCAGAGATATATGCTATCTTAGCCTGTGTCTATGAGATACAATCTCAGAACAGACCGGAGAAATACACGAGTATCTACTCCGATAGTCTAGCAGCCTTGAAAGCCCTTATGGCCATTAGAACAATGTCTCCTTTGGTTCACCAGTGCCAAAAGGCATTGAATGATATCTCTATCTGGCATGCAGTGGGCCTTTTTTGAATCCCTGGACATGCTGGAATATGAGGTAATGAAATCGCCGATGGGCTCGCGAGGGGCGGTACTTCTCTGAGGTTTCTTGGACCCGAGCCGGCCCTAGGTGTCTCTAGGCAAGAGTTACAAAAGAGTCTCGGTTGCTGGTTGGTCAACCAGCACATCTAAGAATGGTGATACCCAAAGACAGGCTCGAGAGTTTATCTTGGGACCCAGTCTGGGTACCAGGGCAAAATTTATGACCTTTAATAGGATTCAATCCAGGGTTGTAACTGGCCTTCTTATGGGTCATGACACCTTGAGGAGACATCTTTACCTGCTAGGGCTGCTTGACAGCCCCTTGTGTAGGAAGTGCGGGGTGAGAGAGGAAACCACGGCTCACATTCTATGTGAGTGCGAGGCTTTGGCCTCACTCAGACATGCGTACCTGGGCTCCTTTTTCTCGGAGCCGGAGGATATTAGGAGTTTAGGCTTGGGGGCCATCTGGAACTATAGTAAGGTTACGGGGCTCCCATGATTCAATATGGGGCACAAAGGGCCCGTCCTAATCAAGGCCTAGGTGCATCGGGGCTGAGAGGCCCTGAACCCAAATGCAAATCAATCAATCAATGGTGTGAGCACCATGCCTATAGGCTGAATGGCAGCGGGTGGGACTGTCTTTAAGGACACACTCTGGGATACCAGGTGACCTCCCAGATGTATTAGCTTTACCAAGCATGGGGGCTCTGCTAGGTGGACTTGAATTCACCCCCTCACTTGAGGGACCAGTACTTTGAAAACTGAGATTAATCCAGAACCTATGGAATGCTCCTGGGGACTCCATTAAGGATTTCAAGAAGGGCCCTAATCATGGGGAACTCCTGTGCTCAGAGGCTCCGCAAGCGGGAACTAAGCAGAATCCACTTTCATCTGAGGCGAGTGAGACCCCACACTAGTTGGGAGGAACATTTGTCCCCTTGTAGTCCAAACTCTGACAATTCTGATGTGCTGGCAGAGGTTGGCACCCTGGATCTCAAGAGCTGAAAGAAGAATCGCATTGGCACATCTAAGAATGAGCTAGGAAGGCTAAGTTTGCAGAGGCTCCTGCTAGGGACTCTGTCCACTGCCAACCTCAGCAGGGCTCCCCATAAATGGGGCCTCCGCCTTGCAGCAACCAGATCCAGACCCCGCAGAAGCCCAGTACATCTGGGTTCCAGACCACAGGGGAGGAAAGATCACTGAAGCGCAGACCCGGTTCATCTGGGTCTAAGTTTCCTGTAAGTGAGGGGCCTTTACAGGGTCCTGCTAAACGTCAGAGGCTGTCCAATGGCACTCCTGAGGGCGGGCAGTAGAACAGGTCCACACACATTGGGCAACTGACCTCTGCTAGGGCTGCTCAGGAGGGTTTGCAGATGGCCATTGCTTGTGTTGGGTACCTGGAAGCTCAGGTCTCCAAAGAGAACTTTGTCAACATCCAGCAGGCGATAGGTGGGCTTGTGGATGAGCTCCTTAAGGAGGGGTTCACCTCCAGGCTCATCGATACCCATCGACAAAAGGAGCTGCCATTGCGGTATGCCAGGACAAGGAGACCCAGGACTGGTTGGCTAGTAAGGTACCGACTCTTAAGGCATGGAAGGACTCTTAGGTTTAAAATGGTGGGCCTAGAGGCTCTTCCTACCTATAAACAAGTAGTGGCTTGGTTTCCGGGCCCTGTAAAAGACAGGGAGCCCTAATTTCAGTGACTCTGTAGACTGAACCAAGGAATGAATACCGGCCACTGAACAGTCTATGAGCACAAGGAGGAACCCAACAGGGTCTGCTTTGTGCTCACTTTTGATTCTTTGTCCATTATGGTGCTGAAGGGGCGAGGTGGCAACCATGGGTGTTACTGGCCTCTTTACTGAACATAACACCCTGAGAAGACACTTTACTTAATGGGGCTGATTGCTAGCCCCTTATGTAGGAGGTGTGGAGCAGAGGAGGAAATCTCAGTCCACATTTTATGTGAGTGTGAAGCTCTGGCTTCACTCAAACATGCATACTTGGGTTCCTTTTTCTTCGACCCAGAGGATGTTAAAGATTATAAATGTGGGTGCCATCTGGAATTTCAGTTGACTTGACATCAGATCATGAGGCACAAGGAGCCCATCTAAAGGGACCAAAAGGGCTCGAACTCAATCACAAATATAATCCAATCTAACTAATATACTGGATCTTTGTTGCTTTTTGCTATATTTACCAGGTTATTGCATCTTTTACAAGTTAGATTCTTCTGCTTCATTACTCTTTTCACTTCACTGTCCTACTTCATTTTTGGTCTTCCTCTTCTTTGTCTTCCTTACAATGACCAGGTCAATATTCGCTTCGGCTATCTGCTACCTCCCATGTACAATACATGTTCATACCATTTTAACATGTTATTTTCCACCCATCCAGAACAGTTTGCATCATTTAGCCTAAAAATTGGGCCCACCCAATAAGGCAGGGCTGCTCTTGACCCTAACAATATTAACACTGCTAAGTAAAAAGTGAAGTATGGATGTCATTGGTATTGGAGTCATGCAGGCAGACTAGCAACAAGTTCCAGCAAAATCAGTGACAAACTGAACTATATTACAAAGCTGATGGAGGACATTATGCAATATAAGAGCATATGTAGGTTAACATATTAGAATAGATGGAGTCACTAAATAAGTAAATTTCAAACACTCATAATTTACTATGACAATGCAGTAACTTACCTTGCCCTTCAACATTTATAAGATGTGGCTGAAACAGAGCTTCTGCTGCCTCAAATCTTTCTCCACCAACCTTTATTACACGACCATCTGGTAGCTAGAAAAAGTAAAATACAACTCCATAAATCAAAGACTTGTGGCATGTTTTCAAGTACCAGTGTCTCAAGGGACAAAAATTATTGCATCCTTTTCCAAATCATAACAAAACATAGCCAAATTTTGAAAACAGTAAGCTCCAAGAACATGATCAAATCCTGTTTTACTCAGCTAATTTTGTTCAAAAGTACTGTACAGAAAGAGGTTTATGGTTCAAGCCTTGATAGCAGACCTTCTGGCCAGACATGTTTGCAGGTTAACAGCTCACCAGTAGACCTTCCATTCAGACTTTTTTACAGTTCAACCTGTCACCAATAGACCTTCTGGTCACACATGTTTACAGTTCAACCTGTCACCAGTAGATTTTCCGGCCAGGCACGTTTACGGTTCAACCTGTGACCTGAAGACCCTCTGGCCAGGCATGTTTAGAGTTCAACCGGTCACCAGTAGACCTTCTGGCCACACATGTTTACAGTTCAACCGGTCACCAGTAGACCTTCTGGCCACACATGTTTACAGTTCAACCGGTCACCAGTAGACCTTCTGGCCACACATGTTTACAGTTCAACCTGTCACCAGTAGACCTTCTGGCCACACATGTTTACAGTTCAACCTGTCACCAGTAGACCTTCTGGTCAGACATGTTTACATTTATTTTCAACGCATAACTAACAAATGCACCATGTATTTAATACTTAAGTGTATCTAAAAATTCCTACATGTTTCATTGCCTCAATGCATCATCTTCAGGGAGTTCTTCTGTTATACCAAAGTTACATGCCAGTTACAATACATTCCATAAGTGCAGCCACTTTAAGCGTTAAAAGCATGTCATTACTAAGCAGTTAATATAGTCGATGTTACATATACTGTCATAGTAATATAAAATGAGATACTAAAATGAGGTAATAAAATGAACTTCCGTAACTTACAGAAGGTTTCACAGTTCTTGAAGTGATTATTTGGAATACAATTATATCTTAATGTGCTGATCGTATGTGGTACCCTTATATATGGTCAATTATAATTGAGCTTATATCAACTGAGATTCTGAACCTGTAATTAATTACATGATTCTATGTGATGCAATGCAATATGTAACATGGTCTTGGTACCGCCTTGTGATGACAGTCAGCACAAAAATTGGGTTGAGGTTGTTGACCTTCTGTTCATCACTCAGTACACCCTGTTGTTGGTGCGTGTTACATAATCCATGTGCTTGCTCCCAGCTCAGTTACCAACAGGCCTTCACACTAGGAAATTCACAATTCAGGTTATATATTCATATGAATTCTGCTAAGATTGCATTACAGTGAATCACACAATTCAGTACAGGTTCAGAATTCAAAGGATATAAACTCAATTATAATTGACTGTATGTAAGGCCACCACACACCATCAGCACATCAAGATACAATTGTAAACCAAGTAATAACATCAAGGACTGAACCCTTCTGTTTATTATGGAAGTTCATTTTATTATCTCATTCTATATTACTATAACACTACATATAACAATGACTATATTAACTTCTTGGTAATGACATGCAACTCTGGTATAACAGAAGAACTCCCAGATGATGATGCACTGAGGCAACAAAACATGTAGGAGTTGTTAGATACAATTAAATTATTAAACACACAGTGCATTTGTTGGTTATACAATGTAAATATCTGCAAAATGCATGGTTCAAGACATGTTTACAGCTCATTTCAGTTCATTAGACCTTCTGGCCACACATGTTTACAGTTCAAACCTTCACAAGTATACCTCCTATCCAGAAATTATCCTTTATCCTACATGTGTCCTATAATTCAGGTGCAATTTGTAAGGTCAAGAATATAAATATCCTTCATACCAGATTCACACATGATGGAAAACTGACTTTGCTTTTCTATTACTATTTTTGTGACTACTCCTTACTATTAGGACTCTATATTTACCCTGAATGCTGTTTATAGTACTTATAGTGTCTATAGTGTAATTGTAATGTTTTATTTTTATTGGTCGCATAGGTCAATGATAAATAATCAATGTACCTGCATTGGGAAAATTGACACCACTAGAAATTTATTTCATATATTCAGGCAATAAGGATATTTACTGCACTTTTTAAGACAAGCTGCATAATGTCTGTTTTATTTCTCACAAAATGCTATTTATTACACTATGTTATCCTTTTTAGTTCAAATAACATTCATGTTGTTTTGCAAAGCAAGTGCCCCATAGCACTGAGGCAATTACTTCAATTGAAAGTCCATTATAATAAAAAAAGAAATAGTCTGTCCATACACAGCTTCACTATAGCAATTATAGTGGCAGCTATATGTTTTGTCTAAAAAGGAGCCTTTGTCAGGCTCTATACATTTACATATGTGTGTGCCCAAACAGCGATTGAATCTAAAGTCTTATACAAATAATGCGCATACTGATGTTTGATCATGCATTCAACATATTTACATAAAATGTTACATGAACATAAGCATATTGGTAGATTATAATCTACCCTTGCTATACACATCCATATTCTTTATACATCTCTGTAATATACATTATACATCATCTTTATGGCACACATTACATATACTAATACCATCAAATATCTGATACCATATATGAAATACACAATATATCACTCATATAAGAAGACACACAATATCACCTCACCCACCCAACTCACCATCGCCCGTACAAGTTGCCTACCGCCACCAGCCTGGAACACTGACTTTTATCAAAGTTTGTAACTATCTTTTTTAAAATTATATATCCTAACTGTTTAATTTTATAAAATACATTTTATATTGTAAATGCTTTTCTATGTGTAACAATCATACATACTTTTATATGAAAGGCCAAAGATCTTGTCCACTAATTATACGTAACCATTTGTAAACTTCAGCTATACAATTGCCTTTTATACTTCTGATATAAACAGAATGATAATGGCTACTTTGTGGCCGAAACATGTAGCTGCCATTTATAATTGCTACAGTAAAGTTGTGCAATAATGGGCTGTATTTCTTCTTCCATTATGTATTCTAGAAGCACAACAGGCATACCACACCTTAAAATTAAAGTCCACTGCTAAAGTGTAGTTCAAACCCTCATCAGTAAACCTGCTGATCAGACATGTTCATCATTCAGTCCCACATCAGTATACCTGCTGACTAGACATGTGAACCCTTTCGAGTGGGGATTAAATTCCCATTGCAATCTGCAAAACTCCAGGCTTAAAGCTTCACTTTTTACACAACCTTTCACAAAAAATAAGCAAAGCCCAAGTAAAAAAAACCCCCAACACGGCCATAAACGAACGGCCAGACTATGTTATGCACAAGCTGTGTTGTTCAGGAATTGAACCCAGCACCCTGCAACATACATGTGAGTTGTTAGGCTGCCAACAGCAGATCAAACACTCATCTACAGACCTGCTGGCCCACAAAGTACCTTTCAGGGTACCAAAGTGTACCATGGGTAACAACAGAAAGCTCAAAATAGGCCCAGAGATCTTTCACATCCCTCCAAACTCATCATCCTATAATGTATCTTCAAACAAAATATCAGAAGTGGATTAAAACAAAATTCCACAAATTCATAAATGCAACCACATGTGGCATCAATCCTTTCCTGTGCCTGAACAAGTTGATTCTTTGATCTTTCAATGAAAAAACCACTTTGTTGAACATAGTACAGGGTTTCAAAAATGTGGACAAAGGAAACCTTATAAAGTGCCTGTGAAAAGTGACACCCATGATTCAGGCATCCAGCTTACAACTGATCCAAACAACAGTGCTATGAAAAACAAGCTGAAGTCAAAGGGGAATAGAAAATGATGAATGACATCTGAAATGATGATTCTGTAAAACCAATACCACATGTGATGAGGGCACTCAATGTTACACTAGGTTCTTTGAAGGATTCTGATGATGGTATTTTGCAAAAAAACTGACTTGTATTTGTCACTGACCATAGCCCAGGTTTATTAAAAACCACATTTCAGAGACCAGATCCATCACCAACTTCAGGTGGGCAAGGGAAATGGTGGGTCCTACTCTGTTGGGCCTGTCAGAAAGGACTAGCCTCTATGCCTGGACCAAGTTCAGTGATGCTCTCTCATCCCCACCTTGGAAGATGGAAACAGGTTTCAACACAATGTTTGGGAGACATTGTGTTTCAACCTTTAAATAACCAGGTTGGTGTTTAAATTTTAGTGCACAGTTTATCAAAAACATATTGTTTGAACAGAAGAAGCTAAAATTAGGAACTAATGATATTTTACAAAAAATAAAACAGAAATCATGCAAATGTCTTAAAAATGCAGTAAATTTCCCAGTTGCCTAAATATACAAAATGAATTTATAGGATTGTTTTATTACATTCAATCACATAAGCAAAAATAGGTTGCTTAAAGCTTAATAAAACCCAAACGATGACGATGTCAGAAACATAGAGTCAAGTTCGTTACTTAAGTTGTGGTTAAGTTAAATTTTCATCCAACTTTTCATTTGTAAGAAAAGAAAAACAACTTAAAAGGGCACCATACTGTGGGCATATGAATGTGCACATGCATTCATCCATCCATCCCATTTTATACTCTGAACCAGTAAGACTTACCGTATATGGTTCCACAAGAACAGTTGTCTCCAGAGCTAACTTCTGTTCTGTTTCTACATTATATGCAATGTAGCACAACTTTTCTTTCATTATTCTGACAGTCTCAAAATCTGCTGAATGGTTGAAAGCATAGCCCCTCAACAGCAGCAGCTATAAACAAACAGCTCAGATGACATAGTGCTGTAGCACAGAAATGTATCAAAGATCCCTTCTGCATAAAAACTGTAGGGCCTTATCCAGCTCACACCTCACATAAATTATTCCAAGCTTTCACGGAAAATAAATACAGTGAAGAATTCTTCAGGCAATCAGTCACGTTATGATAAACTGGATTCATAATTATGTTTCAGAACTGTCACTGTCTCCATCTGTGTGCTGTGTGCTGTTGTACATACATATTCCAAATGCAGCCAACAGCATGACAGCAGAGCACTGGCTAGAACTATCAGTTACGTGGACTGACTAGTGAAAGAGGTCACTGAAAAGTGTTGCCAACCCAACTGCTTCAACAGAGTCACAAAAAATTCAACTGAAGTTAGTGCAGCATGCTCCGACATAACAACAAGGCCAGGTAATGGTCTGCACAGGGAAGTGGCAGGCTAGGCAAACAAGAAGAGATTTAGTTCTGTTTGTTTCCTGCTCCCCCAACCCCAGTAAGGAATAATGACTTGACCTAAGGCTAGACTCTGGCATACTGGGTAACGGCACTTACTCTAACAACCCAACAGGATTTGTCAATACAACCTAAGAGTGGCACTGTTCACCATGATGATTCAGACCCTGAGTCCAACGTACTGGGAATGTTGATATGGCTAACTGACTGACAGGACACAACATCACGGATTTTCCATAACTTCTGCAGGAACAAATTAATCACTAAACACACAACAAAATTACCTTTTTCACTAAATTATGAACATTTTTAAAATGCACATAACTTGCAACTAAAGAACAAAAGTCATTCTTGAAAAATTCACAGCTAGCAAAGCTTGCCTAATTTTAAGCAATAAGACGTTTCATTATTGCATTCACAAAGCCTGTTTTTAGATGTGATCCCAAGGAACTTCTACTTAGATGCCAACTTCACCTTTTATACGGTCTTAATGATCCATTTTAAAATAATCCTCCCATGGACACTTAGAGATCGCCCATGTGACCTGTTCCCATGTTTAATGATCAAAATTTTGCAGGCATGTTCTTGTCCAGCCCACCTCTCATCCTAGGCAATCTAAGATAAAAGGTACAAATCATAAAGTGTTCTACAATATAATTTTCTTTACTTTCTTGTCTCTTGACACTCAACAATCTCTGCAGCACCACATTTTCAGACATTCTCAGTCTGCATTCTTCTGCTACAAGGCAGGATTAAGTTCCAGGTACACTTACAAAAGAATGGAGGCACTTTTTGAGGGAGGCCAGGGTCCAGAAAAGGCTGAAGTGCCATACAAGGATGGGATGAACGGATGGATACAAAAGAACAGGTAAAATTATGGTTTTCCGTATTTTAATCTTTAGGTTTACAGAAGACACAGAGAAGTAAACACATTACAAAAAGTTCACACAGTGTTAGCTATTAAGGTGTCTTTGTTCAGTATGTAGTTTCCCCAGATACTGAAAACAGAACTACAACTGGTGCATGTCACCACTATACTAGGATAGAGGGAGAACATACACCATATGGAGCACTAGATTTCCAGTTCTGGCACACATAACATAAACAATAAAAGTCTGGCTCATTTTCCTAACTCGTGTGGATCCAAAGTGTGACAGGAACAGGACATGTGCAAAGCAAGGATGTGAGTGGTCAGGCATGCAGAAACACACGCAGGCCTTCATATATAGTTATCATTAGAAGTATTGTATCTATATGAAGACTGTACTGATTCATAACTTTTCACAAAATTTTCAGATAATATTTAAAATTCTCCAATATCAGGTTTCATTAACCTTTATCAGCCAGTCGGGACGCTCATTTGTGTAAGTCTTCATGGCCAAAAAGGACAATGTTGTCCCACACAGGTTCAGGCAGTGGCATTTAAAACAATAATAACTCTGGTTTCAGCAGGTATATTGGGATTTAAAGGCCGGATGTTAATCTTAAAATCTGTTGAGCAGATATCAAGTATGTGTATGTATACATACAGGGGACACAAATTCATGTAAAAATATTACAGAATGAACAGCAATAATTTTCCACATGTACCCTCCTCTCCATTCCATCATAACTATTATCTAGATTTGTCAGTTTGCCCAAGACTTTGACTTTGCCACATCATCAAATGATTTATTACAAAAACTTGTGTGATTTTGTTCTGAATTCTTGTAATGAAACATGAATATATTTTTAATTTTTCTTAACTTATTTACAGACCATCCTCCTGACCAGCACCTAATGGAATGTACTGTGTTCTTTGTGGTATTTTGTATTTTTATGTCACAAAGTAATATCTTAGGCATACTTTAGAAGCTGACATCATTCTTCTTAGATATTTCAGCACCACACTGTCTCAAAAATGTCTGCAACATAATGACAGTGTATTGTATCACAGAAGAACAGTTACCCCTCCTTCCATTCAGTGTGTGTGTATATGTGTGAATCTGAAATGCATGGGCAAACTTGAAGAGCGAGTTTTTCACATCACAACACAGAAAAAAGTTCATATAAACATAAGTCTGCAAATGAATGGGTTTTGAGTTTAAATGAAAGATTAGAGTCAACAACAAATACCTTCACTATGTAACATTTTACTAACAACTGACAATATGCATTTACAATGCATGTTCCTAATTTAATAACTGTTGGATTCTTATTATTTATCAAGTCACAATTCACAATAAATGTCCAAAATATCCACCTGAATCAGGGCATGCTGGTACATATCTTATCACTGACTGTCACATTCCTTCAAAGGTCCCAGAGTGGTTTTGAATGGTGTCTCTCTTCATTTGCAAGTGGAGCTTAGTGCACTAGGGTTTTCAAGTGTCCCAACAGAAAAAATTCTGAAGGACTGAGGTAAGGCGAACATGGGTCTGTACCTTGAAAACTCAGCGTTTGCTGACATATATCGATACAATTCTTTCTCATTTTTGTGGGGCGAACTAACTCGTAAAATTTGTCCACACACTTTAGATACATCTTATATTTAAGTGTCATTAAAAACATGTATAAACAAATTTGACATTATGCAGTACCTAATTTGTAAGTACAATGGACGCTTGGCTACTGTGATATGATCAAATAAATTTTTATATTGAACTCCAGGATTTATCTTAAGTAACTCTGTTATTACAAACTTGCGCAGAAATTCTACATATGGCTTCCAGCAATATTATATAAATGACCGGCTGGAGTGATGTTTTTTGTAGCAATTGGTAAAGTGTTCACTGGTGCAGAATAAAAGCTACAAACTTAAGTAACTGACATCAATGCGCTCAACAACCATACAAATGTTCAGCACTCAATGTCTGGCAAAAAATATTTCAGTTTGGAATCAGCACAATGGGAGAGACGTGTAAGCAGCCTGGAGACTGCAGCAAAAATACATGATAGTGAGGAATGGAATTATATAACAAAGATACCCACATGAGTAAATATAGTAATGCTGTGACATTTCTCAAAAATCAAACTCAAAATGGGTCAAACTGTAGACCCTAAAGAATGTTCCTCATTGATAAAGTTTCCCTGTCCTTAGTTAAACGCCAAGCCATGAAAGCATGGGTCCGTGAATTTTGGTCTCGATATTCGACAAAGAAGACAACAGCCGCTAAGTCAGCTCAATGATGCAGCGACATTACGCTCGGGGAAAGGAACCACAGTAACCAGTTTGACTGGATGCTGAATGGAGCTCAGGGCCAGCCTGACTGCAGTGATGAAAAGCTAAGTCTCCATCCCATCTAGGACACATACCTCAATTCTCTGGCTGCCCGGTCTAGTCACTATACAACCTGAGCTCTGCCAATGCACCTGAATTTCCCTTAGTCTAAACAGAACTGAAATCTGAAACCTGCGATATTAAAAATTACCTGCTACTACAAAGATAATATGTAAGGTAAGACACTGACCTTAATAAGATACCGAGTGATGTCTCTCCCTGCAATGTCCAACCTCCTGGTAAGATGTGGAAGAGCAAATTCCTCATACACAGGACAGA
>Ga0131853_10006916_pt1 | contig 20506 bp, 10 predicted proteins | sample TergutLab28metaG_FD_92764 | JGI IMG/M metagenome (GOLD analysis project Ga0131853, IMG submission 92764) | Labiotermes labralis P1 segment gut microbial communities from Petit-Saut dam, French Guiana - Lab288 P1 (version 2) (version 2) | ecosystem: Host-associated > Arthropoda: Insects >...
CCCGCGTGAGCAGGTTTTGTGTGGTGTGTTGTGTGGTGTTTTTATTTATTGGTGGTTTTTAATTCTAATAAGTTGTGGTGGGGGGGGGGGGGGGGGGGGGTTGGCGTGCGGGGAACCCGCAGAGAGAAAGCGCAAGACGAGGCTGTGATTAGCCAGATTCAAATGCTTTGGACGATAACCATGTGGCCTGTATTAAATGTGAGTCGGTTTTTTTGGTGTGATGCAACAGCTCATATCGGGCCTTGGCCGCCTGATTGTTCAGGTTTCCAGATCACATACAACCGGTAGGAATCCTGTGAACGAGCGATCGGCTCGTCGCAGAGGCCGCTACTTACGTAGCACACAACAAACTCAAAGAGACGAACATGCATACCCTCAGCAGCATTGGAACCCGTAATTCCAGCAATGAAGCGGCTGCAGACCTGCGCTTTAGAACCCGAAGATGGCTTAAAAAGGAAAACCGAAACTTGTAGTCATTATCTTTTAAATATTATTTAGATATATATTTTGTACAACAAAAAATTGTGTTAGAATGTCAAATTACATATATTTTTAAATACTGAAAAACATTGGGGTTGTCTCACTTGAAAATTAGACCGCACGGCCGACGGGATCGGCAAATATAGGACAATAGATCTTATTAATCATATTATCGTACCAATGAGTAGCGATATCGTAATGATATCCTTAAGTGATGGAAAATGTGCGACGCCAGTATGTCTTACTATAAAATGAATGGCCATGTTGCAAGTTTACAGATGTCAGGGTTGACAAGTTTTCCGTATCTGACATATTCGCATCTTTAATTTGTGACATGCAACTTCCGAATGGTGGTAGAGGTGAATGACTACGCCAGGTTTGTCATTCCACAGCAATGAACTTTCAGTAAAGTATACTAAAATTAAGTCAAAACCGAAGCGAGAATAACATGTCGGGATGGCATAGCTTTTGAGCATGGGCGGTGAATATATGATGATCTGCGTCGTGCCCAAAGTGGATGCACAGCTGCAAAGAGATGTTCTTTGTGGGAGTAAATATCTGTCGTGTTGTAATGTCAGTTGAGATACACGAGGTCCTGCTACATAGGGAGTTGCGTACAGTACATGGCTACGTCAATTTTGAAACCTCCAATGCAAAGGTGATAGGACTGTGCTAATGAACAGTCCGCGGTCAGGAACTGCGGCTTAGCCCGGAAGTGTGTTGAGTTTACCTTCCCGTTCAGAATAGCATTCTTATCATTGGAGTTAAGACCCACGCAGCAGTGAACCTCGGGCTCCTCATTTACCAACCGCAGTCAAATCCAACAGGTGACGGGATAGCCACTGTTTTCTTCGATTCGACCCTGTGGCCCAACCAGCCTCCTGTGTAATGGGTATGGGACCTCTTTGCCGGGGGTAAACCGGCCGGGGCTTGGCGTTGAACACCTGCCTCCAACCAGCGCCGAGGTTAAAGAAACAGTAGAGCTATACATCTACTCCGTCTCTGAGCCTTCATGACCTGTTACAGAGTGAACTGTATCTGACCTTAATATGTTCCCTAACCGTGCATTAAATGGATATTTCAAATCACCTAATAAAATCAAAATGCAAAATGTGTTTATCACGCACTGTTCATCACCGGCATGTTTCGATCGGCGTCGCGATCTTCATCAGGGTAGCTTAACAAGGTTACGAAGAGTCCAAACAGACTCATAAAATGCATCAGTGATCCACTCAGTGTTACGAGAAATGTCTCAAATTTTTTGCACAGTCATTGAATTTCGGCTTATTTACTATTAGGATCTGATAAAATTAAATTTCTTTAAAAAAATATTACTGGGTGTACTGCTTTATGTAGTCGATGTGTACCATGTATTTTCTATGGAAGTGTGTGACACGAGGGGGAACGTTGGAGACTGGTCTGTAAGTTACTCTTATGATTATCGCGACAGCGAACGAAACATGCTGGTAATGAGTAGTGTTTGATAAACGCAATTACGTGTTGCATTTGTTGGTTTTTATTAATGACTTGAAATTTACCTTACCTTGTTTGATGATTACTCTGTACTGTTAGCTGGCCTCCAGCTGGTTTGAGTTTTACTCTGCATGCAGTTTCGTAGGAGGATACAAACTTTGGTCAGATCGAGAGCGGAAGGGCATGCTTTTTGTGAGGTTAGAGCCGTCTTTCAGAACGGAATACGACTGCTGTATGGTATGCTTCTGGCTTAAATACAGTACACATCGCATTGTCGCCATGTAGAGGAGATCATGTATATATATTGGTGAAGTGGACTTACAGTAGGGGTGGCAAAGCAACCAGAAGAGTATGTGACGGGTGTGTGAACCAAGCAGCCGACAGAAATTACGAGACCCAGAGTAATGGCTGCTGTGTACTAAAGTTGGAGAGTAATTATTGGGGACGCGACCTTCAAGATATGACATTTATTGCAGTCACATGGTCAGAATATAACTTGGTTTATGCAGCATCGAGATTTGTGTCTAGTGTAAAAATAACTGAAATGTTGTTTGGTTTTGATATATTGCGTAGGGTGATAATTCATTCTCTGTTTATAAAACACATATGTGAAGTTCATAATTTGTACTTTTCGCCTTTGATTGGGTCTGGAGGATGAGGTGGGTGGGATGTGGTATGGGAAATGTATCTGAAGACTTTCGAGAGACCGCACTGTAATCCAGGAGGGTAGATGGAAATTTATTAGACCATATTAACGCTTTGAGGGCGTTCATCTGCATTATGTATAACGATTCTGTTCCGTCCTCACAAAAGAACAGTCTGCAGGCGCTAAAAGGCCCGACGGCGAATGATGTGTGGGGAAATAATTGGTATTTAAGACGAGAATAGATGACCTCAAAGGAAAGAGAAGATAGTGAAATTTGAAAGAGGAAGCATCCTATGGAGAACTCGGTTTGGAAGAGGTTTTGTCCCTGTCGCAAGACAGACTACGCAGTGAATGAATGAGAATCATATGAAACACGCACGTGCACACTGCGTGAGCAGAATGCACAGTTTCGTAATGTTGCAACGTAGTTACCACTAGGCTTCAAAAGGTTAATATGGAGCCCTTGAGCGGATTGGTATAACATTAACGCTTTAGAAATGGATTCGAGAGGTGCCTGCTTCAGCTGTCGGTTGGAGCGGTCATCGTTTTGAGTATTTTTATGGGTTTTCTCAGTTCTTCCAGACAAATTAGGGGATGCTACTCTATTAGGCGATGGCCGCTTTATTCCGAATGTTGACCCATTCAACATTCGTGACCCCGTCTTCCAGTGCTGTATATCCCAAGTTAGTTACGGCGTCTGACAATAGCGCACGAAGTGCAGATCCATCTGGTGTGACCGTGGGCTGTATTTAACTAGTCCGTGACAGGGTCCACACTTCACTTAGGGTTATATAAAATCCGAGGGTTTCTTGAACACGTGAACAGAGGTCCCGTCTGCAGGGAGTTTACTGCTTCCAGCGTGATTCTTAGTCGCGCACTTCATTAACATTGTAGTTACGTATTTTGTTTCTGTTTTGTATCTCATTTGGAGGGAAGCTTACATTACTTGAAAACAAAACAGACAAGGAGATATTTGGACTTATAAGGGGGACAAGCAGCACGTGTTGAGGAGCTTTATATTTGTTATTCGTCACCAGATATACTGGTGAGAAAATTAGGCGTGATTACAAGGCGAGACATTTAGCAAACGTGAGGAAAACGAAACTTATTTCATTTTGCTAGGATAAACTTTAGAAAGGGTAACACTTGACAAACACAGACAAGAAACAATCCAGACTTTGTGTTTTCGTTAGTCATTCGAGGTAAGTTTTGACACAGCTCGATACGACGCAATGCCACTTTTCGGACACCTGTTATTCACAGTTATCATCAGTATCTAATTCTCCGCCATGATATATGTGCGTATGTATCAAGTGACACACAGCAGAACCCCTAAACAATGATGCTTGATTGTATTTTATGATTCCTACTTCAATCCATCAGCCTCCAGACACTGACAGTGACACCGGTCGCGTCCCATTTGTATTAGCACATCTGGTCTAAACAAGTGTTACGTGTTTAATTTGTTGCTAACAAATTTGGCAGTCCGGAACGGTGCTTAGCAGGTGTGTGTATTGAAGGAAGAGGAAGCTGGAGGACAGGTGAGAGCAATGAACCAGCCGGATGTTACGTACTCTCCAATTTGAGTTTGTAAGAAAGGGCTCACTGTGTTCTGTATCAGTCAGTTTGTTTTTGCATTGGCGTCGGCGGTTGGAAGCAGAATAATTCTTTCACATTTTCCAGTGTTCACCGAGAGAAAAGAAGGAAACTTAACACGCATACGCTCATTGGCGTGCGCGAACACACACACACAAAGAAAGGGTGTTGTACAGACAAAGGGACTAAGGAGAGTGACAAAAAGAAAGGAAGAAACTACGGAAAGGAGCATACCAGGAAGGAAAGAAGCAGAGTGCTTCCTGAGGGGCCAATCAGAAATTCCCCTGCAATTTATGAAAACTGTGGAAGATTGCTTTCCGCGTTTACAGGAACCTACAGCTGGTTTATCTTCTACGCCAGATAAACACACGCAACGTCCATCCTGTTTCATTCATGTCTATTGTAATAGTATATTCCCACCTACGCAAGGGTTTTCCAAGTGGTGTCTTTACTTCAGGTGTTGCTACCAAAACTCTATGTAAATTTTTCTCCTCTCATTGCTTTGCCACACGTTCCGCTTATCCCCTTCACTTTTATTTGGTTGTACCAACAGTATTTGGCGAGGAACACAAGTCCTGTAACCCTGCATTATCCAAAATGTATGTTTCTTTAGCCATATTTCACGCGTAGACCCCAGTATTGTTCTCAGCACCCTGTTCCGGAACGTGCGCGGTTCATTGTCTCTCCATACTCTGAAAGATCAAGTTCACACCCCATACACGTGCCAGGGCCTAAGCAGTGTTCAGTGAAACTAAGAAGCAAGGCAAAGCAACGAGTCCCGAACGGAAATCAAGGCCTTGTTCCTACTGCGCGGCTTTATAGACACCAGTATTCAGTCGAACCCGTTTATAACGCCATCGGTTTATGTGACATGTCGTCTATAACGTCAAACACTCTGTGGTACCATTAATTCGTCACCCTTTACCTCAACATTATACTCCTAGGTTAGAACAACACTCGTTTATAACAACATAAAATATTCATTCTCCTTCATGACGTCCTATCCCAGTTCGACCGTATATCTGTCTATTGTTTCAGTTTCTTTGCGCCATGAATTTACTCCTAAGCACAGATTCTCTATAGGCCTGCTTTAAATTTGTCATGTTCAAGCTCGAAGTTTTACATCTTTGCTACGTTTTGAAGAGGGCAGGCGGTGGCGCAGTTGGTTGAGGCACTGCGCTACAAACCGGAAGGTGGCGGGTTCGATTCCCGATGGTGTCATTGTCTGTAACAGAAACGAGTACCAGGAATATTTCCTGGGGGGTAAAGCAGCCGGTGCGTATGGCTGACAACCTCTTCACCTTCATGTGCTGATTGTCTGGAAATCTGGGAATCCTCTGGGCCTGTAAGAGGCCTCTGGGGGAATTGCTTGCTACGTTTTTAAGTGTTGACGTAGGGCACATGTTTAATACAAGTGTGTATCAATATTTATGACCTGTACTCGTACCAGATTTCGCGGGCAGTGGTCGAATGGTTTGTGAACTGAAACGGAGAAGCGCCAACCTCCACGCGGACGCGCTTGCAGTTTTATGAGTGTGTAAACTTACGATTTTATTGTAATTGAAAAGAAACAGGCTGAAGAAGAGATAAAACATAAAACGGTAGACAGCAAGTAAGTAAAAGAATGTGGGTAAGTAGCAAAAGCTGAGAATTTTTATTGAGCTGCAGCACTAACGAAGGATACCAAAGCGTATTTTGCGGTTGTTGTAAAAGGTAATGAAGATGTAAGTTAGGCCGAGCGTTCTGTGGAGTAGACTGCGTAGTCCACTTTAAGCGATGTTCGTAATGACATCGTAACTTTGGTTTCCTTCAGCGAAACGATTTCCGCGCGTGGGATATGTTCGCGTCGTGTCTGGAGACGGCTTTTCTAAGGCACTGCGTGGTTTTCGGTAATCTGGCCGAATTCGTGGAGAGCAGCTCGACAGGACGATCAGTTAATTCAAGTCCGTCAGCGTCCGTTATTGGGCGTTGTTCGGTAAGTGACACATCGTTGGCCAGCATGTGACATTCGCAGGCACAGAGTATGCTGAGTTCCACCGTAACTCAGGACGAAGAACTAGACAGGCATCTGAACGTGACCCAGCGACTGAGGGTATCGAGGGGAATATTCGAATTTGGGTCAGTGGATGTCACGGGCTGTTGAGAAAATTGTATGCGCGCGGAGCTTCATAATTTGTGCGTCTCATCAAGTACGAGGGTGAAGAAATCAAGGTTGATGGTTTGGGCGTGTCCTGTAGCGCGTATGGGGGAGAATAGAAATGCATGTTGTATTTTGGTGGGGAAGTCAGAAGGAATGAAATCACACAGTCGATTTGGTATACATGGGATAATAATATTAAAATGAAAGTGGGTTGAGGGAGCGTGGACTGTATTCGTCTGGCTGAGGTTAGGGACAAGTGGCAGGCTGTTGTGAATGCGATGCTGGGGTATTAGATACCATAAATGTGGGTAGTAAGTTTACTGGCTTGAGGAACTTCACAATTTGCATTCGTCACAAATTATTGTCAGGGGGATTGAATGAAGGACGATGAATGGGCTGTATGACATTTGAGAGATAAGAAATTCTTGAATCGGAGGTTAATATTGAAGTGGACATTGAAGACCGTGCGTGCTCTTGTGTGTCTGAGGATGTGGCTTAGGTACGATAGGGGCCAGTTGATGTTATGTGCAATACAAAGGTAAAGCTATCCCATGACAGGCCTGCACAGGCGCTGAGGGCTCGAGAAGGTTGAGGCTGCCAGGATTTTTAGACAATCGACGCTGTTAGCTGTACGCACCGTCCTCCTTTACACTGCAGGTAATATCCCTGGTGCTTATTTATGTCAGAGGCTAAGTCTACCCCGGGGCTGTACCGCGACTGGAAGGATTAAGCCAATGAAAAAACAATGACTACATCGGGAATCGAACCCGCGACCTTACGGCTCTTAGCGCAGTGCCTCAACCTACTTCGTAACGCCAATATGAAATATGCTAAGTAATAAACAGGCTACCTGGCTGTTTTCGGTGTTGAAATCGGCTGTGTTATACTAGGTCAACTCTTTCAGAGGGAGGACAACAGCATCTTGAAATAGGAGGTTTCTGAGAAGATCATCTCGTCTTCGCACAACAGTCTTATTCCGCCAGATAAGAGAATGTTAGGAAGCCATAACAGTTCGGCTCCCCTGGCTGTACCGATTGCCAAGTGTTTGCCAGATTGTGGTCCATAATTCTCTAGGCTGGCTCCATTTGTTTGCTGTGAGATCTTTTTGAGCGTGAATGTTTGTTTCTTCCGATAGGATGAAAAGGTTTTAGATAGCAGGAGAGCTACCTAGCTACCTGGTCCTTGGGGGAAACTGCTATCGGCTAGAGCTTCCGTGTGGCATTTTTAACGTGTTTGATGCCACGTATACATTTTTGTTGACGAAAACAATTACTAGTAATGCACCGGTGATTATCCATGCTTACATGGTGAAACCTTCCCACAACGGACTATGTATTAAGTGACAGCAATTCCTTTCACAACCCCCGATTTGAAGTGATATGTCAGCCACTGTGTTGGCATTCTTTCTACCTTCTGTCAGTAAGTGACTACTCCCGGGCCGGATGATCGGGGGTTGAATTCTAGACAGTCATTTTTTTCTTGGCTACCATATTTCATCTACCCTGAGACCTACCCAACTTTCTGTCCATTGGGTACCGCGCGCTTTCCCTCCATACTTCCTAAACACTTCATAGCATCGTACAGTACTTGGTCAAAGGGCCCATTTAATTTTATTTACCTTTATCGAATGGCTGAGAGTGAGGAGACGGTCTTAAAGGTATGGTATAACGAAGTCTAATGGATTTGCTTTGTGTGTATAAGGTGAAAGGTAAGAGGTAAACTTCACGCCGTAACTGCCCATGAAGGCCCAGAGGGGACGTAGAAGAATAGCTCTACTCTTTCTTTTACCTCGGCGCTAGATAGGGTGGACGGTTAATGCCACGTCCCGGCTGCTTTACCCCTGGGAAAGAGACCCTACCCATTGTAAGGAGGCTGGTTGGACCCCAGGACCGGTCTGAACGGGTGCGGAAATCTCGCCCACCACCATGGCGATTCGCTATACCGTCTGAGCCATCCCGGATCGTTTTGTGTAAAATATATGACGGAAGTGGAAAAAATGCAAGTAACGCTGAAAAACAAATATCGGTCCGTATAAACATCGCATTATTTCAGTAGGGTCCATGTTGATGTTGGCAGCAGCTGACTGTTGCCACTGTTGACGGACAGAGCACAGTTCTACAACCAGCAGGATAGACTAATTTGGTCGGCATTGTTGACAATTTGCTGGTCAAGGAATTACATGCTCTTAACAGAAACCGAAGTTTCAGTACCCTGTTAACAAAATCCCAGTACTGAACCCTATTCCTAAAATGAATACCACGCACGTAGATATATTGCTTTACTCGTGAAAGGTACATGTTGACGTCCGTCAAAGGTAATTTGTTCTTAATCTGATTGATGCTTATTCGTTGCATCTGTTTTTTGGTACAAGTACTTTATCTTTACTCAAAATCTTGCTCACTCTGTGCTATCACTTATGTTTTGTTTACTGGACCACTGTCAGGTGATGGAGCGTGACAATGGACAGCCGAATGTTGCTGAAGATGTGTACACTTCTAACGCCATTAAGAATATATTACCACTGATTGCGCCATACGGTTGCTTATTACCATGATACTCTTGGTGAGAACCACATATGTCGCTGTTCTGCTTCGTTTGTTGGTAATGAAACCTCTCGGCTGTTGGCCAATAGTAGGCCAGCATTATTGTCATCTGGGTGACGTAACGAAGCAGAGACAACAAGTTCTTCATAAAAATTAGGAACAGCTTTGAAACATCCGTCATTCTTTCCTCGTTTCATCCATCCTTCCATTCATTTCTTAAGATCTTTGAATGAATATATTTATGAGTTTGGGTGCCTTGGACAGTTTCACGCATTTGTGTGTGCTGTCAGGTCAGGAGGTTCGATGCGTGGAGAAGGGACTCGGTCCAAACATAATGGCGTGAGGGCTACCGAATGTTTAGTGAGCCACTTTCAACGTCGAAAAGAATTTTAAAATTGAGACATCAGCATCTCATGAAGGATTTACTCTCCCAACTGCTTAACAGTAAGACTTGGGTACTCAGCATGGAGTCACATGAAGTACGTATACACATTTCAGCATGTGGCGATTCATGTATTCAGAAAGAACCTTTCCTACGAAGCAAATTTCCTGCGTGTTATTGAAATAATATTTTAAATATATCGTGAATTTCGCCCAGGTATATTAAAGCGTCGATGTTTGCAACAAACAAGATGCATAAGATTCCGTTTATCGATCTTTTTATTGATCTATTTGAATCTGCGCTACATGTTTCGGGCGATATTGCTGCCGACCGGTCGGCACCAATATCGGTGCATTGTACCAAAAGCTGTATATAAAATCAAAAAGTACTCCTGAAGATGGGCGAGTTTGTCGCCCGAAACATGTAGCGCAGATTGAAATAGATCAATAAAAAGATCAATAAACGGAATTTGCTGCACCTTGTTGGTTGCTTGCATCGTTGTTCTAATGATGCACGGTCTCACAAATGTCAAATATTAAAGTGTATTTAGGTCTTCAGTTACAGTGATACTCATAGCCTCAGCGGATGTATTGAATGTTACGCAGTATCATAAACAGTGGAAGAGCGCCCATAGCACGTTTTTGCAACTTCAGAAAGCATCGTGAAGGCCTTGCCATAGTATGGATATTTGAAGAATGCTGTGGCGCGCGGAGGGATCCTGGATTGTTCTAATTCACATCGCATTACCGTAGTACTGGAACGCGTCGCAATTTCATATTCATTTTCCAAAGTTTTTCATTCCATATTGGGTCACAATTCTGCATAAACGTGTTGTCAGCCTAGTCTTCCACAAGTCTTGCGACTAGGGACGCATAATCATATTACCGCGCAACTCCGAGGAGGAATTTAACAAGACAGGAAGTACCGTGTACAGTAAAGTGTTCGATTATGCTGTCTTAAACTTGCTTACTGGTAAATCCGTCGCGTGTTTGCGGTGTTGTGTAAGGAATAACAAGTAACAGGGGTTACATCATAGCCTTTGGATATTTATATGTGCTCATTTCTGAATCATGAACTCGGAAATTTCCACCGTCCTCAGCGCAGTACGTCCCTGCCAGAAAAAAAAAACCTGGATTACGTGGATGTATTTATAACTGCAGAGCCTTTCGTAATGAGAGAACTATAATTATTCAACAAGAAAGTCGCCGCGGCAAGAACTGCTTTCTTTTTAATCGTGACGTACTCTTATATACGACGCTGTTTCAACGACATGGCTTATGTGACGCCGAATAATTAGGGTGACTTGGGAATGATGATTTGTAAATGACGTTAAGGCCTAATTTAAATTTTATCCGCCATTTGCTTCACGGAATAGAGGAAGACCGGTGTTAACCTCAGGATACCGGCTCCCGTGTCGAGTTTTGAACCCTCGACCGACTAACTACGAATGACGAGTGCTATACGCGGTTAGCTTCGATCAGAATACTGTAAAGCGACTTGGGGGGGGGGGGCGTAAAATGCTGAAATCGCTCTGTATCGTATGCAGATTTATTTGCATAATCACCACAGTTGAAACAGTATTTAAAGTAATCTTTTTATGAGGAGGACATTTTCGTTACGGAATTTTCACGGAAGACGAAAGTTCATAGCTGATGAATACTAAGAAACGGAAGACTGCATTGCAGCCTAAGACGGTCGTACCGCCCGACAAGCAGTCGAGAACGTGCAGGCTGTATTATTGAGATGAGTCAAGTCTCTGGGTTGTTATTGATTTGGTTCCGCTGAGAGGTTATTCTGGAATCTAAATTAAGCGATCACTCCCCAGGAGGAAAAGCTGTCCGATGAGTAAGGCGACCTTTTAGTGTGATGGGTATGGGCTGCAGTAAGTTTACAGTTTTAAGATACTTCGGAAGCCGCAGGTAGGTCGGTCTTGTGCGACGCTTAGCTTTTGAGCCCCTTGTTAACACGAATATCATAAAAACTGCAGACAGTGTAAGTACTTCTGAGGACATCACTTTGAAATTCAAACCGTTTCATTTTAAAGAATTTTGTGTTTGAGGACCATTTTTCACCGTTTTAAATTTACAGCCCTCCTCATAGAAACCATAAAAAGGAAAGGAGGGTCATATCAGCTGAATGACTACGGCTAGCGAACTATTTGTTACAGGTTCTACCATTCTTTCAAAGAAGAAATGTTTCTCGTTTTGTCGTGAGCCATTCACGCTGAAAGGCATTGCTCGATCTGGCGTCACTTCGTGGATTGCATAAATATGAATGTCATGTTATTTTCATGACGGGACGTTCTGAGAAACGCGTCTCTTGTATGTCCATTGCGGGAGTAATAGTGTCGGAAAGTGCGTGTAACGTGCACATACTTTTAAGAAGCTGTCACATCAGCTTCATGTTGGGTTGTCAGGTTTTCGCGATATTGATCAGATGGTGGTATTCGGAGCTTTTGACACCTTGTGGGTTTGTAGGTTGACGGTGAGGTTTGGAGGAACGTGCTGCCCCCCGTCCAGTTGTAACTTGATGTTACACCGAATATAAGAGCACCATCTTCCCCCGAAACGTCGGCGTCTGACAACCCTACATAGTGTAAGATCCGGAAGCCATACCATTTGATAACACTTCACAGTGTCCCCACGAGCGAGTGATTATTTATTTTACTTCATTCCACAGTAGTAGGCCTTTCTTGAAAATTTGGTAGGTACTGCTTAGCTGAGATTTTTGCTCTTAAGGGTTGTAGCGCGATGTTAATGTAGTTTGTAACCGACTTTCCGGGACAGAATTTCATCCCCATCTTCGAGAGTTAAGATGCCCAAGAAGATAGATTTGTTCTTGGGCATCTTAAGCCCTGACCATGGGACTGATACGCTGTGCCGAAACGTCGCTAACAAACCACGGTACACCACGTAACAACCCGCGAGAGCGACTACACCGCAGCCGAAGCCTGAAATTTCGAATATTCTTTAGCTGTGGTGTTGTTGATTTTGAATGTGTTGGTGGTGGTGATGATGGATGGATGGATGGATGGATGGATGGATGGTGGTGGTGGTGGTGGTGGTGGTGGTGGTGGTGGTGGTGTTGCTGTTGGTGTGTTCGCCAGCTCCGCCTTTGTCTTTATAAGTTATGTCGACATGTATATAAGAATTATAATTTCGAGAGCATTTAAGTGAGGCGAAAGACCGTTCCACGTTAGGTCTGATGAAATAATGGAATTGTTTCTTTTGTTTCAGGTAAGGTTCGATTTCACTTTGTTCTGATGGTTGATGTTGTCATGTAAGTACACTACAAATAGCTATGAACAGTGCAAGATAAAATGGATGCACTTGCTTGTGTTTGTGTCACGTGTTTAGGAAGTGCAATTGTGTGTGTGTGTCAAATCTGTGAATTGCTGCGTCATTTTTTTTTTGCGAGAATCCCCTTTTTCAGCAAATTTGTTCAACGCTTACGAGCCTGATCTATACGGTGAAGTATCCGGTTTGAATTTTGGTAGGTGTGTGTGGCCTTCTTCAGGATGCCAAAGGAAAGTTTCGGACTTTTCTTTGAGAATTTTCAGCCTTTTGCATTTTTCGTTTTTTCACTCATGACATTCAGCCTCTTTCTTCCCTGTGAACATTGTAACTGTTAACTACGAGATACCAATATAAAATTCCTCATTGTGTAATTTTCTGTGATCCTCAATCACTTAATCTCTTGTATGTTTAATTATCGTCCTCAGGACTTTGATCCCAGCCGCTCTGACTTCAGCCTATACCCTCACCCTGATAGACTACATTATAACTGGAGATGTGGTATGCTGAATCGAGCAGTGTTTAAGTCTCTTAGGATACTTGATACGAGACGGAAATCTGTTCAGTTGCAAGCATTTCCCAAAGCAAAAAGAACTGCAATCGTCACATATCGTAAAATTTCTTAAATAATATTTTGCAGTTAATCTTCATTGTAAAGTCGCTTCAACGGCAAAGTGATAATCTGGATAAAAATGAAAATTTTTTATTGCTGTAAGCAAACAACATTTATACACAATACTGGTGCATCTGCTGCTGAGGGATGTATTGCTGTCAAGTTGTGTCTTTTGTTCTAATGGCTCATTTTACTTTTCAGAGTTACTGAATTTGTTCCGTAACTAACCGTGTCTTCTTATGATGTCATAATTACGTGATTTCAAATAACTTAACAGTCATCTGATTTAGTGCTGATTAGCTTGCTTGACGTTTTACTACAGTTACTTTCCTCCCACATTGCACACACTGTCTCACTTCTTTATATCTCGAACGACTGACATGCTCATTACGACGCAGAAGTTATTTGCAGTCGAGGTAAACCCGACCATTCTGTTAAAAAAAAAAAGGTGTAGGAATGTGGAGGTGAAGCTAGTTCCGGATATCTGTGCTAGATTTGTATTAATGGCTAGATGAACCGTAGGACCTCTTTACTTCTCCCTTTTGGGAAAGAGCCCCGGTGTCTGTTGTTTGTGAAACTGTGGGGGATCTCACTGTCTGTCTGCCCGTCTCTCTGTCTGTCTGTCTGTGTGTTCGCAAACAGAGAGATGCAGTGTGATGCCAATAAACAGGGTACACTAAGAGTTGGTGTCAATTGCACACTTTAGTAATTTATGTAGTCTGAATGTTGTATTTTTGTAGAATACATGTGTGCATAGTGGAAGCAGGAAGTGTAGCTTACGAATTTGTTTTGTGGCAGTAATGAATGTGCCACTGCAGGTAAGCATGTGCAATTTGGTATTGTAAATAATATACTTGTGCATAGCTAAGAAATTTTGTGTGAAAACAGTTTGTAGACCGTTCAAAATTGGAACCATAGCGAGCGACGCTACAAGATTTTGAGAGGCTATGTTAGTAGTTACTAGGAAATCTTACTGTTGGAAATCGAGGCCGGATGTTGTTCAGGTATGCTGTGTAATTGCTTATTGAAAATGGTCGATAGCCGGCACCAATTAACTGAATATTGTGAAGCTAATGACGCCTCACAAGGTCTTTGCAGAACTTCTTGCCTTTTACGTCGTGTTTCTCATACAGGCGTACAGAGAACGGGAAAACTTACTGCTAAGGCTTATGCTGTATTTTATTTTCGTCTTCACCACTGACGACATACTGTCTAACCATATTAGGGATATGAATGACGTGGAATTTTGTGTTAATACCTTTGTGCGGCCTGTAGGTGCTTCAACATACATGGGCGCTTCATTATGTATCTGTTGTACACAAATGGCAACCATGTTACGCATTTAATCGACGTGATATGTTGGTTACGCGGGTGGCGAAAAGGCAGGGTAGGGGACGAATTTAAGTAATGCGGGCCCTACAGTAATTTATTCGGTAGATTGTAAGAGGGTCGGAAATGACAGGGAGAGGGAGACTAGATAGGGGATGACTTCGACTTCAGCAGCAGATGTAATCTACGGCGGAGCTGTCCAAATAATTCATTGGAAACATGGCTTATTCTAGCGGACGTGACAGCAGTGCGAAGTATTTTACGACACAAGTTCTTTCTCAAGAGTTTCGGAATTGCTAAAAGCACTGGGTTTTAGGCGCGTTCGCAAAACGGCTGTGACAAGCGACCATTAGTTTCTTCGTGTCTGTCCGCACGGAACAACCCGGCTGCGACAGAATTTTTTTTGAAGCTTTATATTGTGGAAATTTACTAAAATTTGTCCTCATATTGCAATTACAGATGGGGAAAATAACAAGACACATCGCATCAAGACCAGCTTATTAGCATATGATGTCCCGCCATTTGTGAGATAAGAACTAGGGCACATTGTAACATTAAGTGTATAAGGAAGGACATCCTTCGGGCTGATGTTTGAAACCGAAACCTTCCGAATGCGAAGGACGAGTGCTAGTCACTGGGTCGCGAGGTTCGTCTTTGATTTTTTTTTTTTATTTAGTGTATTTGAGTACAAAAATTTTACAGTATATACTTCAGATTGTGGATTCGTTCATGGACATACTGTATAAGGGCAGGAATGAAATCCGACACTTGACAAAACTCTGCTCAGTAACATCACTGAGCAGAGATGAGCTAAATAAGGACAGCTGGAGAAAGAGGAAAAGCAAATTAAGAGTGAGTAACTTGTTTGATGATGTATAGCTACTGCGAAACCTGTGAATCGTCCGGAAACAACACTGGCGTTCTTCGCAGTTCGTATACACAACACATACGGAGACTTTAAAAGATCACAGTAACTTTAAAGAGACACAAGGAGAAAAGAAATATACACGGGAGCTTGAAGCGTGGGGGAACTGGTGCCGTTGATTGCAGTACGACTGTTGATGGACGGCCTTTCATCGTTATGTATACAACATTTTAAATACGCTAAGCATGACGGACAGTGTTTGTATAACCGGATATTGCAACGCCTTAACTTCGGATGGAGTTGAGATAAACAGTCTCCAACCAACATTCGATCAGCTGACTGACAATTTTTTTTGGAGACGTGAATGGGAAGAATATTAAAAATTGTGTTTAAAAATTTGCTTGTTAGTGCCGCGTAACCTCCCTTAATTAAATAACGTAATAAAATATACTTTGACACGACTTAATATTATAAACGTAACCTCCCGTTTGTGAAAGCGTATTTGATGGGACCTGCCGAAGAGAATTGCGAAAACAAGGTGCTTGCCTGGTAAATGGTTTGTTGTATACGTGTATTTGTGGTGCGGGTGGTAAAAGTGTCGGTCTGATTGCTCCTGTCAGCTGTTGTGTATTTGTTTGTTTACGTAACGCCGCCTTCTGTAGCTCAGAATAAGTGGTGCCGAATTTTAGGATAGTAAATTACGGGGGCAAGCGGTCGTGGCTTGATTAGAAGTATTATCCCGGCGTTTGCCTGGAGGGATCGAGGGAAACCACTTAGAACCTGCCAGGATGGCACGTCTCCGGGCGACACTCAGACGGAAGGACGTGCTGAATACAAAGCAAAACTGCTTACCCACACGACAGCTAGTTGCCCATGAAATCTGGGTTCGATTCTGGGCAGGAGCGGAGGTTTTGCGCCATCACATTGTCCAAGAACGGTTCTGGGGCCCATCTGGCCTTAAAAAATGAGAAGTGATGTGAAGCTGACCGGATTTCCTTTCATGCCAAGTTAAGAAAAACTGCAGCCAAAGGTGCACCTATCTTCCAAAAATCCGGGAACCATCTCAAAATTATAGGCACAAAAAGGGTGCTATAAAGCAAGTTTCACACTGAGGCCACAAAGATGTTAGGCCCCACCGTGCTTAATTCAGTCGCCTCGGCGACCTGGAGCTTGGGAATTGTGCATTCCTGCGTGGAGCTGTATCTCCACTCCCCCGTATGACTTCCTGCTCCATAATGTTCGATAGGAGAAGGAAAGGAAGTGTAATTTACTTTTAGCCGGTAAAAGGGCCGTGCCGTGGCTCAGGCGGTTAGTCGCCGGCGTGTCACCGCGGAGGCCTGGGGGTCGAACCCACGTCGGTCCATATGGGATTTATGGCGCACAGAGTGGAAACGGGGACACTGGATAGGAAAATACGTCTGTTTTGTTTTAAAGTCTTCAAAGAGTTAGTGTGTGGATCTGCGTTTGGTGTGTAGACTAAGCTGTATATAGTGTAGGTTGTAGATGAATGAATATGAATTATTGTGTCACAACTGCTTCTTATGTTCATTCATCTGCCAGCGATTCTATAGCCTAGATACTGGCAGCATTCCATAATATGCTAAACGGTAACAACATTGTGTATGTTGTGTTATGATGGAACGCAAAGATTTTGTGTACACTGAAGTTTGGAAAGAAGAGGTGAGGAATGAAAGGAAGGGTGAAGGAATGGAAGGAAAGAGAGGAAAGGATGAGACAGCGAAAGGGGTTGGTATGGTGAAAGGGCGAGCGATAAAGAAGGGGAGGGGGGGGTCAGAATATCAAGCGAAAGGAAAACTTTTTTTCCTCCCCAAACTGCATTTGTTGACACGTTGGCAACGTTCCCTTGAGGATGAGCTGTCTATAGACATCCTTGACGCACTGAGCGAGTAAGCAGACAGTCCGGGTGGCTGCTTTATAACCCACATATGAGGATCGCCAAGTCAATCATGCAAACTACCGCCTGTGTTTAAAACTGGGTCGTTACGCGCCTGCTGACGCCGGCGCTTCCCGTGAAGCGAACAGAACTGTGCTCTTCAACCGGTTCTGCTTCGGAGATTACGCCCCTCTCCTTCCCCGACGGCACCCTCCGTCACTTGTCTATAGCCACGTCGATTAATTAGTAGGCCCTTAATTTGACTAGTGTAGGAACAGTTTTACCTTTTACATATCCGGACCAGCTCAGTTTGTTCTGTTGCAGAGACACTAACAATTGGTTGCAGTTTTAGAGAAAGGAGTGTTACATTTTAACTGTCTGTTTTAAATAACCATAATTATTCAAAGAAGAACCGCGCACTTCAGGATCAGATACGGCATATTTAGGCACGTTCAGAAGATGGCGAAAGGCGGTCTGCAGCTTCGCCATGTCCGCACGTCAGCCCGGAACAACTCGGCCCCTAGTGGACGGATTTTGGTGACATTTTGTATTGAGGATTTGTACTGCAATCCGTCGACCACTTCAATTCGTTTATCTTAGTAATTAACCAACTTGATGCACAAACGTTTTGTTTTACAATAAGTTTATTTCATGCTTCTACATGTTTCGAGCACCATGTGCTCATCATCAGGAGGTCAAAACTGTATTGTACAGCCTCTGTTATCATCACACCTATACGTAGCCGTCCCGTGCACAGGTTGAGAGAGGACCTCCTGATGATGAGCACATGGTGCTCGAAACATGTAGAAGCATGAAAGAAACTTATTGTAAAACAAAAATTTTGTGCATCAAGTTGGTTAATTACTGAGATAAATATACTGAGATGCACGGTCAGCAAAACATCAAAACACTTCCATTCCTGTTTATAATGGAGACATACCGTGTTCTTTGTGAAGTATTGGCCGAAGCCAGGGCAACGATTAACGGTACAAACAACATTCGACCACGATTGACTTGAATCTGTTGAACCGAGCGGTGCACATGGACAGAACGCGCCAAAAGTGTTAGGCCTTGCGGGAGGACATTTTCTAACTTGTTAGTATGTTTAAGCGATCAGTTATGAACGCTCATTCCAGCACCCTAAACAAACATTTCGTATTATTATTATTATTATTTATTATCATCGATTGATTGTAGCAATACTTGCGGCAGCAGCAGTTTCATCAGCATGAAGCTAAACATTTCAAAGTGAAAATTCGGTTATTCAAGTCATTCTTGGATCTACCCACTACCCACATATTTACAGTTACGCTATAGCGGGATATTTGGCATTGTTGAGAAACATCGCGCTATATAAAATGACGTAATAAGTATAATATTATTATGAGGCTTGGCGCCATATCTTCATACTGGCTGCCAAAGTTGCGTGCTGGCCAACATGCACATGCGAAAGTTCGCGTTGTACAAACAGCGTTCACCTCTTCATCCATCGCGTTATAGCAAATTCGCGTTAACGAAATACGCGTAACAGCAGAACTGACTATTGAATTCGGTTTGCAGTAGAAGGTGGGCTGTCCAGGGGTACGCAGTTCGTTCAAGCGTCGGTGGGCACAGCAATACGGTTGCAGGCACATGTTCTACTAATAGCCTATGTGTAACTACCGCCATCAGAACGACGGGATACCAAACGTTTGCCTCTTTATTATGAACACTTATTATTGCTATTCTGTCATGATTTAGGCCATATGACTTTATATTTATATCGCGTTTTAAAGTTACGATCTTTTAGATATTTGGTACAGCTTCTTGCACAGGCGCCTGCGTGGGGGTTTCATGCTTACAGGTTACAGCACAACACAGCGTAGCAAAAAGAGGATGCGTATCACGCCTGAAGCAGGCTTGAACCAGCGATTGCAATGTTCGAGAGGTTCTAAAGCACACTTTTTTTTTTAGAATCCGTATCTATTGTGACCGGCTGTGCTGTTGGCCATGGCAGGAACTCCATTGAGTCACACATATCTGGAGCACATGCGAGAGTTGTGTGTGTGTCGCAACACCTTCCAGATGTAGGAAGTTGCTGTGAGCTGGGAACTTTGTTAGGAGGAAGCAAAGACACCTGGAATTCGAAGTAGACAAGACACGACCTCGTGTCGAGTGAGGGAATGGTGGGTACATTACGTGTTAATCAGAATGATAGGTCTGTAGCTTCTACTCCCTTAACCAGTTATTTAGTTGGCCATTCCATAAGTGTATAGGAAACCTGAATGCTGACCATTATCACAAAATTCCGAGCCTGTTTAATCCTGTTTGCATATACAATATATACTTGCGAGTATACACGAGGGCTCTTCGTCCCAGAATGTGCATGTCATCACAACCTTCCTTCATTCTACAGAATGCTTGCGCCCTGCATATTGGGGTGGGTTACAGGGGGTAGTGTTGGCGGCAACTGAGGGTGGCAGTGGAGGCCCATTATTCATATTGACATACCATAACGTCTGAAGAACCCCTCGTCTGGAGCTGCTATCTCAAGGATGTGATTGTAACCAGTATTTGGGAAGCGAAGTATCTGTAGAGGGTTCTACTGTATATAAGGAGAAGAAGGACTTAAGTTATCGCTGAGCTAGGTGACGTTTTGGGATTGTGCACTGGGGAATGGGGGTTTGGTTCTTACGGTGTGGTGGAACTGTTGGGAAGAGATATGGATAGTGTACCAATTTCTTACGGTAATATGAGAATGAGATTCTGGAATATTCATCCGGTAAAGTTAGTGTGATTTTGTAAAAGGTTTAAGGAAGATGGAGAGGGTTTTCTGTTAGGTTATGTAAACGTCTGATTAGACTGTGGTGTTTTGTAGATCGGAATGACTTGGAACAGCCTGATACATTTAGAAGGAATCAATTGCAGTCTTCTAGGCGTACTGGTACCTAATCTCTGCATTAAGCTGGAGAATCTGACGAATAAATGTGAAATCCTACCTGTTTTAATAAAAAGCTGTAATGTGTATATATATATATATATATAAATATATATATATATATATAAATATATATATATATATATATATATACATACATACATACATACATACATACGTTCACGGACACAACAATATTACAGTTATTAGCGATATACAGGGTGTCCCAGGAGGAAAGGACCTAACTTCGGGAGAGTGTTCCTTAGGTCAAACCATAACGATATAACCCAAAACACCTATATCCAAAGTTCAATGGTTACGGAGATATTGGCCAG
>Ga0131853_10006919_pt1 | contig 20503 bp, 10 predicted proteins | sample TergutLab28metaG_FD_92764 | JGI IMG/M metagenome (GOLD analysis project Ga0131853, IMG submission 92764) | Labiotermes labralis P1 segment gut microbial communities from Petit-Saut dam, French Guiana - Lab288 P1 (version 2) (version 2) | ecosystem: Host-associated > Arthropoda: Insects >...
TAACTTTTCTAAAAGCTTTAGCAAATAAGTAATCCACATGTAAACACTATGGGATCCCAAAGTGGACAAAACATCTGGTAACTAAATTGTAGGGGCCTGAAGATGACTAACATCTAGTCGAAACATGTAGCCTTACTCTAGAATAAATAGATTGTGTTGACGTATGTTTGTGTAATACTTATTGATTTTCAAGCACATCGTGATGCCTTCATTCAGAACACTCTGCGGTTTGTTTTGATGTATACAAGGATCTATATGTTCATCTGTTCCAAAGTATGTAAAGGTCATGATTATTGTATGTACAAAGTAACAGATTGCCCATGTGCCATGTAGTTGTTATAAGTTAGGTGTTCTGTCCAAAACCCTAAGAATCCAGTGAAATTCCAATCTGCAAACCAAACAAATCACAGTATACTTCATACCAACAAATTCAAACTGATTGTGACAACCTTCAATGCTTCTGATTATGCGTTCTTTTGATGTTCTATCAACATAAAAATATTTCATCACATTTAACACTTCATATGTGAATTTTTACAGACATGCGGATCTACCAGGTTAATTCCACAACCAAAAGAGTTCTGCAGCAAAAAAAGTTTTGAGAGTACTGTACTAGTGTTATCTTTCTTTCCATTACATTACACAGGGAAAGCACTAGAAAAAAACTTCATTCATTCATGCAGTCATTCATCAAACAGTTGTGCCTGCAGCTGTGAGAAATACTTACTAACCCTCAGAGAGATGGTACTGTGACTGTAAAAGGGTTCATATTTGAGTCCAGAGTAACTTGGAAAGGATATGTAGTCAGACACAACTATGTCAATTAAGATGTTTTAATGACTATACTAGACAACTACATGTTTCGGCCCCTACTGGCCATCTTCAGGTTGTCTTCAAGAGAACTTAAGGTCCTAATATATATATATATATATATCTTGGCCATTAGTTGCCAAAACATATACAGTGATACCTCGGCTAACGAAGATAATTTGTTCCAGTAGGTACGTCTCGAACGTAAACAACCCAGTCGGGTTGGTGGGTCTCCCCTGTGTGATGTGGTCAGCTCATTTCTTTGTCACACACGTACAGACGGAAAAGATAAGCTCCTGGAATGGCCCGACTGTTCATGTTTGCTGCTTTATGTTAGCACGCACATCCACTACAACATTCGTTAGCCGAGTCCGAAAAACAGCGAAAAAAATCTTCGTTAGCAGGGCCACTCGTTAGCCGAGGTATCACTGTAGTTGTCTAGTATAGTCACTAAAACATCTTAATTGACATAGTTGTGTTTGACTACATATCCTTTCCAGTTTTCACACACACAACGGGGATGACGCACTTTCAAGTTCCAGAGTAGTTTGTTTAGCCAACAAGAGGCAATCAAGATTAACACAAATCACTGATTCCACAGCAAAAGATCACATGCTACAAGCCAACCATTCTACATTTTTACGCCTTAATATTTCCCTTTAGTTATCCTAGTACCGTTTATGTTAATGCTATTTTAACACACACAAATATCAACATCTACTGTCACTCTTTTATTTAGTCACAACCATAATAAATCAACCTCATTGGTGGCCAACAATTAAACAACTTCCAGTATACTTCCACAATCAACAGGCAACTTCTGTGTCAACCATATACCTTCAGAAGTAATATGAAATTCTCATGATGCTAAAAATATTGCCAACAATTACACTCTTCAAACAATAAATTTTCTAATATTAAAGAAGTGCTACATAATGCAACTCAGTTATACCATTCATCACGTCAGTACTGTGTGCTGAAGAAGGCAAACATCTTCTACTCCCACAGTTTATCACCTAATACAACTACTATTCTTAAGCCACCCTGTTGATATGTTATAAAACAACAATGCAATAGTAAAACAAAAGTAGCAGCCATAACAAATATTGAGACTAGGTGCCACAAGACGCTTTAAACAATTTCAAGAAAAGAAAAAACATACAGCAGACAGTAGGAACAGCATTTATCATGGCTGCCAGCATACTCACTCTCAGTCACACCAGATCAACTTCAGGTGAGGTTTGCACAAGTCTCTGAATTATTGATACAAACAAAATAAACTAAAGAAGTGGTTAACAAACTACATTCTGACTACAAGTTACATCAGAAAATGTTTTGAGGGGCATATTTCAGTTTTCTTTGCACCAACAGACAGTAACATACACAAAATTACTATACAGTGTAGACCCAATTTCCATGAAGGTCACATTCCAAAGAAGGTTTGTAAACCCAAAAATCATGTATAATCAGAATTACCCTTACAAATCCCCTTAATTTGCCCAGACATGCATGCTTTGTGTACATACCCTATCATATGGATGTACATTACAAACAGTACACAAAATACTGTGTAATTTTATTATGAGTTCCATAAAAGAGAGAAAGACACAGGAATAACAGAATAAACGAGTCTATCCAAAAATATGCAATTAAGATGAGCAAATTATTCTTCTTTTCCAAGTAATTTTCAGGCAATAGTCTTTATATCAGTATGGGCTGGATAGCTCAGTCAGAGCAGCGACTGACTATAGGCTGGACGGTCCTGGATCGAATTCCGGTAGGGACAAGGTTTTCTGCCCGTCCAGACCGGCCCTGGGGCCCACCCAGCCTCCTGTAAAATGGGCACTGGGTCTTTCCTGGGGAGTAAAGTGCGGCCGAAGTGTGCTGCTGACCACTCACCCCCTTCTAGTGCCGCGGCCATGGAAGAGTGAAGCTATACCTCTACCCACCCTCTGGGCCACACTGGGCCTGTAACGGGATCACTTTACCTTTACCTTTAGTTTTTATATCAGTTTTTCTGCAGTATTAGAACAGACCACTCTTTCTTCATTTGAACACCACATGAAGCAGTTGGCTTGCATTTGGGACAATGTACAACAAAAAATATGAATTAAAGACACTAGAATGACAGCGCAGTGTGATGAACATACCACAGCAATACACATGATGAGACGCGTAGGAACTGACGCAGTCGGGCATCATCTCGCACCAACTCCGGGCTTATGGTCACTGTGTGGCATTACATTCAAAATCACATGCACTATTCATATATTTTGTTGGTTACATTGAGTTTAAAATGTTCGAACTAAATGTGTGTATGATGCAACTCCACTGAAATAATGAATTTAATGCTAAACACTGTAACCGTACGGACAGGAAATGAAGGAGATTTATAACCAGTGTATGGAGTTTAAGTTTTTTTTGTTTGTTGTCAAGGTTGTACATTCGGGTGGACAGGACAGATCTATTTAAAATTAGTAAATTAGTTTATGGTGCAAGGGTAATTGTAACAAGTTTGTATGGAAACTTAACAGAAACAGCCAGTTTATGGCAGGTATAGTGAGCTGGGAGGATGGTTGTCTGTCAGTGTCAAAGTTGAAAACTTGGGGAACTTTTTGGAACAATTGATGTCGTAAACTCTGACAGCTTCGGACATCTTAAATCTTGTAGAAGGGATTCTATATTAGTCATGCTTACACAATTTAAACAAATAGGATGACGCGTAAAGGGGTCCAAACGGGGTATGACATGGGAACGGCGTTACAAAAAGGGAAACCAATGGAGTTTGAGTATTCAACATTTTGACTTTAGGAACCTATTAGGTTATAGTCAATTTTAACATTTTAGCCAATGGGAACCTGGACATTTGTTCCAAAATTCGAGTGTGTAGGGAAACCGAGAGACGCCGCAAATCAGTCGTCGAAAGGTGATTAAACAAGGCAGATACAAATAGCATATTGTGAGGTACAGATGTGGTAGTTGTGATAAAGTGTATTTTGGTGCCGCGTGACAACTCACATCAAAGATTTGTAATACATAAAGTGTGTAGTAACAAACAGTGACTATCAAGTAAACAACTGTGAACATATCCTTCCGGTTGGTTTTAACTGAATACAAGATCTGGATGCAGTGCCCTCGATACATCCCCGCAGATTCCCACAAGAGACCTCATTATTCTACCGCTGTAGCTAATAGCCTGTCCTATTCATTTGTATCCCCAATTATTATATAAATACAAGAAATACGACAGGTGAACGGGAGATAACCAACATGCTTCAAGAAGAGGAGAAGAAGACAGCAGAAAGAGAGGTAGGTCGGTTACAACAACAGTTCGCTGAGCACCATAGTCTGTTTAAACATGATGTTTCTGTTTCAGAAGGAACTAATGCTCTTCCAGTTATTAATTAATATAGCAAATGTACATCATTCTACTAAGCTAAAAAGCGTGTGGGGGGTGGCATTTTGTTTTCAGGTTTACATAGAGAAAAGTGATTTCATTGAGAAGCAACTGTTGTAAATCAGGAATTAATTTTGAGCATGAACCAGCTGATGGACACTGAATTACATCTCTGATTAAAGGTAGTAATATTTTTATTTTTTATCAACCACAGAAACATTTCCTTGTGCTTCTGTAAGAAAGGTGAAATTTATCAAATAAGAAAGGGGTACCAGCAACCCCCTCTCCCCTCAAAAAAACATAAGCGTTATAAGGGAGGATCCTGTAATGCTATTTCACCCAACCTGATGAGATTCAGATATGCTTAATCAGGCTAAATTATCAACCAGTATGCTACTACCAACAGAAATATAGTGGTGGTAAAAGAGAACCAAGAATGATTACTTAAATCACCCCAAATAACACAAAATTTTAAACAGTAGGTAAAGGTAAAAAAGTTGAAAAACCTAGGGTACAATTATGTTGTAACTCACAGTAAAAAAAGAAATTTAGAATATACATAAAACTGATACAAAAGTATTGTACATGATATTATGAATGATAATGAAGCACTTCACCTCAGAAAAATAAGGAATGATAACAGATTCACTGTCTTGTGCAGAATGAAATGACAAGTGGTGGAGAAATGGGAAATGCTTTTCCTCTTTCTTGTAAAATGTAAATCATTTGTTATTAATGATAAGAATATTGGTTAAGTCTGCAGTGTTAAAATCGCATGGTTTCCCCAGTAATTTCTTTTCCAGATCAGATTCTTAAGGAATTATTATCAACCAGGATATGAAAACAAATCACTATGGCTGCTTGTACTCCTGAAAACAATCCAGTATTTGCTTTGAGAGACTAAAGCCAACTACAGACAAGAGAGTCAGTAATGAATGAGAGTAAGTGCTGTACCACCAAGTTAACTGCCCAGTGTTCTTGTACCTACCTGCAGTTACACAACATGGTTTTGCCTCTACAGATAAATAATAAGGTACAGGTATACCCTGATTAATGTAGTCACTGTATTCATTGCAAATGCCACGTAATGCACATATATATAAAGTGAAGACTTCTCCCCAACTTGATATTGAAATGGGAGTTACATTTATGAGTGGGTATATTCCAATGAGTTGTTTATATTTTCCATTTCATGTATTCAAATTCAGTTTCTACAATTTGTGTGCATTTGTTGGGTAAAACTGTAAAAATTAAAATGGGTAATTTGCTGCATGTAATTTAAAGAAATATGTGAGGCAGACACCCCACAAAAATAAATTTCAATGTACAAATGTGGAATCAAATAACAAGTTTACATTAAAAATATTATTTGGTTACAATTACAGGGCTGCATAAATCCCAGGCGCCAGGCTGCCCTGGTGACTAAAAATTGTATGGTTGGTGCCCAATATTTGTGGGTGGTCAGTACAGAATATGCTGCATGTGCCCTTTCTGGAATCTACAATCTTGAAATTGGCTCCTACATTGTTGGAACATTTGTACACCCCTGTAACATAATTAAATAGCTAGGACAATGTTGTCAGTAGAGTGACTAAGCTACAGGCTGTATAATCCATGGTTCAAATCCCAGCAGGGGCAAGAGATTTCTCTCTTTTCCAAAACATCCAGAACAGCTGTGAGGCCCACCCAGGCTCCTATTCAGTGGGTACTGAGGCCCCTTTCACTGGCAGGAGGGGAGGGAGGTAAAGCAGCCTGGACGGCAGGCATACCACACACCTCCACAATGTGCTGAAATTAAGTGGAGCTATACCTCCATATTCCCATAGGCTTCATGGTGCATAGAGTGACAAATTTACGTTTTCCTTGGTGTAATATACTATGCTCAGGAACTGATGCAGGCAAGTCTCCCTATGGGAGATCAAGGTAGTAACTTCTGAAGCAAGCCATAGTAAGGCATGGGGTATGGAATGAATTGCACATTTATCTGAAGGCAATGGGTATAAGGAGGAGGTGTTGAGATTGAAGAGTACCTACATATGAAGACACACAAATCAGACTGTACCTGTACTGGTTACATAAACATGAATTCTCCAATTTCCATTAATAAAAAACATATGATCAAAACCCTCTTACAAATATTTGAGAGGGGGGAACTAAACATCTGTTTCTGGCAATGTGACACTTGTCTCATTGCTCACAACACTGGTAACACCTGCTCAGCAACTTTCAAAAGATAAACTAACATAAACTGTTCATACTGTTAAAGCTCATTATTACGGCTGCCATGCAACAGTGACTGAAGACAGTAATGGAGATCAGCTGCTCCAGTCTCCAGTTTCTCTTAAGGCTCTATAAGTAAGTCTTTCTATCTCACTAAGTAACTGCTCAGTCTCTGCATCCAGCTCTTCAACTGGTCTCTCACTCGCTGCACCAAGTGGTGCTTCCACAGGATCCCACTCCAGGGAATCAGGAGAAGATATTCGTGACCAAGCTGCACTACCAGCAGCACTGTTGCCATTCTGACCATTAGTTGCTGTAGACTCACAGCCATCATCTTCTGCCACTCCAGCATAGTGTAGTGGGTGGATAGGAAGACAACCTGTTTAAAACAGCCAGTGGCATGAATATGACCATTATTTTTGACACCAACCATTATCTTGGGTTTTATCAAATAAATTTCAAGAAATGAATCTGTTTCCATCATGTTGTATTTGGAAAAAACCCAAGATGATGGACCATGTCCTATATAATACACATGTTTTTGTACTTCACCATCATCATCCACCACTAGCACCACCATCACAGAAATCAAACAAGAGGATTAAAATATAATCTGGTGTTAATTTGGTTCAAAGCTTCTCATTTTATGAATAAACACATATGTCAACAAACCACATATGAAAAAATCCGCAGCTTTCCATGTACTGGGCACCCTGGCCTTTGCATATCACAAATTCATTCCAAATCTAAGCATCCCTACACAACTGTCAGGCCTCCTGGGATTGAAATCATACATTCCAAGACCTGTCTACTAATAACAGAAATGACAACAAAAATAACAAAAATCCATGCCACAAGTGGGATTCAAAAAAATGAATGCAATGATTGAGGTGTCACAGATTGAAACTAAGATGTGTGGCCACTGCAATGAGCTATATGATAGAATACAACATAAAAACGGGGTTTGATTCCTGGACCGTCCAGCCTGTAGTGAGTCACTATACCAACTGAGCTATCCCGACCCTCTATCCAACCTCAAGACCAAAGGCTATGGGTACCTGAAGAAAGTTATCTACAAGGAAACATGATACTGTACTATTCTGTCAATTACATGGGTCATTTCATAAATAATGCAAAAGGTGACAAAACTGCGGAGTGGATGATGCAATCCCTGTGAAAATTAAGCCAGTTACAGATGAAGACTTGAGGAAGCAGCACGTATGTTCGTTACTTCCCTAGTGTACGCCGTTTTGAATTGACGAGTGTTAGACATGGCATCTGCAAGCGCCTTGGGTACTATGATGGTTGAAGATCAAAGATCGTACATCAAGATTGAAACTTTACATGGCAAAAACCCTACAGAAATTCACAGTGCTTTGCGTGAAGTTTGTGGTGAGCAGACAGTGGACTGTAGTACAGTTTATGGTGAGCAGACAGTGGACTGTAGTACAGTTTCCCGCTGTGCTACCCTTTTTTGTGAAGGACGTGTCACCATAAACGATGACCCAAGGCCAGGAAGGCCGAAAACATCAAAAGATGAACGAAGTGTGAAACTTGTGGTGGACTTTCTTGCACAAGATCATCGAGCAACATGCGAGGAAATATCACAAGATACCAGGATTTCACCAACATCAATATTCCATATTTTGACAAACGATTCGCAGAAAAGAAAAATTTGTGCCTAATGGGTCCCTCACTGCTTGACTGCTGAAAAGAAACAGAAATGCCTGGAAACTGCAACATTACTGAAACAAATATTTAACGGTGAAGGTCAAGCACCCCTGTATCGAGCTGTCGCTATTGATGAAATGCGGGTTAGAAACTTTGAACCGGAGTTTAAATTGCAGTCAAACGAGTGGAGAAGTCCAATCTCCCCGTGACCCAAAAAATTTCGACGAGCAGAATCGAAGGTCAAGCAAATGAAGATCTTTGCTTATGATCATCGAGGAATCATCATGACAGATATTGAGTTTCACGTGGAACAAGTGTGACAGCAGCGTATTATCATGACTGGATGCAAAAACTGTGCAGAAAAATGCACAAAAACTGACCTGACTTGCTCGGGGATGGGCCACTCATTTTGCACGACAATGCACGCCTGCACCTGGGGAAGGTTGTGAAAGATTTGTTTAGTAAATACGGGTGGAAAAGCAGCTTCGGTGGTCTAGCGGTAGTGTGCTGCCTTTAAGTACCCAAGTTTGCGGGTTCAAACCCGGCCAAAGCCGTCAGGATTTTTCTGGCCGAAAAAATCCTCAGCATGCCTTCCTTTGGAAGGGAAGTAAAGCCGTGGGTCCCATGTCACAGATTTGCAGCATGTAAAAGATCCCTGAATTGACGTGGAAGTTGCAATCTCAGGAAAAATTACCGGTTAATTCTCGCCCACATAGTTCCACCTTTTGCTACTAGGATCTCTCACGTCGTTGTGGACGTGAGGGTACCTGGTGGCGAACGTGGGAACGTCCAAACAGGTGGGGGGGATAGGGTGAGTACAATAAGCCTATAGGCTGCAGTACATCTGTGGCATTAGCCACGGGCCCTACTGAAGAAGAAGAAATACGGGTGGGAAGTGTTATCTCACATGCCATACGGTCCAGACATGAGTTCACTGGACTTCAACTCATTCCACAAGTTAAAAGAGCTCATGCATGGACACCACTTTCTCTTCCTAGAAGAGGCTTCTGCAGCGGTTACCCGAGCCATCCGAGGACTGAACAAAAGTGGTACCCCAAATGGAACAGCGAATCTTCTGAAACGCTGGGACGCGGTCATTGAGAAGCAGGGGGATTACATAAGTTACGCAAGTAAGTAACTGTAAGGAGATACTTCCTAAAATAAATTGTACGTGTAAGTTAAAAAACAGTGTGTATTATTTATGAAATGACCCTTGTAGAAGCAGTCATGCAATACACACAAACAAATACACACAAATTAAATGTGTGGCCTAGACATCCTGTACCTCACTAACCTTATTACAAACTACAAGAGCAACAGGAATAGTGTGTACCACTTCTTACTGGTACTAACGTTGTATGTAAGTATGGCACCAAGGAGTGAAAAGGTTCATCATCCCTTATCTATTAGGGCACTGTGTCAACAAACTGCTTGACGTCGTAGAGAAAACAACACTCGAAACATACCTTCATGTTCCCACTCAAGGTCCAGAGAACTGGGTGGGGTGGAAGAAGCAATACTTTTCTCCCTCTGATTGGCTGTTTGTAACACAGCTCGAGCAGCCAATAAGGAACGAGCATCCAAAGGTTGCAGCGGAACATCCACAACAGATTGACTTCAACACATACAAAAATTCCAATTGAAATATTCCAAAATTTAAAACCCACCAACAAATGTGAAAGTTATTGTGAAGAAACATATACCTTGATGGTTGTTGTTTTGTGGGCAGTGGCCGTGTTCTTTCAATCTTTCTTGGCCAAGTATCATCTGTCAATTCCAATGTCACCTCTCGGGGAGGCTGTAACACATAACATAAACAAGACAATGATTTTGACAAGACATAACAAATTTGGTGTTAGATTTGAACTTATCATGGTGAAAAATACGAAGAATACAGACCTCTGGGACGTGTGTCCATGTAGCCTGGCAGAAATTTAATCATGTCCTGGAGGAACCTGCTGCCAACTCTTCTACTCTGAAGATGGAGGCAGCAGGTTCCTACAAAATGTTCACGAATTTCTATCAGGCTACATAACAACAAATCACAGAAGGCAGTATCTTTCATCCAGAATGGTGTTAACTGACATCAAGTTCCTTTATACAGAATACTTATCTAAAGTGTACGAACAAACTTCACATGTTTTACACTAAGAACTCATACACTTTGTAGTATCATCTCTACTACAATATTTTTACATACTTATGTTGTCAAGAGGAACCTGTTACAAACCTTCTTTCTTCTCAAAGGAAATAAACAAGATATGCTGTCGTCCATGAAAGCATTAGAACAGAAGAAAAATACACCTTTACAATTTATTTTATAGGAAACAATGTTCACTGAAGTTAGCTTAAGAGTCTGTGTAGAATTAGCTACAGGTGGTACTGAACATAAAATTATCTGTTATTCTTTATATTTAGTCTGATAGTTATTATAAATTACTCAAAAGTATAAAAGGAGATTAAAGGAAACAATCTGGAAGAACAAAGAAGTAAATACTTACCCTCTTGATGGATTAGATTCCTGAGGAGGTACCTGCAGCAACACAACAAAATCATTTGCTATAATTTTTATTTTATGAATACATTATAATGAACAGGTGTCCCAGAATTTAAGGTCTGGAATTTGCATGGAATTTTCCAATGTTGTGAGAAATTTTTTTTTTTGGGGGAGGGGGGACATCCAGTGATTATATTTTTAAATTGATTTTACTAATTTATGTTCATTTCCTCATTCATGTAGCAGAATGCAACAGCCACTTTGGATTGGAAGAAAAAAGGTGATGTAAGAAAACTCTGGTGGTATAAACCAACCCCCCCCACACACACACACAAAATTAAGAACCTGTAAATCTGTGTAAGGCTTGAGGTTCTCACAGTGGTATTGCTGAAGAATCAAGTCTTTCTGGGATGCTATGCCATATTGGCTGGTAAATAATTACTTATCATTTGCAAGATTTTAATCCCTTCATCTTCTCCTGGACACCTTGAGAATGAAGATGGAGAGTGTATGGTCCTTCAAAACAACGGTGACTATTACTAGATGACATGCGACAGCATACCAGGGGACGAGCATTTTTAAACTGCATGCCCCTTTCTATTCCAAAAAATAGGCTAATAAAAAATTGGCAATTGACAATGTAATGGTGACCTAATAGTCTGAACTATGGTAGCATACCTCTTCATCAATGTCTGTAAAACTACAAATTTTTCACTCCAAACAATGTACTACATTAAAACGCATTCATAATTGAATCCCAAGGGACATACAGATTTTCCATTTGACCAAGAGATACACTGTTACTTCACTGCACATATTTCCATGTTTCTAAGTTTTCAGATGTTCATCATGGATATTGTTAAGACTGCAGTCTTCTGCATTTTGACACCCTACAACAGTACAAGCAAACACTGATGTTTCAAAGGAACATGCTGAATGATTGCCCAACATGCCAGCATCTACTTACATAACTACATGGTGTTAAAACCAAGATGGCGGTAATATTTATTTTCATGTTCCTTTCATTCCTTTTAATTGCCTCTACATTTTTCCGTCAGTAGTACTGCACATACTTTATCAACAGTCAACTTTATTCTTTAAGATCTGTAAAAAGTATGTTCTCAAATAATTTCAGACTTCCTTGCCCAAGATACTCTATAAATTTATCATGAATAATTCTGTGCATAATAAAAATAAATACTATGGAGAATAAACACAAGTTCAGTCATCTATTTTTCTGACATCCATTTGACATACCGGACTTAATCTTACTCACCTACCAAGAAAACAGCATGACTGGGTCCACCAGGAAGTGACTAACCTGATACTTGCTTTAACAATGCCACCAACAGGTTGGATTATACAATGTCAAATGTTAGGATAAATAGTAAATAATGGATAGCAAAGGATGTATAAGCTAAAAGTTGTGCCCTAACTGAAAGTAGCATTCCAGCATTTGCTGCAGACACCCAAGTAAACTCCGAATAATGCCAGTCAGGATAGCTTGTTCCTGGGCCAAGATCTGATCCTGGCACCTCTGAAGTATAATTCTACTGTACCATTATGTTCTGTCTGGTTAGACTGAAAATAACATCCAAGAATCTATCTGTCTCATTCTGTCTAAGATTAAAAGCCAAGTTAGGATTTCCATGCAAGTAACAAACCTTACCACATTGTCATCCACAAGGAAGTCAAACTGCAAAAATCAAGTTGTTAACATTAGGAGTGAATACATTATAAGTCCCATCTAAAAGCATATCTGAACAGGAAGCTATTATCTGTAAAGCATGTTCTACCTAGCAATGAAAGTTGTGTTAATAATAAATAAAAGGTTGTAAAAAGTAATGTTGGTCCTGGGTGCACACTATGATGGCATATAGAGGGAGCAGAGGTATAGCTCCACTCATTCTTAAATTTGGAACTAGATGAAGGTGAGTGATCAACACAATGTCCCAATCATTTAACCCTTGGGAAGAAACCCTGGTTAAAAAAAAGATGTACAAATGTATTTCCTTACATATTATTATTATTATTAGCGCTTCTCAAACCCACTTCTCTAACATTTAGTTTCCAGTGTCTAATCTGGAAGAACAATACTTCAACACCAGAGTACATTTTGTCAATTGTTTAACTTAGCACAAATTGTATAATACAGTTTTATAACATGACCCATGTAGGAATCTACTGATTGTAAATATATAATAAATAAAATCTTGAATTATACCAATACATACTTCTGTTCCGAATCTATCTAAATAAAATGAAACAAAAAACAGTAAACACTTGGTCTTGAAATAAACTGTCATGATTTAAAATAGGAATATATTAGTTATGAAAGCAAAATGCCTCATCATACCGCTACATAATTGCCAGTGTTTCACAAACATGTTAGCATCTTGAATACAATATTATTTGTAACACAAACTGGCGAACTCTACTGGAATTCAACAAACCGAAAAACATGAAACAAGCATTACTGGATCAAGAAAGATCTGAGGTCTTCACAGCAGTGTGGTAATCTTTTCCTGGGACTAAATGACCCAGCAGATAGAGCCACTATGATTCTGCAAAACACTGGGAGCTATTTACCCAGTGACACTGTATAACTTTCTATGAGGCTTGACCCTTCGTAACTGGATCACTTCCTTCTTGGACGCCTACCGTGCAAGTGGACAAGAATACACAATACACCTTGTGACCAAATACAACTAATTTTAAATGCCCCACAATTTTCTGGCGAGTGACATACGCAGGCTTTTCAATCAGGGATGTTCTAAAAATTATGGCATACTACAACTTCAACGCCAAACTAACAGTTACGGACCACTATGTAGTATATATGATCAGACGTTATCCATACTTTAGAGACAATTACGATAGTTCAAACCAACAAATTAGACTCTCACCTCAACATTGTCACCTCCTTGAAAGTACATTGTTCGCTGACAGCGATATGGTCTGTAAATAAAGTATGAATTTAATCAAGATTAGTATTTCAATACCACGTTCGTATTATACGACAGCAGACAACATCGGCCGGACAACAGTATACCCTTACTTGGTGTTTTTTATGTTACAGCAACGGCTAAGACACGTTCCCATGATAAGCCAGACCAATGGTCCAGCAGACTTTTGCAGAGCCTTGCAGCACCATGGAAATTCCAGTTTAAAATGGTATATCACGCCGCGCCCACTCTAACGTCCAAAACGCACACCTGCCATCTTCGAAACTGCGATTGTGGCACCATCGCATGGAACACAGATCATCTGGCATGGAACGCGATACAGTTCGCATTGTTTCTTTATAACATATCCATGCCGTCGAATTTACATGTGACACCTTGTATGAGAAGTTTATGGTACAGTGTTCGGGTACTAATAGACCGTGACAAACATTTGGCCTGTGTTGTATTTGAAATGTGAAATGTCCGATAGTGAAGATGATTGCCCGCGATTGTCTCGTGAGGCCTTGACAGCCCTTCAAGAATTTTATACTCAGCAAGCAGAAAAAGACAACAAATTTCGATCCATTCTTGCAGGGAAAGAAAGCTCGCTGCAACGTATCCAGTTCGATGAAGACTGGGTATGTGTCACTATCCGGTATTTTGTAATTATATGACTATCCAGTTGTTATGATTATCAGTCGCATGAACCAGAAGTTATTGAATTAGCATTGTAAATTGTCCTGCGAAATACTGACCCAATAAAAGTTTTCGGCACATGAACACTGCACTGAAAAACATTCAGATTTGAAGGTTTTTTTTTTTAAATGGCCAAACTCCAAAACATATGCTGGGGGTCAGTGGAGTCCAGTGGGTGTCGAAAATTTGTGGGCTGCAGTAATTTTTAGAGCTGTCCTTGCCACCAGAACATGTAGGTTTAAAAGAGATAACCACAAACTGATTGTTTTATTTGTCAGAATCCAGAAAATTATATATGACGTTTGTAATAATAATAATGCCAATAATGATATGAAAGCTCATGTTATTGGCATTATGCATATGTCTAAATAGAAGATTTATTGTAATTTATTTCAGCAACTGAGTCAGTTTTGGTATGATGACAGAACTGCAGAACATCTCTCAAGAGAAGCACTTAAAGCTGCAGGTCCTACAGGAAAGATAGCATTGATATCCTGCCCAACACTTTATAAGAATCTGAAATCAGACGCACACAATAATCAGGGTAAATGTCACAGTGGGACTTGCATTAATTTAGTTTATTTTGTATGGTTGGTTCAATTTCCTACATTAAATATTTGTTCTCTTTCAGTGACTCTGTTTGAATTTGATAAGAGATTTGCCATTTATGGGGAAGACTTCATTCTGTATGATTATAACAAACCTTTGGATATTCCCTGCCACTTTGCTGGAAACTTTGATGTTGTTGTAGTAGACCCTCCATTTCTTTCTGAGGAATGCCTAACTAAAACTGCAGTAACTGTAAAGTTCCTTGCCAAGCACAAAATTATTTTGTGCACAGGTTTGTATCTCTGTGATATTTTTTATTAATAATTAGTATTCATCAGAAATGAAAATTCATAGACATAATAATTAATTTTTACAAGGGAAAGAGGCTCCACAAATATTTCAGCTAAGAACCTCTATTACCTGTTGCACACCACTTTCTTGAAAAATGAATTTAAAAGTTTTGGAGGCTCCTGAAAAGTTTTAAATCATATTCCCATTAATACCTCTTTTCAGTTATTATGGGAGCAGTGACATGATTATAGCATTTTAATGGGAGCACAAATTCTGAAATTTTATCCCTTTCCTTGGTACAGGCCCGCAAAAATGTTTAGTGAAAAAAAAAAGCGAATTGTGAATGTACCAAAATTGCCTTCCATTTATGGGTGTAAAACTTCTTGCATAATTTCCTTTCAGTGTAGGATTTAAAGTCCTTCCTCATAATACTGTGGTGTGTGTATGTTTGTAGGTACTGGCTGATTAAGAACTCAATAGGTATTATTTATTTATTTATGAAGATTAAGTGCAATTATATTATAATTATTATTATTTACTTTCCAGGTGCTAACATGGAAGAGCTGGCCAAAAAGTTGCTTGATGTGAGAAAATGTGAATTTGAGCCACGTCACAAAAACAATTTAGCTAATGAATTTTATTGTTACACAAATTATGATACTTACGTTGACACAAAATAATTGTAATGTGTTTAAAAGATAGTTCATAACGGTGTGTTAAGCTTGGAAATTAAAATTTGTGCTTTTCTGCAGTCTTAACAATGAATATAATAAGCCCTATATGCTTTTGCCTTTGATAACCACCACCCTGAAGATGGCCATGGTATGTCTAAACATTTAGGAGAAGTGGAATATATTTACAGACCATTGGCTTTTTATTGTTGTGCAGTTGGAATAAATATAATGAAGTCGAATGCACGGAACGTGGATAATACTAGGTGCACATGATCTCAAGTGAATTTCTCATACTTGCAGTTACTTGGAGTCAACTGTTTATTAAATGTTGCCAACAATATTGAGTGAACTATTGCCAAAATGTCGGAGGAGGAAACTGAATTACGCGATTTGGTGGCACAAACACTGGAAAATAATGGTGTACTATCAAGAATTAGGGTATATAAAATTGTTTGTATTTTATTACGTAGTATTTTGTTTACAATACAATGTAACCTCTTGATTAGTGCATTATATTTTAATGTTTACGTTTCCCAGTGGTTTTTGCGAACGAATTTTACAGACGAAGACGTTTGCTTGATTGCTGTGATATCTTAAACCTGCATTCTTGTTACCTCTTAGACTTGTTAACGTGTTAGGATTTTTGGTTTGTTAAGGGCGTCACTACAACAGTTTGCTAGTGGTATCATTAGTACTGAATGGCGAAACAAAATTTACTTCTTGACCCTCTAAAACTTATAACTGAACTCTCATACTAATTGAATACAAATTATCCGCAGGCTGAATTACGAGCAAGTGTCTTTTTAGCATTAGAAGAACAGGAATCTGTTGCGGTGAGTAATCATGATGGACATTTCTCTTACCTACGCGTGTGTTGTACGAGTCTAGGGAATTGAATTTCTTCTCCTACAGGATGTTCCCGAGTTCGCAAGCAAAACCTTGAAAGAATTTTTGAGCTCTGAAGAAGGTTCACTTATTGCGTGCTTAGTGCGAGAATTTCTGGAATTTTTCCAATTGGATTTTACTTTATCTGTGTTTGACCCAGAAACAGCTCAAGGAAAATACTACAAATATGGTGGACGATCAAAATTAATGAAAGATTTACACATAGAAAGTTTGAATGGTATGTAAACAACGTTATTTACTAATGAAGTACTATTCTAAATTCAAATACTGGAAAATATGCAATAAAATTTCATTAGTGCCAACAAAATTATATGTATTTACAGGTGAAAAAGGACCACTATTAGTACAGATACTGCATAGGGCCCTCAACCAGAATGCTGAGTCTTCTAGTGCAAAACAGGTAATGGATAGTAACAGAAGTGTGTATGCTGTTCCTTCACACAGAATGCTCTTACTCTTTAACATCTAACTGCTCTATCCGTGAAACTTTGTCAACGTCAATGCTTTTGGAACACCAACAAATGCACAATTCTACAGTATATGTATTTTCTCTCTTACTTGGGTCCTACATGTTTCAACATCTTTACCATCCTGAGGGAGTTTACACAAAGATTTCATTAAAACATATGGAAATACATAATTTACAATAAACATACATTTGTATTGACATCAGTAGTGCAGTTCTGGTTGAAATTATATATATATATAATAATAATATATTTTTGTGTTGTTATGATTAGAAGATGTATAAGACTCTGCTATAATTAGTTCTCGTTTACAAACATCTTTCATGATCCAAATTGGACCCCATCCTGTATAATATAAGCAGTACATGCTTTCATGTACAAGGCATCCTGTTGATTTCTCAGTTATGGGCTGAGTTGGGACAGTGACCGGGCTATTGTTTGGACAATTGAGTAATTGGGCTTCATTCCTGGTGAGGGTAAGGTGTTTTTTTTACTTCCAATATGTCCAGATTCGTATGCTTTCATTGCACAGTGCTTAAAGAAGTACAGGGACAACTCCACCCTTTGTAAGTTTACATTTCCCACTAGCTAAAATTTATTGGAACCCTAAAATGCACCATGCATCATCTACATGACAGTTGCATAACTTGTTTTGAATTTGTAAAGGTACAGATATTTAGAATTGCAAAGTCCATTGCACCCTTTTTCTTATAGGATGCAAACAAACCACATAGTGAGGACAGCATAGAAACATCATCTGTAGTCGAGAACCCAACAGCTCAGACCAGCACCCAATTAGACAGTGACATTCCAAACAGCAACACAGGAAGGAGAACTTCAGCCACACAGTTAAAAACTGAAGTTGAAACAACCAAAGATAATTCTAGTAATAAATTAATTGAAAGAAAGTCTGTTAGTTCCACAGAAGCTTCAAAACAACTGACAGACACAAATCAAGTGCCCAGATCAAAAGGTATTATATTGCCCGTAACAACAGAGGAAATATCTCCACAAACCACCTCAGTTTCAGAAGCTGAGCATGCTAGTCACAGTAGTAAGGATGCAAGTAAAAGCAAGACAGTGTCATCAGAAACTACACCTCGTAACTCCCCAACACTCGAGCAGTCATCAGCTTATAAACCTGACACAAAGGTATGGTTAAAGTGTCTGTGATTCTATTCTTTTTATTAAATCATGTGAACAGCAAAAGAATTTACCATGATCACTCATTTGTAAAGCACATAGCTTTACTCCACACGCCTCCAAGAAAACTGACTAGACATTACAAATTGAACATCTTCACTCCACATTGATATTTCACTAGAAGACATGACTAAAATTGTTATTTATAGATACATTAAAGAGCCCAGTGGTTCCCAAAGTGTGCACCGCGGATCCCTTACCAGGGGATCTGCGGATATATTTCTGTATTGGCTACTTTGAAGTTTACTTGTTAATTAAAGGAAATATGTTTTGTTAAAATAATTGTGCATCCTTAATTGTTGATAAGTTTGTTTCATATGTCCATTAGAATATCTAATTAAGAAACTTCCAGTACCTACAAAGTGAGCGATAATTATTTTAATTAAAGAAAAATCATGCAATGTATTCTTATGCACTCTGTTGGTATAGATTCATAGTTATATAAAATCAGTTCAGAGATATAAAATCTTAATTTTGGATACCTATCATCTGGACAGTCTATATTTATGTAAGCAAAGATGTGAGGATCTGTGAGCAAAAAGTCTGGGAAACACTGCCTTAGCTACTATAGGCTAGGTACCTCAAGTACAGCATGTTATGTAAATCCACATCAGACTGAATTCCTTATCAATTAAGTGGTATATGAAAACTTGGCTGCTTGGTTTGCCATTGATCATCTAGATTTTTTATGCACACACAAATGAATGGCCACACCTATACTGGTGTGTAACATAAAATGATAAATATTACAACATTTACATATAGTAAACAAAAATTAAAGTGCTCTGTTTTAACAGAAATGTTGTAACACTGTGAGACTGATATAAAGGTAGGAGAGATACAAAGATAATGCCACAGTACATGCCAGTGTATACTCTACTAGTGTGCATTAAGAAGACTGCATATGTTCAGATGTATTGTGTTTAGCAAATAACTGTTCACATATGTTGTATGAATAGGCATATCTGCTTTGGACAAGGGTTTACTGCTTTAGTTTATCTGTAATATTGCAACAGCAGTGAATAATATAACTGGGATATGAAAGTCAGAATGAGATTCATTCTTCATTATAACAGCATTAGGAATATAATGAAGATTTTTTTCTGTGTGTAACAGTGATGCAGTAATGTTCAAAATGAAGATAGTAAATTTCAGCTCTGGTCACATGTTGTAGTATAGCATCAGCTGCAGAGACCCTTCAAAAATGTCAAATTGTGGCAAGAAGGTTGGTGGGTAAAAGGAATATGGCACAGCTATCTGGAAACCACTGAATACATTTTGTATGAAACAATTTTTCTTTATATTAATATTGTACATACCATGCATTATGTTCATACTTATCAAATTAACATTTAATGCACCACTTCTCACACACCAAGTTACACCGTTCAACTAATACTCTGATGCATTTCAACACTCGTCTGCGCCATCCTCAGGGAGTGCTGTATTAACTGTTAAATCTTCCAACACGTCATATGGCTATGAACAACGTCCATATTGTCTATTGCAATATGACGTATTGGAAGTGTACTTGAATTCCCTAAATTTGAAACACCTATAATGGAGCAAATTTACTAACACAACTATGTGGTGGAGATATATATATATATATATATATATATTATATTATTATTACATAGAGAACAACTACATGTTTCGGCGCTTGATAATGGCCATCTTCAGGTTGTACATGAATCACTTAGTAAGCAGTTATACAAACATATATATACAGTATATACAGGTGTCCCAGGAGGAATGTGCCAAGACTTCGGGAGGGTGTTCCTTTTGTTAAAGTATACCGATATAACCCAAAACACCTATGTCCAAAGTTGAACGGTTACGGAGATAATGGCCAGAGAAAAGTGTGGTCTTATTGCGGGTCCACACACTGTACGTGTCAGCTGACAATCTTATCCATTTCCGTCCTTGCGTGTGGTGTCATATGACGGCATTTCAGCTCACGCTAGCCACAGAACTGCAGTCAGCCATGTTACGTCACCGCTGGGCATTCTCATGTATAGTGCTTGGAACCCTAAGGACAACTATGACATGAATGCGAGTGTTTTTGTAGTTCAATTTAATGGCTTTATGTCACTCACAAGTTAGTTTGATGTTAAGTACAGACATTAACATTACAGAAACCACATATTCCTGCCAGTTTTAATATGTATTTGGTA
>Ga0131853_10006921_pt1 | contig 20500 bp, 19 predicted proteins | sample TergutLab28metaG_FD_92764 | JGI IMG/M metagenome (GOLD analysis project Ga0131853, IMG submission 92764) | Labiotermes labralis P1 segment gut microbial communities from Petit-Saut dam, French Guiana - Lab288 P1 (version 2) (version 2) | ecosystem: Host-associated > Arthropoda: Insects >...
ACCGGTGAAACGCCTACTGAGGTTCAGTTGAAGTACGGAGAAAGCGGGGTGGACTACACCATCCCGGCAGAGATTATGCCCGGCCTTATTCACAAACGGGGAGCGCTTTGCGCCGCCCGCACCGATAATCCCGAGAAGGCTTCATCCGGTTCACAATTCTATATTGTGCATACCGACGACGGCGCCAAACATTTGGACGGGAACTATACGGTTTATGGGGAAGTCATTGAGGGATTCGAGGTGATTGACCTTATTGTCAGTGAGCCGACAGGCGACAGGAACCGGCCGATAAAAGAGCCTAAAATCGTCTCCATCAAACCTGTGCTATAGCTTATGAAAGTCCGCCTGCTTGCCCTGTTGCTGCTGCCGTCCTTTTTATTTGCCCAACAACCCTTGCTTAGTCCTTACGAATTAGGCAACCAAAACCGCACCCCCCGTTTGGCCGAGACCATAGCCTTTTGCCAACAGTTGGTCGCCGCCACTACACAAGTAAGTCTTACATCCATAGGTATTTCTCCTCAAGGGCGCGAGATTCCTTTGCTGATTGTAGATAAAGACGGTTTGCAGGATGCCTCATCGGTACGCGCCTCCGGCAGGGCGGTAGTCCTAATCCAAGCCTGTATCCATGCCGGAGAACCGGACGGTAAAGACGCCGGACTGATGCTGATTAGAGACATTGCATACAAAAAATTATATCCCGATTTACTGAATCATGTGAGCATCCTGTTCCTGCCCATCTTTAACGTAGACGGACATGAAGATTTTTCGGCATGGAAGCGGATTAACCAAAATGGGCCCGAAGAATTAGGCAACCGCAATACCGCCCAGCGCCTCAACCTCAATCGAGACTATGTCAAGGCCGATGCTCCGGAACTGCGCCACTGGCTAAAACTGTACCACGAATGGATGCCCGAACTCTTTATAGACGTACACGTAACCAACGGCGCCGACTTTCAGTATGTAACTACCTACTCCATGGAAGATTGCGGACACATGGATTCGGCTCTGATTGATTGGAACCGCCGTGTTTTCGACAGGCAATTGAACCAACGTATGCAGGCAGACGGCTTTCCCATATTTCCTTATTTCTCCTTTGTGAGGCGGGACCAGCCGGAGTCGGGCATTACCATCCCAACCTTTCCCCCGCAATTCTCTACCGGCTACGCTGCCGTGCTAAACCGGTTGGGCATACTGGTGGAAAACCATGTCTACAAGCCCTATAAACAGCGGGTAGACGCCACCTATCGCCTACTGTTGCACAGCCTTGAGTTAATAGCCCAGAACCGGCAGGAACTGCAAACGATTATTGCCCAATCCGATTACCGCACAGCCTCGCCGGAATTTCGCAACCATCCCATCGCCTTGATGTATACCCCCACCCGCACCGACAGCATCCCCTGCGACTTTTTGGGATGGGAACTCATTACAGAAAAAAGCGAACTTTCGGGAGCCGACTGGACCCGCCACGACTACAACGCGCCCATTACCATCCGCACCCATCGCTATACTTCCTATGCTCCTTCGGTTCAAATCAAACTGCCCAAAGCCTATATCCTCCCGCCCGAATTTCTGGATATTATTGAGTTGCTTAAAGCACACGCCATTGTCTCTGAGACCCTGCCTCAAGAACAAAGCTTGGAGGTGGAAACCTATCGCTTTACCCAAGCCGAATGGTCCAGAGTTCCCAACGAAGGGCGGATTACCGCAACCACCCAATACACTACCCAAACAGAAAAACTGAACATTCCCAAGGGCAGCATAGTCGTCCCCACCAACCAACCCCGAGCCAAGCTCATTGCCCATCTCTTTGAGCCAAACGGACCTACTTCTTTGGTTTACTGGGGCTTCTTTACCGGCTTCCTTCGTCCTTCCACCGAGTTTTGGGTGAACCTCAACTATATGGAAGTAAAAGGGCGCGAGATGTTAGACAAAGACCCGGCGCTCCGGAGGGAATTTGAGGCCAAAAAAGCCGCAAACGCTTCTTTTGCCTCAGACCCACAGGCTATCTTACAGTTTTTTATGGACAAAATCCGGGTGCATGTAGAGCCTAACGCCAACCTGTATCCGGTAGTCAGAGCGACTACTTGGTAATCAGTCCTCCCTTGGCGCTGTCCACCGTAATGCTGTACTTTTGGTTGCCTTTGACAATCCAGCGGACAATCACTTTTCCGTTGCCGGGGATGTTGGCAACAGCCAACCTTTGGGGATTTACCTTTTGCTCCACGCCTTGATTGAGGTAGGCATCCTGCATCACCATGCCCACAACTACCTCCGGCCCGCTGATGGAAATCCAGTTGGGACGCTCAATCTTGTTCTGAATGTCAAAAGAGGAATGCGTAGGAATGAGCCGGCTGTTGGTAATCTCTGCCGTGATTTGGCGGTATCCGCCTCCGAGGGTCTTTTCCGTTACGGAAGCAATGTCCAATTGGGGCGTGTGGTAAGCGTGGTAGATTACAAAAATGGCGTTCCGGTGGGCGTCTGCCTCCAGCAAAAAGCCGGGGTTAAGGCGTTGGGGGCTGTTTTTCTTTAGGCCTCCAATCTCGATTTTGCCATAGACCGGATGGTCAAATTCTGTCCACGGGACATAAGCGTCTCCAAGAAGCATGGTTTTGTTAAATTCTTCCATCATGGACGCCCTGTCTCCTTGATAAGCTCCATGATACATCATATCGGAATGCCACAGTTCGTTACAGAAAGAAAAGATGCCGCGGCCAAAAGCTGACCAGTCAAGCTGACCTCCATATATGGTGTAGAGGTCCCGATACACAACATAGTATCTATAACCCGGAATTATTTCCTCCCCTTTTTTCCCAATAGCATCATATACGGCCCTGTCCGAACGACTGACTTTGTCTGCATCCATTTCGGAGCCGGGAGGGCTGAGCAACATACCGCCATTGTTATGGAAACTCTGCACGCCTGCAATGTTGGGATGAGCTTGCAAAAAGTTGTTTACCGCTTGTGATTCCGGCAGGCAAAACGGATATTTTAAGGCCCCGCTTTGGATAAAATTGGGTTGCCAGTTAAAGCCAAAGTCGCGATTGGGGTCATATCCTCCCGGACCATCTTCTCCGACTCGGCCATCGCCATCCATATCCAAGCCTTCAATTCCCAGCAGGTCGTACTGCCCCCGTACCCCCACGGGGGCCGGAATGAGGCGGTTGGGATAGTTGGGGTCAATGATATGCGTTCCGTTGGGGTTTTTCTTACGCATCTGGGTGATGAATCCGTCTCCGTTAAGGTCCTGCGGTCCGTCTTCGTCGGCAACGCCGTCTCGGTCGTTATCTACGGGAAATATGCCGGAACGGAGCGAGCCGGCCTCTTCGGTAAATACCGCCCGTCCGTCCGGATTGATGGTGGGGGCAATGTAAAATGTTTTTTGTTCAAGTAACTCTTGAATATAGGCATTTTCGTGGAAATTTTCAATAAGGTACCAAGCTATATAGAGCGCCATCTCCGTCCCTTGAATTTCATTCCCGTGGAGGTTGGCATCTATCCACATAGCCGGTTTACGGTCGGGATTTCCTTTTGAAAAGTCCGATACGGTAAGCAGCCAAATATCGCGGTCTCCCACCGATTTTCCTATGCTTTGGAGCCTAACCAAATGGGGATATGCCTTTACCATCTCTTTGCAAAGCGCTTCTATGCCCGCATTGGTGTGGTAACGGTTCCAACTTACTTGTACTTTAGGATTTACGGGAGTTCCGGATGCCTTAAAGTATTGAGGCGTATAAGTTTGTCCGTGTAGCGCTGCCGATGCACAAACGGCGAGCGCAAGAATCCATGTATATGAGAATATTTTTTTCATAAATCATCATTTGCTAACAACCCCTCCCTTAGCGCTGTCCACCGTAATGCTGTACCTTTGGTTGCCTTTGACAATCCAGCGGACAATCACTTTTCCGTTACCGGGGATGTTGGCAACGGCTAATTTTTGGGGATTTACCTTTTGCTCCACGCCTTGATTGAGGTAGACGTCCTGCATCACCATGCCCACAACTACCTCCGGCCCGCTGATGGAAATCCAGTTGGGGCGCTCGACCTTGTTTTGGATGTCAAAAGAGGAATGGGTAGGAATGAGTCGGCTGTTGGTAATCTCTGCCGTGATTTGGCGGTATCCGCCTTCGAGGGTCTTTTCCGTTACGGAAGCAATATCTAATTGGGGCATGTGGTAAGCGTGGTAGATTACAAAAATGGCGTTCCGGTGGGCGTCTGCCTCCAGCAAAAAGCCGGGGTGAAGACGACCGGGGCTGTTTTTCTTTAGGCCTCCAATCTCGATTTTGCCATAGACCGGATGGTCAAATTCTGTCCACGGGACATAAGCGTCTCCAAGAAGCATGGTTTTGTTAAACTCTTCCATCATGGACGCCCTGTCTCCTTGAAAAGCTCCCCGATACATCAAATCGGCATGCCACAGTTCGTTGGAGAAAGTAAAAATGCCGCGGCCAAAGGTGCCCCAGTCGGTGGCGCCTCCATACACGGTATAGAGGTCGCGATAGATGACCATATATCTGTATGCGGGAATAATCTCCTCTCCCTTTTTTCCAATGGCATCGTAAACAGCTCTGTCCGAACGGCTGATATTATTTGCATCCATTTCGGAGCCGGGAGGACTAAGCAGCATGGCGCCGGAGTTATGGAAATACTGCCCTCCCGCAATATTGGGATGGGCCATTAGGAAGTTATTTACCGCTTGTGATTCGGGGAGGGAGAATGGATATTTTAAGGCCCCGCTTTGGATAAAATTGGGCTGCCAATTATAACCATAATCGCGATTAGGGTCGTATCCGCCCTGCCCATCTTCTCCCACGCGGCCATCGCCGTCCACATCCAAGCCTTCATTTCCCAACAGGTCGTATTGCCCCCGTACCTCCACGGGGGTCGGAATGAGGCGGTTGGGATAGTTGGGGTCAATGATATGCGTTCCGTTGGAGTTTTTCTTACGCATTTGGGTGATAAATCCGTCTCCGTTAAGGTCTTGATGCCCGTCTTCGTCGGCAACGCCATCTCGGTCGTTATCTACGGGAAATATGCCGGAACGGAGCGAGCCGGCTTCTTCGGTAAATACCGCCCGTCCGTCCGGATTGATGGTGGGGGCAATGTAAAATGTTTTTTGTTCAAGCAACTCTTGAATGTAGGCATTTTCGTGGAAATTTTCGGTGAGGTACCAAGCTATGTACAGCGCCATTTCCGAGCCTTGTATTTCGTTTCCATGGATGTTGGCGTCTACCCACATAGCCGGTTTTCTGTCGGGATTTCCTTTGCTAAAATCCGACACGGTAAGCACCCATATATCGCGGTTTCCCACCGATTTTCCGATGCTTTGGAGTCTGACTAAGTGGGGATATGCCTTTACCATCTCTTTGCAAATCGCCTCTATGCCCGCATTGGTGTGGTAGCGGTTCCAGCTTACTTTTACTTTAGGATTTACAGGAGTCCCGGATGCCTTAAAATATTGAGGCGTATAAGTTTGTCCGTGTAGCGCTGCCGATGCACAGACGGCGAGCGCAAAAATCCATGTACAGGATAATATTTTTTTCATGATGCAAAACTGTGCTAAAGGTTAAAGGGAGATTTGGGCGCTTGCGTAGCCGGCGGTAGGCGTGCCTGTCTCTACGCTCAACCTGCCGCTGCCTTGAACAATCCAAGTGATTTCTACCGTTTCGCCTCCTTTCAAGACAGGTCGGGTTACTTTACGATTGCCTTGAATAAGGCTTTGGCTTGAGCTTAGTTGGAGTTGGGTGGTGATATATTTCAGATACAGAGACCGTTCCCCAATCTGATTGATGGTGGGCATAACGCCGTTATTCTTTATTACAAGGGTAACGCGAGCAATGTTCCTGTCTAATGTTTCTTTTTTAAATGCTACGATAGAAATGCGCGGCGCCGCTTTGGTCAGTTCGGCAACAAAAGAGGTGTGTTTTTGGGCCAATTCGCGAACCATAGCGTAGGGAGGATTGTACATCAGATGCGGCTTGATGCCCCCCACTTCCACTTTTTGGTCGGGAAAATCGGGATGGTTGTTGATGACTGTCCAAGGGACAAAAACATCGCTAAGGCCGTTTGCCGCCGCCCAATTGAGGTAGGTCAGTTCAAGGTTGCCATCTGTGGCTCTGTCGGAAGAGACCGGCCACCACGCGGGAGTGGCAAAGGAGTAGCGACCATAGTGCTGGTATCCCCATGTGTGAAATTCTCCTCCCTCCGCGGGGAGGGCGGTGGGGTTGGCCACATCGGAAACCAACTGATTATAGAGCAAACTCACATAGCTATTTATATTGGAGTCGTCCGCATTTTCAGGTCCATAACCGGCTTGACGGGTAGAGAAGGCCCTTGCCGCCCTTGAGAGGTTGTTGTGGAGCGAAAAACTGAGGACGGTGTGTACATTGTAGGCGTCATAAAGAAAGTCGGCCACAGCCTTGCTCTCCACTTCGGAGACAGCCCAGTCCCCGCCCGTGGGTTGGAAGTTCTTATACATAAAGGTAAAGTTCTTGTTAAAGTTCACCCCACCCTCTCCGTCTTCGTTAAAGAGACCATCTTTATCGTTATCAATACCTTCACTCAAAAGCAGGTACTTGCCCGTTTCTCCCTTGGCTGGATTGGCCGGCACTAATATCCGCGGGTCAACGGGAGATGCAATATAAGTACCTTTGGGCGATTCTACCCTCATTTGGGTAATCATTTTGTCGTTGTTAAGGTCTTCAAACGGGTCTTCGCCCGCAACGCCGTCCCTGTCGCTGTCGGTTTGCCTTGCATTCACCGTCCGTTCATACCTTAGCGGAGCAAAATACTGCTCGGTAGCGTCCGGATTCACATTGGGAAAAATGTAATAGGTATTTCCGGCCAAAACAGCGTCTATGTCGGGCTGGGCCAGCAGGTTTTCGGCGATGCCCATGGCCATTTCCACGCCCAAGAGGTGGCGGCCGTCAACCCCTCCCAAAATAGCAATGGCAGGATGTTTGGCCGATTCGCCCTTTCCAAGACTGAGCAGCCAAATGTCGTGGCCTCCGGCTGTTTTGCCAAGACTTTTAAGTTGTACCCTGTCGGGATATTTATCCCTCAAAGCTTGTGCGCGGCGGGTAATTTGCGCATAATTGCCGTAGTCTTGAGCGGACGCAACCGCGGCAAAACCCACAATCAGTGTGAACAGTAGTAGTTTTTTCATTTCCGATGTTATTAGATATGCACACAAAGTTAAAATAAAATCGGAAAGTCCGGTTTTTACGGATTCAGCAAATCGGTATTCCGATACTCCAGCACATCGTAAATGAACTCCAGCGCGACCTTAGCAGGGCCATTAGGCTGCAACTCCAGCGCCTTTTGGTAGGCATTGATGGCATCGCCCCACTGTTGTTTTTGGCGACACGCTTGCCCTAAGCGAATCCAGTCGTCATGCGTCATGATGTTAGGCTACTATACCAATCCCGAAAATCCCATAAACGCCAACGACAAAATCCCGGCCGTCACCAAGGCAATGGGAATACCTCTAAACGCTTTGGGCACATCGGACAACGCCAGCTGTTCGCGCAGACCGGCAAAAATGACTAAGGCTACGCCAAAGCCTAAGGCGTTGGCCACGGCAAATGCGATGGACTCGGGCAGATTGAGCAGATGCGCCGCGCCGCCAAAGGAAAACTCTTTAGTAACGACTAAGATGGCCACCCCCACTATGGCGCAGTTGGTAGCCATCAACGGAAGAAAGATGCCCAATGCGCGGTAGAGCGAAGGACTGATTTTCTTGAGGATAATTTCTACCATTTGTACCAAAGAGGCGATAATCAAAATAAAACCTACCGTCTGCATAAATTCTATCTGCAAGGGGACCAGCACATAATAAAACAACAGCCAAGTTATTAAAGTAGCCAAAGTCATGACAAAGGTAACGGCCCCTGCCATGCCTATTGCAGTCTCCACTTTATTGGACGCCCCAAAGAAAGGACAAACGCCCAAAAACTGCGCCAGCAATATGTTGTTTACAAAAACGGCCGATATAATAATGATAATGTATTCCATAACGCTACGCCTTTATCTTGGTTAACTTATTAAAGATGACGATTAGGTACCCCAAGGCGATGAATGCGCCCGGAGCCAAAATAAACACCAACATGCCATCGCCCGAAGCAAATTTATAGCCAAACACCGACATGCTGCCCAACAACTCCCGTACTGCGCCCAAGGCGGTCAGAGCCAAGGTAAAGCCCAAACCGATTCCCAAGCCGTCAAAAACCGAATTAAGCACCGAGTTTTTGGAGGCATAGGCTTCTGCCCGCGCCAGCAAAACACAGTTTACCGCAATCAAGGGAATAAAAATCCCCAGCGTAGCATACAAGCCCGGGGTATAGGCCTGCATCATCAACTGCACCACGGTGGTAAAGCCTGCAATAACCACAATATAAGCGGGAATCCTCACTTGATTGGGAATGGCGCCCGCAACTATTGATACCACCGCATTGGACATTATGAGTACCATCATGGTAGCCACCCCCATACCCAAGCCGTTGATGGCAGAGGAAGAGGTGCCCAAGACGGGGCACATGCCCAACAACAGCACAAAAACGGGGTTTTCTTTAATGATGCCCTTGGTAATGATTTGTAATTTGTTCATCTGTATATCCTCCTGTTATTGTTGGGTTACTGTTAGAAACGCTTTGTACGCCAATTCCACCGCATCGCAAAAGGCGCGAGAGGTGATGGTAGAAGCGGTTATGGCGTCCACATCGCCCCCGTCTTTTCTTACGGACAATTTAAAATTATCGGGATGTTTTCCGTTAAACTGCAAACTCCAATTGGCCTTCTTCTGCTCTATCTTGTCGCCCAGACCGGGGGTTTCTGCATGACTGACTACGGCGCTGTTGTGTATGGTGCCGTCTGGCAAAAATCCTATCATCAGCACAATAAGACCGCTAAAACCTTGGGTAGTGGATGCTTCTATGGCGTATCCTACGGGTTCGCCTCCATGAAGGGCAGGGTAAATCTTCACCTTCTTTCCATCAACCACCTTCTCTATAATCTCTACCGAGGGGTCGTTGTCAAAAGCCGGCACTACCGCCGCAATGGCAGCGTTCACTTCATTTTTCTTTGCTAACTCAATAGATTCATACGTAAGTATATATACGCCTCCAAGCAAGGCGGATACGCCCAATGTCACCCCAAAGAGGCAGAGCAGCATATTTTTTAAACTCGATTCTTTAGCCATTTTTTATTACCTCCCCAAAGCGTTTTGGTTTACAATACATATTAAGCAAAGGAACCATTGCGTTCATAATCAGAATAGCAAAGGAGATTCCTTCGGGATAGGCGCCATACACGCGAATCAATACCGTAATGACGCCTATGCCCACGCCAAAGATTATCATTCCCTTGGTACTCATGGGAGAGGTGACATAGTCGGTAGCCATGAAAATTGCGCCCAGCAGTATCCCGCCCGTTAACAGATGGAAAAGAGGGTCGGCGTTCTGTTGCGGGTTAATGAGCCATAGAATACCGGTAAAAAGGGCAACAGTCACAAATATGGTCAAGGGAATGTGCAGGCGGATTACTTTACGGTACAGCAAATAGGCAAAGCCCAACAAGAGGGCAAAGGCATTGGCTTCTCCCATAGAGCCTCCTATCTTGCCCCAAAGCAAGTATTGGTACGAAAAACCGTGCGCCCCCTGCAACTGTTCCATCGTCAATCCTCCGGCCAATCCCTCCTTGATAATTCCCAGTGGCGTAGCGCCGCTAATGGCGTCCGCGCCAACGCGAAAGATGCTTGGAGGCACCGTCCAATCGGTCATCAACACCGGAAAAGAAATCAGCAACACCACCCGGCCCACCAAAGCGGGGTTAAAAAGGTTGTTGCCCAATCCGCCAAAAGTCATTTTGGCAATACCTATGGCCACCACCGCCCCAATCATCACCATCCACCAAGGGGAGGTGGGGGGAAGATTCAAGGCCAACAGGACGGCAGTCAATAGGGCGGACATATCCGATATGGTGGAAGGCCCGTTAATCAAATATCGCTGAATCAAATATTCTACCGCCACGCAGGTAGCTATGGAGACGGCAAAGACAGACAAGGCGCTCAATCCCATAAAATAGACGGACACCAATACCGCAGGTATCAGCGCAATAAGCACATCGAGCATGATACGGCGGGTATTTTCTTTTCCGTGCAGGTGGGGCGCCTGAGAAACAAGTAGCTTTTTCACCATTATATTATTTGGTTTTAATTCTTAGGACGATTTTTCATGATGGCCAATACCTGATTCCTCGAAAAACGCATCATATCGAGCAGGGGCAAATAAGCAGGACAGGTGTACATGCAGCATCCGCATATCATACAGTCATACACGTGGTTTTGTTCCAATTCCTCCACGCAATTAGAAAGGCCGTACTTGTACAGCAAATAAGGCTCAAGTCCCATGGGACACGCTTCTATACACTTACTGCAACGAATACAGGCGCTTTGGGGCAAACGCTTGGTTTCCTGTTCCGACAGGAACAAAACGGCAGAACTTCCCTTGAGCACGGGGGCCTCCAAGTGAAGCGCAGACTCGCCCATCATGGGGCCGCCCAACACGACTTTAACCGTATCCTCCGGCAGACCTCCCACCGCAGCAATCAGCTCCGACAGGGGGGCGCCTATCCTAACGCGGAAATTCCGCTGGTTCAAAAGGCTGCGTCCGGTTAGGGTTACTACCTTTTCTACCAACGGTTTATTTTTTTGCACCGCCTCGTACACGGCTAAGGCGGTACCCACATTCTGCACCACCACCCCTATATCTATCGGCAAGCCCATAGAGGGCACCTGACGTTTGACCACGGCTTCTATCAACTGTTTTTCTCCCCCTTGGGGGTACCTCTTTTTTAGGGAGACTATCTCTATGCCGGAATGTTGTTTGACCAATTTCGACAGGTGGCGGATGGCGTCCGGTTTGTTCTCTTCAATGCCTATGTATCCTTTTTGCACGCCCAAGGCCCGCATCATCAACTGAGTGCCAACCACGATTTCGGCCCCCTTTTCTAACATCAACCGATGGTCCGAGGTAAGGAAAGGTTCACATTCCGCTCCGTTAAGAACCAGACATTCCGCCTTTTTATCCGGCGGCGGGGAGAGCTTAACATGGGTCGGAAAAGTGGCTCCGCCCAAGCCTACAACTCCGCCCTCAGCTATTTTTTTGACGATTTCGGGGCCCGACAGGTTTATATCTCCGACAAGCTCCGCCGATTGGTCTATTCCCTCCATCCATTCGTCTCCCTGTACATCAATAATCACTGTCATGGATTTATTGCCCAAAGGGTTGGGATAAGGTTCCACCGATTTGACAACGCCCGATACCGAAGCGTGTATGTTGGCCGATATAAATCCGGAGGCCTTACCGATGATTTGGCCAACCTGTACATAATCGCCCTTGCCAACCACAGGCTCTGCCGGAGCGCCTATGTGTTGGGCCATGGAAATATAAGCGACAGCCGGAAGGGGAAGATTTTCAATCGCTTGATTTGCAGATATTTTATTATCATGGGGATGAATCCCTCCAACGGAAAATGTTTTGCTCATAGAGGTTTAGCTGTTTACAGAGTGATTAATGGGTTGGGGCGTAGCGTCAACCGCTTTTTTGGGGGGAAAATTCACCTCCACAATGGCGCCGGTAGGACATTCGGGTACGCATTTCCTGCACAACTTACATGTATGAAAATCAATGTACGCCAAATTATTTTCTAAGGCAATGGCGTTGAACGTACAAACCTTCACACATTTGCCGCATCCGATACAAGCCGCTTGACAGGCCTTGCGAGCCACCGCGCCTTTGTCTTTATTTTGGCAATTTACATAGAGCCTCCGCCCTTTAGGCCCCACATTCCTAAGTTCAAACAACACTTTGGGACAAGCCTTTACACAAGCTCCACAGCCTGTACACAGCGGCTCGTCCACCACGGGCAGACCCGTTTGGCTATCCATGTGCAGGGCGCCAAAAGTACAGACCCGCACACAATCGCCCAACATCAAGCAACCGTACCGGCAGGCAGTGCTTCCGCCGTACAGCGAAGCCGCCACCATGCAGGAGGCCATACCATCGTATTGATTGGTCGATTCGCGTTTTTCGCAGGAACCCCCGCAACGCAAGACCGCCAGCGTGGGCGTCTTTTCCACCGCCGTCCTGCCCAGAATCTGAGCTACCGAAGCCATTAGGGCGTTGCCGCCTACCGGACAAAACAGTTCGTCCAACGACTCGGCTTGCACGCAACACTCGGCAAAGGCGCGGCAGCCCGGCAACCCGCAACCGCCGCAGTTGCCGCCGGGTAAAACAGCCCCCACCTCGTCAATCCGGGGGTCTTCATAAACTTTAAATTTTTGGGCCACAAAATAGAGTACTGCCGCCAAAAACACGCCTAACACACTAAGCATTACGACGGTAAATAGAAATATTGAACTCATACAAGTTAGCGGAATAAAATTTTTTCGCACCAAAGGTAACGCTTTTTTTCAATCCGCAAAAAACCTAAAAGAGTTTGCCGCTGCGCTCCATGAACAATACGAACCCCCACTCTTGCTCTGCCTCAAGCCGTACCACCAAAACGAAAAAAGCGACCCCGCAAATGCAAGGTCGCTCGTTGTTTTAATATCTTTATTTTTTAACTTTCTCAAAAGCTAAACTACCAATACCTGTCAGACCAATAGACATTGATTTGTCATGAACAACAAAATCATAAGTAAGTTTACTACCTATCTTAAGATAGAGTCGGTGGGCAGTTTCTTGTTCCGGTATGGAGTATGTATATGTTCCTTCCCTTATATTAAAAATACTTTCTTCAAATCCGATAGTCCAGTTTGGATGATTCATTCTACCTTTAACTATTAAAACACTGTCTGCTTTAAACTCAAAAGTTACATTGAGGTCTGAATAATCAAGTGGAGGAAGTTCTTCGTCGGGATTTCCTATGATTGGGCCTGAAAAAGAGGCTTTCATAAGCTTCCATGCTCCAACCCAAGGTTCTTGGGTTGCTTCAACTATTGTATCTGAGGCTTCGTTAAGCTCTCCCTTAGAAGCAACACCCTTGTTGCACGAACACAAAAGAACAACTGAGGCAAGGAGTAAAAAAAGATTTTTAATGATGTAAAATGTTTCCTTCATCTTGATTTATTTTTAAAATTGAGCGGCAAAGATATGGACAATAAAATGATACAACCAAACAAAAAACCTCATTTCTCCCTATACTACAATAAGATATAACTATAATACTTATTAATACTCTGGATTTTAACGCATTATAAATTATTGATACTCAAATTTTAATTGTTCAAGGGCACAAAGTAAAAAATTTCATCTATTTTTGCGCCATGTCCCTCTTTAAGCCCTATAACCCTTAAAATAAAATGAAACAAAATCTTATCCTTTTAGTTGCCGCATTGTTCATGCCGGTTTTTGTATCCCCGCTGTTTGCCCAAGCGGATGGAAAAATGAATATAATCATTATTGGTGCCCATCCGGACGATGCCGATAAGGTGGGCGGAACCGCCTATAAATGGAAGTTAGCCGGATTTGATGTGTTGATGGTCTCGTTTACCAACGGCGATGCAGGTCATCAGACCATCAAGGCAGAAGAGTTGGCAAAAATTCGTCGCGAAGAGGCGCGGAGGGCCGGAGAAGTGATTGGAATTAGATATATCACCCTCGATAACCCGGACGGAAAGTTGATGCCCACTTACGAAAACAGACTGCAAATGATTAAGTTAATCCGTGAGCATAAAGCCGATGTTGTCATATTCCCGCGTCCGTATGATTACCACCCCGACCATAGATATACCGGAACGCTTGTGCTTGATGCCGCCTATATGGTTACGGTTCCTACTATTTTGCCCGAAGTTCCGCATTTGGAAAGAAACCCCATGTTCTTGTATATGAGCGACGGTTTTACCATTCCTGTAGCTTTTGTTGCCGATGTTGCCATTGAGATTGACGATGTTATTGAGAAAAAAATGGATATGTACCACGAGCATAAATCGCAAATGTATGAGTGGATGCCCTTTAATGGCGGATATTTGGAGAGCATTCCTGTGTCTGACGCAGACCGAAGGGCTTGGTTAGGAGCGTCCAGAAAAAGAGGTTCGGACGCAACTCCGCACAGAAACAAGCTTATTGAATTATATGGTCCGGAAAGAGGTGCAGCCATAAGGTATTGCGAAACTTTCCAAGACTCCGGTTATGGCAGAAGGCTCACCAAAGATAATCTGAAAACATATTTTCCGTTTTTGCCGTAATGAGCGTGGGGTTGATAGCGCCCCTATGGTTTCTCTAACACAAAAACATATTCCCGCCCGATTCGGTCTCTAAAGAGCCAAACCACCCAATAGCAGACTAAGGGGGCGGCTAAGGCGGCCAATCCGGTAAGCAGTTCGGATACGCCAAGGGCATGAAGCGTGAACAATACGGCCAACAGTACCATCAACGGCAATACATACATCAGAAATACCGCCCTAAAGCCCAAGGAAGTCTTGAGGCTGACCCGCGCCTCCTCTCCCACGCTCCAACTCTGCCCGGGCAAGGGAGCTGCCTCGATTCGTTTTTCTTTTTGTTCCGACAGGGAGCATAATCCCTTTGCCTTACATTCCGCGCAGGCAGACCGGTTGATGATTTCTACCACAATCTGTTCGTCCGTTACGGAAACCACAGTGCCCTTACGTTCAATCCGGCGGAAATCAGCCATGATGCTATTATCTTATCTTGCTGGTCAATGGGAATTTAAGCCCTTCATATTTGGAAATTCGGGCAGATACCCTGCCCACAACAATGGGCGTTTCCAACCAAATGGGGAGCCGGTTGTCGTCGTCGGAGAGCCAAATCAACATCTCCTCTTTACCCGTAAATACAACTCCGGCGACTAAAGTCGCGGAAAATTTTTTGCACTGAAAGGTACCCACGCCGGGGACTCTTTTTTGCTCCGTACCCAAATAGCGAAAATGAAGGTCGTGCATCTCCTCGTCAATCACAAACGAAAGCGACAACTGCTCCCCCACTTTCATGGCGGAGGTCTCTATATTCCGAGCAAAATAGAGCAGGGTCATCAAGTCAAAGGTACAGGATTTGCCCTGCATCAAGGTATCTTTGACCCGATTGTTGCTGCGGGTAATGCGGGCGTCTATAGAATAGTCCTCTTTAAAAAAGTAGCGGTTTTTAATCGTGTACTTCCCCTCGTTTATGTCGCGAAAGAAATAGAGCGGTCTAAGGTTGCTTGCCTTAAAACGAGCCTCGTAACTATCTCGAATTCTAAAGAATCTATCGAAAAAAGGATAAGTTTTTACCGTGGCCAAAGCCTCAAAATAGGGCTCTTTTTCCCTTTGGTCTTCTCTATAATAAACGGTGGTCGTCAGCTCTCCCACTGCGGTGCGAAACGCCCATGTATGATTGGCCACAAAAGTGATTTGCTCCCCGTCTTTAAACGAAAGCTGTTCAAAAGGAATGTTCCGGATTGGCAAACATTCCTGTCCCTGCGCCCAAACCATAACGGGACATATCCCCAAAAACAAGAGTATGCTGTATGCCTTTTTCATCTACTCAAAATCATCATTGGGGGTTATGGACTGGCTGTTCATTTTAGAGCCATAGGTTTGGGAAGGATTATTGACACTATGCAACTCTTGGTCGTTCATATCTAAGAATTTGGCTTGTGCGCTGCGGAAGTGCATAGGTATATCTTTTGCTTCTCCATTCCGGTGTTTGGCAATAATCAAGTCTGCCACCCCAATCAAAGAATTGCCTTTTTCATCTTGAAAAATTCCGTAGTATTCGGGCCGATGGATAAAGGCCACAATATCGGCGTCCTGTTCAATAGCTCCGGATTCCCGCAGGTCGCTCAACTGCGGCCGCCTGCTGCTGCCTCCTCGGGTCTCTACCGAGCGATTCATCTGGGACAGGGCAATAATCGGAACATTCAACTCTTTGGCAATCGCTTTGAGCGAGCGCGAAATAGCCGATACCTCCTGCTCCCTCATGCTGCGCAGTTCCGGAGGGCCGGTCATGAGTTGCAAATAATCTATAACGATGATTTTCACTCCATTTAGCGACACCAAACGGCGGGCCTTGGAACGAAACTCATAAATGGACAGGGCCGGAGTGCTGTCTATGTACAGCGGCGCATGGTACAAATCGTTAATCCGGGTATTTAATTGGGCCCATTCATAGGATTGCAGCTTTTTCCCTCCCCTAATTTTATCTGACTCCAAACCCGTTTCGCTCACCATAAGCCTTCTGATTAATTGCAGGGGAGCCATTTCCAAGGAAAAGAAAGCCACCGGGATCTTGTGTTCCACCGACATGTTTCTGGCCATGGTCAGCACAAAAGCCGTTTTTCCCATAGAAGGACGCGCGGCTATAATCACCAAATCCGATGCCTGCCAACCCAAGGTTACCCGGTCCAAAGAAGTGAATCCCGATGGAATCCCGCTCAAGCCGTCCTGCCTAAGTTGGGCGGCCTGCAAATCTTCTATGGCTTGGTCCAACACCGTCTTCACGGGCATGGTATCACTCCTGAGCCTGCGGTCCGACAGCATAAAAAGCTTTTGCTGGGCCGTGTCGAGCAAATCGTCTACTTGAATCGAATCGTCAAAAGAATCCCGCTGCACCTCGTAGGAAATGCTAATCAACTCCCGCTGGATGTACTTTTGCAACAGTATCTTGGTATGGTAATCAATATGCGCAGCCGCCCCTACCCGATTACTCAACTGGCTCAAGTAAAAAGGACCGCCGACTTCGTCCAACAACTGTTCCTTCTTTAGCTCCTCGGCCACGGTAAAAATATCTACCGGAGCGTGGCGGTCTGCCAAGGTCTTAATAGCTGTAAAAATCTTTCTGTTGGCTTCTTTGTAAAAACATTCGGCCACCAAAATACCCATTATGTCGGTTACGGCGCCGGCTTCGAGCATCAAGGCGCCCAACACCGCTTCCTCTATATCAAGAGCTTGTGGCGGCTTCTTTCCCATATCAAGCCCCAACAAGTCAATATTGGTCTCTTTTTTTTGCCGGCCTTTTTCTTTTTTTACTGTGTTGGTCATAAACCTCTTATATACGTTCCAGTGCTTTTACAATCAAAGTGCAAGCATCATCAATTTCTTGAAAATCAATGGTTAATGGAGGCGATATCCTAAAAGCCGAGCCGCAAAAAAGAAAGCGGTCCAATATGATGCCCTCTTCTGCCGCTACCCGGACAAAATTTTTGGCTTCTTCTTCGCTGCTTAACCTGCATGCCCACAACAATCCGGCTCCACGCATGTCCAAAATGCGGCTATGACCTGCCAAATGCTCCCTAAACCACTGTCCTTTCTCTTCTGCCTCTTCCGACAAATTTTGTGCCAAAATCACTTCGAGGGCGGCCATTCCCGCCGCACAGCATATAGGATGCCCCCCAAAAGTGGTAATATGTCCCAAGGCTGGCTCCGATTGCCAAGCCTTCATCAAATCCGGACCGGTCACCAAAGCGCCCAAGGGCATACCTCCGCCTAAAGCCTTGGCCAAACACAACATATCCGGAACCACTCCGTATTTTTGAAAAGCGAATAAAGCCCCCGTCCGGCCAAAACCGGTCTGTATCTCGTCAAAAATCAATAAGGCGCCGGTTTGGCGACAACGCTCCTGCAATGCTTCCAAATAACCGGCTTGGGGTAAGACGACTCCCGCCTCTGCCTGAACAGGCTCTACCAAAACAGCCGCCGTGGCCGCGCTAATCAAAGCAAGGTCTTCTATGTGGTTGAAGCGAATCTGCTGCACGGCGGGTAAAAGCGGACGAAAAGGCTGTTTAAAGGATTCGTCTCCAATCAGACTCAAAGCACCGTGGGTACTGCCGTGATAAGCATGTTTACAGCCTATCAGCTCCCTGCGGCCCGTAAGCCTTTTGGCCAACTTGAGGGCGGCTTCCACCGCCTCGCTGCCGGAATTTACAAAATATACCGATTTTAAAGGCTCCGGCAGTTGCGAAGTCAAAAGCTCTGCGTACTTCACTTGGGGAGCTTGAATAAATTCTCCGTAGACCATTAAATGAGAATAGGCCCCGGCTTGCTCCCAAATAGCGTCCACCACCTTGGGATGACCGTGCCCAATATTGCTTACGCCAACTCCGGAAATTAAGTCCATATACGACTTACCTTGGGGCCCAAAAAGTCGGACCCCTTCTGCACGCTCTATTTCAAGTCCCATAGGCTCAGGCGATGTCTGGCCTAAATGCTGAAAAAAGAGGGCTCTATGGGCATTATTTTCCGTCCATTTCTCCATCTACCAAAATCCGGCCACAATATTCACACACTATAATTTTCTTGCTCATGCGAATATCCAACTGCCGCTGGGGAGGAATCTTGTTGAAGCATCCTCCACAGGCATCCCGCCTTACCGTTACCACCGCCAATCCGTTGCGGGCGTTGGACCGCACTTTTTTGTAAGCGGCCAACATCCTGTCGTCAATTTGGGACTGGATTTGTTCGGAGCGTTTCTTAATCTCTTCTTCCTCCTTAGCCGTCTCCCTAACAATCACATCCAATTCCTTCTTTTTGTTTTCCAAGTCAATCTCCCTGTCGGCAAGGGCATGTTGGGCCACTTCGAGTTGCTCTTTGCGCTCCTTAAGCACCACGCTAAATTCCCGCACTCTTTTATCGGCCAACTCCGCCTCCAACCCTTGATATTCTATCTCTTTAGAAAGAGAATCGTATTCGCGGTTGTTTTTTACATTGCTTTGCTGTCCGGTATACTTTTCCACCAATGCGCGGGCGTTCTCTGCGTCCAACTTGCGCTGGGCAATGTCTTTTTCGATGGCTTTTACCTCGGCTTGAATGTTTCCCACACGGGTGTTCAGACCCAAAATATCGTCCTCCAAATCTTGAACCTCAAGAGGCAGTTCCCCCCTCATTAAATAAATGTGGTCGAGTTGGGAATCGGCCTGTTGTAACTGGAACAGAAAATACAATTTGGCCTCCATGCTCAATTCGCCCTCGTTGGACAGGGTCGAAAGCATGGCGAAAGAGCCGCCGCCTGCCGTATGCTCGGGATGCTGCTTTGTTTTTGTACTCATCTTTGGTTTTACTGTACTCATAATTAGTAGCGTTTAGAAATAATGCACGGGATTCGCGCTATGCCGCGTCGTGTGAACGGCAAAGGTAAGGTTTTTTTCCGATAGAACTTGAACAAATCGGCCGATTATTCCTATTTCGCTCTCGTAATGGCCCATATCTGCAACAATCATAGGGCCTTCCCCGGGGAAGAAATGGTGATAACTAATGTCTCCGCTCAGAAAAATATCGGCTCCGCGTTTTTGGGCTTGGGCAATCAGCGAAGACCCGCTGCCTCCGCAAACCGCCACCCTGCGAATTTGGGCAGTATGCAAAGGGCCGGTTCGCAGGCAGGAAAGTGCAAAGCATTGCTTCACCCTCAACAGAAAGCTCCGGACTTCCTCCGGCCCGGACAGGTTTCCTATAATGCCCAAACCAATGGGAGACGCTGCGTCTGCCTGTTCGTCAGGCCTAAGAATCTCCTGCTCCACCAGTCCCAGCAAATCGGCCATTTGTCCGCTCACCCCCGAAGACACCTTGTCGGCATTGGTATGGGCGGCATACAGCACTAAATCATGTTGGATTGCCTTAGCCACCACACGCGCCAATTCATTTTGACCGCAAATCTGCTTTAAGCCTTGAAAAATAAGGGGATGATGACTGATAATCATATTAGCCCCTACCTGCAGGGCCTCCTCTACCACCGCCAAGTTCACGTCCAAACAAAGCAAGACCCCTTTTACCTCGGTTTGGGGCAAGCCTATGCAGAATCCTGCATTATCCCAAGACTCCTGTATAGACAGAGGCGCCCAAGCCTCCAAAACAGCAGCCACTTCCCGAGCCGTCATAGTGTCTCCTTTATTTCGAGCAAATCTCGACGGATTTTACTGAGAGAAGCAATGATGTCCATGCTTTTGTCTACTCCTTCCTTGTTGTCTAACATCCGCTTGTGGGCGCCTTCCAAGGTCATGCCCTTTTCCTTGACCAAATGATAAATCATTTTGTAGTGATTCACATCGGATAGGGTAAAGAGGCGGTTTCCTTTCTTATTCCTTAGGGGTTTAATAAAGCCCGGGAACTTTTGAGACCAAAAGCGAACCAGCGAGGCGTTTTCGCCAAGCAAATCCGCCACTTCGCCAATCGAATAATACATTTTTTCGTCCATGATGATAAAATTTAATCCAATGACTGGCCGCTATTATGCGCGGCAAACATCAATTGTCTGTATTCATGAGGTTTTAGTTGTGCGTAGAAAAAATGTACGGGGTCCATAATCTCCTCTCCCTTACGGATTTCATAGTGCAGGTGAGGGGCCCAAGACAGTCCGCTATTCCCTACCCGCGCAATGATGGAACCCCTGCTTACTTCTTGACCTTTGCGCACCAAAATATCGTTCAGATGCGCATACATCGTAGTATAGCCCGACTCATGCTCTATGGTTAAGTTCAAACCCGGCCCCCGTAGAGGGGAAGAACGGTTTACCTCTAC
>Ga0131853_10006922_pt1 | contig 20500 bp, 11 predicted proteins | sample TergutLab28metaG_FD_92764 | JGI IMG/M metagenome (GOLD analysis project Ga0131853, IMG submission 92764) | Labiotermes labralis P1 segment gut microbial communities from Petit-Saut dam, French Guiana - Lab288 P1 (version 2) (version 2) | ecosystem: Host-associated > Arthropoda: Insects >...
CCGCATTTTACGCATACGTAGGGTCTGTTGCAGTATGTTTTTGTATGGCCATATTGCTGGCATCTTAGGCATTGGGCAATGTTTTTGTTTATTTTTGGTGGTTCGATCTGGACAATACTGTTTTAGCGTTTTATGGAATCCGAATGTTCGTCACCGTGTTCACACCAGCACGCAACTTGAACCCTTCTGTCACCAGACAAATTCTATCCACTTCCTCCTATTCTAGTACAATGTCCTTCGTATGAGTCAAGTTCACATCCTTTGAGTTCTCATGCATCACACTCATATTTGCCTCTACAAATCTAATTGCGATCGTGCGAGGTGTTATATTATTTCGCTTTACAACGTACTGTAGAAGATGAATGCGTAAGCATAAATAGAACAAGCACACGGGCTTAGGCTTAGCTTCATACTTTATGTACTTTAAGACAAGACCCAGTTAAACGTAAAAGCACTGTGGATAACAAACGTCTACACCAAGCAGAGAATTTTACAGGGGTGCTGATAAGTCCTTAACCCGACCAGGAAGGAAACAAGCTAATGTTTCTGTCAGAATGGCGTGAATTTCCTTCGGCTCCTTGCCTTGCGGGCGGGTGACTTGATGACAGCTCACGTCTCGATGTTGTTGAAATCGCGCGCGTCCCTGACATGCTTCCGAGCTTGTTTCCTTCCTGGTCGGGCTAAGGACTTAACAGCACACCGGTAAATATCTCGGTTGTGAAATCTCCTACGAATATGAAAAAGACATTAGACAAAAACTAGCAAAATTTGCTCAAATACTGGAAATTGTAAACAACACTTAAACCAACTTTGGTCCAGAAATTTTCAAGAATAACAGTATATAATGCACTGGCTGTCTCCATTATTTTATATGGAAGCGAAGTTTGGACCCTTAAAAAAAAAGGGCAAAAACGACTGACATCAACCACGATGAAATTTTTCAGAACAGCAACTGGGTACGCCCTTTTCGGCCACAAAAGAAATTTTGGAAGAGTTGAAAGCAGAACAGTTGACGAGAAACTAAGAATATACAAATAAAATTGGCAACGACATGTAACAAGAGTAAACAAAAGGATGCCAAAATAATGCTGAATTATAAACCTAATGGACGAAGACGACTTTGAAGACCTTTGAAGATACTATTAGACGAGGCCCAAACAGGTCTATAAAGGCCTAACTCGTAACGGGTAATGATTGAAAAAAACTATTTCCGTGCCATGATGTCTTAAGCGACGGATGAGGCGTTCGTTTACTTTGCACAACTACAACACACGAAACACGGCCACCCCCGGCCCCTTCCATGGCAGCTAATAATCATCCGAATTTGTGTATAATCTGAAGGTTCATTACCATGGTAACAGCCCACCGTTTGACCCTATTTTCTCGGCCAGTTGAACGTAACCCATATTGACAAACTATAGGCTAGTCCTTCAAGCCCAATTTTAATACGAACCTTAACTATACGCATATTTTCCTATCACTATCTTCCTTCAGTGCAATCAGACCACGAAAACAATTTGCAGAAAAATCGCGTGTGGCCAGCTCTTGCAACAGTAAACCCACACGGTGTCATCCTTGCCAGAATGAAACAGTCCCACAAAAAAAGTCACAATCAGCAGAACAAACGTTGATTTTCTTACCTCCGTTTCTAAGTGTTACACTAACCCACAGTATTTTAATAAAATACCAGTAGCACAAAATGGAACCCTTGTAGCACAACTGACTAACATTTAAGCTTTCAGCCTTTGACGACTGACGTTCGTGAACTTTATACAAGAAAATTCATATTTATACTCACAGAACAAACTCCGCCTGCGGTTAATGCCGTTTAGGGCAACAGCTGTTATTACTGTCTTAATGTGTGTTACCCCGTTGTGTTAACACAATAAGTAACCACAACACAAACCGTCCATACACAACAGCCTATTAGAGTAATCTAAACAGCTACATATTTCGGCTGTACGAGACAACCATCACGTTGCAGAAATACAAAAAGTAAATCATATCGCTACTGTTTATTTGAGAATTATTCAAAACACGTTAATACACCGAGCGGTAAAATTCAAAATTTGTCGACGTTAAAATTGGTACTGTACGTATAGTTACCACTGGCCGATAAATGATTAGCGTACAGACTACTAAGCAATGGACAGAAGTATACGTACATAAGGTGAACACTTCAATACGCTGGGGGGGGGAACACATTTCTTTCCAAATTTCGCCAACGTAAGCCAAACACCGCTAGCTTTGACGAAGAAAATGGGCCAGAAATCGGCTGCAGACACGGCTATTTAAACCAACCAATCCTCTAGCAGTCCTGCTAGCGATGTGTATATTCTGAAGATTCTTGCAAATTGTGACAACGTATAGAATACTCGACGTACACAATAACAGTATGATAATAATAACTAGCATTAGTTTGAGACTAGCAAAGTGTGACTCATGTTCAGCTGCATACTCACATACTTCTAAACGAAGCAACAGGTTTTCCTTTAGCGTCCTCTGCAACATCTTCCGCAACTTTATCCTTGCATGCACTGAAACAGCATTATATTTCCTGATTACAAAATACAAATTTGTATTACTACCTAGAACGAGAAGGCTACCACTTGTGTAACTTACATTATTAATAACATGCCATCACACATTTCATCCAGGCTACACGCTTTAAAATTGCACTGCCGTCATGGTTAAACACGAGTCACTTACATTATACATAAAGGTAAAGCAGTCCCGTTACAGGCCCAGAGGATTCCAGGATGTTAAGGTTCCCAGATTTCATGACAACGGCACAGGATGGTGGTAGGTTGTCAGCCTTACGCACTTGACGCCTTTACCCCCAGGAAATACTCCTGGTAGTCATTTCTGTTGGAGGCTGAGTCGACCCCAGGGCCATAGTGCGATTTGAAGGATTGTATATCAACGAAAAATCCACTGACACCATCTGGAATCGAACCAGCGACCTTCCGATTTGTAGTACAGCATATTAACCACACTTACATTGTACATACCTCATTTAACGCATAATTAAGGTACCGAAACGCATGACGTTTGATAAACCACATGTCCCACACTCCCTTTCGAAGGTACCATCTTCATCGACGCACATTTTTATGTAACTTGCATCTAAATTTAATTCACAAACACAATAAAATTCTCCGGTTTACTCTGACCGCTGAGAGCACTTTAAAGTCAAATTTTAACAGAGAATACGGGGAAAGTGGATGAATGCGACTGAAATGCTCCACAGAATTTACACCACACACGAAGGCTCGAGACACGCGTGCCAACTTCCCTGAGGTAAAGAACGAAATCCAAAGTATACCACACCGGCCACCGAACCGACACTCGGCGGTATAAAAACCATTTAGAAATCCTAGTTAATGCCGTCTAATCATTAATCCATATGCCACGAGATGTTTCCATAACCCAAACGTTCAACGCAAAACATCTTTATTCGTATCCTCGTCCACATCAACTACTTCATCGTGAGTATCCCATCAGACCCATTTTAAGATAGATTATTTTCATACCGTGCCGTAATATCCTACTTCGATAACCTCCCCCTTGATGATGACTTGTAACCATCGAAACCTCTAGAACGAAATAATGCTTTTGTAGCTCTGCTATGACTCTATGGAATTCTGTTCCTAAAAGTGAATGGCTCTGCGGTATAGTCCGGCTAATCCAGATACCCTAGACACAGCCTGAGAAGGGGTACGCAGTTTCACATAATGAAAAATAGTTTTTTCAGCATAAATTTCTTCCTCGGAAGAAAACAAGCAGGCAGCCTCTTAGGATCGCCATGTTCTACGCCCACCCAAATCAACTTCTGAACCAGCCTGCCGATTTGCAAGAAACTTGGTATAAACATACACCTTAGGAAGACCTCAATCCAGCAACATGACAGACGCAGGAAATTAAGAGAGGCTGCGACACTAACGGTATTTTGATCCTGGAAGAATATGCAACTTCTGCTAAGGTAAAGTTAATGTAAAAGAAAAAACACGAAATGGGCGGTGAAAGGATTTTATGTTTATAGAGTTTCACAGAGGTAACTATTGAAGCATTCCAATCAATCATCTAAAATTTGGTACGGTAATAGATGATAAAAAATCCCTATACACCGTGCATAAAATGTTAAAGCAATTTAAACATAGCGACGATGCGAAATATTAGCCACATACAACAAATTTAATATTCCCCCACATAAAATCTGACTTCAATAATACGTTCTTCACAGGAACAAACTAAAACAGAGCAATAACAAAGACTTTCATAACTGCAAATATATTCAAATGGAAACCAAGCCTTCAAGTTCTTCTCGGAATTTCTGTTCGCAGTTTGTGCTTATGGATATGATCGGAAAAGGGACAAAGGCCCAACGCCGAAGTTCAGCACCATTCTATACAGATATTTACTCGTCTATGCAGGTAACAGGAAAAATGTATGTAGGTAAAACACTTCTCTTTCTGTGACGCTACAGCTCAGCTCGGGCCTAGGCCGCCTCACTGTTGAGTTTCTACATCACACACAATTAGACACACACACACACACACAGGCGTGCGCGTCTCCGGACGAGGGATCGGGCCGTCGCAGAGACCTCTACATGACAACAAACAATACTCACAAGAGACACACAACCACGCCCCTGGTTGGCGTGGTTGTGCGTCTCGCAGCAAGCGAGTGGGCGCAAACCCAAGCCTTAGACCACGCCGCCATCGGGAAAGGCACGGATAAAACCTAATGGGTCAAATTTAGGAATGAGAAGAAAAAACCAAGTTCAAAAATTTATTACTACCTTCCACAATACATATGTATTTTTATTTCAATTTCGACACATACGAAATGTATAATAAAGTAAATCAGCCAAAAAATTACCGCTATCTCGAGATTTGCGAGTGCAGATATTTTTGTATTCACTTTGTACTTCAAAAAAGATTCTCGGCTCATCATTTGACATGCTCAATAATTTAAATAAAATGGGTAACTATTACAGATTACATGTCAATTATTTGTAAGCTGGAGTTACCATAAAACATTATTTGCATCTCTCTCATTGCCCGATTTGAAAACAAGGTGTTAATACCAGGTGAAACAGTAATGTGTTATGATTATGCACCAATGAGAATGCACCGTCATCTACTCATTACGAAATGCAAACATGGATTTATAGGACAACAAAAATGTGTACATAAATCTTTCTCAATATGATTCACTGGTTATGAAGTCTTATACGTGAAAATCATTACAAAGAAGTTCAGACAATGCAAATGAGAACTATATAATTACATAACCAAACAATCTACAACAAAAGATGTTACACATTCAATGCCTCCTGTTAACTCCAACACTCGATATAAAAATGGGTTCAATGTTATGGAAGAAATCCAAACTTAGCAAATGGACGCATAAAATCCACTTCTTTCATAGCGCTTATGCATAACATAAAACAGGTACCAATCGAGTTAAGTAAAAAAAAAAAAAAAAAAAAAAAAAAAAAAAATACATAATTATTTGCATTTTTAAACTTAAATTCAATTCACGCTTCAATGAATGTACAATGTCATTTCTGTAAAATAAGAAGTTAAGATGCGATAAATTTACTTATGATTGGCTGTGTACATACAAAATGCTACACGACATCCACGCCTGACCTGTCATATTTCTCAAAACTGCAGTCTTAGGCATTTATTAACCCAGGTACAAAAGGTGGAGAGCCATATTTTGCATGCATCAGAAATTTGGTTTCTCGCTGGTTAATACAATTGATGTAACATCTTAAATTACAAAAACATGGCATATTACACTTGAACCTAATCCATAAAGAAGTGTTACAATGTGTCTAACTACCAATAACTCTTGTCTACATAAGAAGTACTTAACCTCTAATGATGGAAAAATGATCTCCACTGACTAAATGTGGCTGCCATTCAAAGTTGAATATTTCTTTCAACACAGGAAAGTCATATTTATATTGGATATTTAAAATCTTTCACTCCCCAACAGATATTTTAACTTCTGTTACAAAGAATAAACATAAAAACTTTTGCAAAAAAAGGGAAATGATGTGATCATATTCTTAATATGTTGGGAAGAAAATGTTTTCTGGCTAGCTCAAAACTTTTTAAGATTAATGTACCTCATCATAGTTAAATGTAAATAACACAATTCTCAAAAAATTGTGATTCTGTCACATTTAATATGTCTACTAAAGTCAAATGTCAGGTAAGGTTAATGCAATATGCTGCTTTTAATCTCGTCTGACTCTTCATGGAGTCAAACCTAACAAGCAATCAGCTATCAACTGTTTATCTTGGAACACTATGGAGATCCACTGTCCATTAAATTTATCACTGCCTATTAAATTTAAAAAAAAAAAAAAAAAAGTATGTCAGTCTGAATTATTCATGAAAATGTTATGTACTAAATGTACAAAGTACATGGGGCACTGGACAGACAGAGCAGTATATTAATTTTTAATACATTACAACAAGTATGGGAATTTGTATGTCTAATTTCAAGTGAAATATTCATCATAAAATATGTAGTTTTTTGTATGTTCTAGAATGGAATGTGAACTACTCCATTTGCATTTGTTTTATCATAATATTCTTTAATGAGATCTTTACTATAATTTGATATGAAATTCCAAATTATAAAATGCTGATATATTCCTGAAAACCCTTTCCTTCATAAATTACTAGGCACAAATCACTATCACCTACAGATAACTATCTAAACGTCACTGGTTATCTTAGTTTTGCACCTTCCAAGATCCAAATGACTCCACAGAATACTGTAGGGTCATCTACGCTGCTCTTGGTGTTACAAGACGAAGATATTGCCCAACACAGACATGCAACTGACACAATACACTTGTTAGTGGAATATATATATGTAATTTAATATTTTAGTTTATAAAAAATAATGTTGCAATGTTTTCACATGCAAAAACATGCATATTTTTATCGTCTGAATTCCAAACATGTTAACAAAGACCTGTTGTATTCCCGCTGGATACATTATGTATAATAACCATTCATGGGACTCCAGTTCAATTTTCTAAATTCCTACTGTTTAAAACGAGCAACCATTCAGATAATTAGTCCTCACAAACAAATATTCCAATATATTGCGTGTCATTTGAAAACCCTAGTGCCACATCAGTGTCATCTTCAGGGAAACTATGAATTGCCATAATTTATATAGAGCATTTTTATTAAAGATACAACTTTAATTTATAAGAATGACCATTTTTAAATGACTGTATTCAAAGCAGTGGCCTTACCTCTGATGACGAGATAATTTTCTTTCACCAATATTAACCACAGACATTTTTAGAAACCCGTTCCAATATACATCTTCTGTCCTTCAAAAAGTAAAAAATTTAAAATATGGTGAACTGCAATTAAATATAAAAAAAGGAGCCCCCATAGCAAGCGACATTACGCAATATGACCAAAGTAAAATTTTGTTCAAACAGCAATAAATTATCAAATTTTCCTATGCTGGAGTAATGTCATTTCTCTGGCCCCATATTGAACATATTACTGTATTTCTGCCAGTGTTTGGAATTCATCAGAAAAGTTCCTAAAATAATCGTGCAATCACACCAGAGTAAGAAATGCCACACTGGTTATAGCATTGCTCCTCCGAACCTTAACAGTAACAGCTACTGACATGCACCAGTAGTGTATTAGGCAACTCATAAACATGTGGTCAAATCCAGTTTCAAGGTCAGCCATAAGATATCATGTGGCTGAAATTGGGTACAAAAATCAGGGGTATTCACAGGGTGTGAACAGCTTATTCTTAGAATGGAATGTACTGCAGCCTGGTTTAACTTACCCCTGAAACTCATGCATCCATTTATGGATGAAAATAAGTCATCATATTTATAATCATTCCAGCTTCAGATGTTTTGTTACCTCATTAGAAAACACCCCTAACCTATCCCTCTCTCTCAGTGCTGGTACATCACAATAGTCCCTTCACCTTATACATAACAAGCAGTCACATTTTCCCATGTGTGAACTTCTAGATGACAACATTAAAACTCTTACCTGTTGCTCAAAACTCCATTCAAGAACTACATGCTTCATGCACAACACCACAACTGTGTAAACAGCCGGCCATTTTATTACATAGCCTCAAAGGCTCTACCTACCTGCATGGAGGAGAACTATGGGAATGTTCCTTCAGACAATATTTCTGTCTAGAATATCGTCTTTACCTCATCTTGGGGGGAAAAATATCTATGAGAGAGAACAGCAAAATTTACACTCTCAACCTTTCACAGCAATCTGTGACAAATCTTCTCTACAGGTACATGTAGGAAGTGCAATACAAGAAAATATGTCATAATCCTGTACATAGTATCAATGGGCATACAATAATTTCACTGTTCTTCAGTACACATTGTATTAGAAGTGCAGTGAATTATGCATGCATTCTGTCATAATCAGTGCTGCAGGCTCTTCTCTTCAGCTCAACCTATCCACAACTTTGATTTATATTCATCTCATATCTCTGAGAATGCAATGGTTATATCAAAGACTGCATCACAAGTGAGCTGAAGGAAATGCACATGTTGTTACATACATTGGTGACTAATTCAAACATGTTCCATGATCTACACATTTTATACTTGTAGTGAACTAAAAGTCACTACTGATTTCCTTTACATATACATCTTCAAGAGAAATGGACTAACCAAAGATCTGAACACTGGTAATTCCAAAGGCAGCTCATTTGCACTATAATGATTATCATGTTTGAGCAATTCCTTAATTAGAACTCAAACTATTGACTTAATCTAACAAAATAAAAGTGTTTTTCACAAGTACATTATAACATGGACTTCATTTAATCTAGACACATGGTTCTGCCATTGACACGTATGTACAAAATAAAATTACATTAACACCTGATTCAGTAACTATTCTGTATCATTAATATTTATCATACAATCTGCATGAACAAAATTCATAGAATTCAATACATATAATCTTTGATTAATCAAGTCTCTTGACTCTCAGGCCATTAGAGTGGCTCTTCATCATCCAAAACATTTCTTTATCTACACAATCATTACCTGCAGTTAACTAAAAGCCACTACTGATTTCCTTTATGCTTACATCTTCAAGAGAAATGGACCAACCAAAGATCTGAATATTGTTTGACATTTGCAAAGGCAGTTCATCTGCACTATTATAATGATCGTCTTTGAGCAATTCCTTAATCAGAACTCAACCCACTGACTTAAAGTTTACATACCATTAATCAAACAAAATTATAGTGTTTTTCACAAGTATGTTACAACATGAATTTCATTTAACATATACATGGTTCCACAATTTACAATTATGTACAAAATAAAACTACATTAACATCCGATTAAATAATTATTCTTTATCATTAATATTTATCATACTTTCTGTATGAACACAATTCATAAAATTCATTACACATAAACTCTGATTAATCATATCTCTTGACTCTCAACCCATTATCAGCAGTTTCTCCCCCACTCATAAACTACAACACCTGAAAAGGAATCTGATAAGAATACTTCACAATATGCTCTCACCATCAATGGCAGTGCTTGTTTCTTATTTCATTCCAGTTGTGAACATCATATTGTTAAAAGAGTGGTATGAAAATGTCTCCCATCATTAGACGTTTAAATGAGAATTATTTTGACATGGTATCACTCTGCAAAAAAATGGAATGAAGGATTACTTTTACTCCAAATACTACCTTTTCTCCACAATAAAGAACAAGGACAAAACTACTTCATCACACCACAGTAGTGACAATATGGCCAAAAGCTGCACAAAACTTGTAAGGAAGAAATATGGTATATATTTGGTTGTATTGCAGACTATGTATTTTCAGAGTGTGTGTGTGTGTGTGTGTGTTACATTCCTGTATTATTAAATAAGGATGTGTCTGTATGGTTCACAAGAATATCCAAACAGTAGCCTGAATATGAAAGTGTATTTTAATATCACAATCATAAATAAGGTTCAACACAATGGACAATTCAACTGCCCTAAAATGATCCATCAGTAGGGTGGTTAAACACAAAATTGTTTTACCTAATGAGATCAATAAATAAACGGTAATAAACATACAATTTTGAGTGTAATATTATTAATTGTAATTATTAAATACAACAATTATTTATCAGTTACAAAGTCACACCAGTCAATACTGACTGATTTTTAAATGTACGTCACGGTTATGCTACTTATTAAATCACCCCCAGTACTTGTTCTGAGTCATGGCAGATCCGCTGGACAGCTAGCAAAGGGGCAGTTCATGGCATACTTTTTAAACAGTGCATTAGAATTTCGAACAATGCTAGATGAAATACAATGTTGGAAGTAAATCAGCAAAATCTTCGGCCCTTCTTCCTAATGAGTTACAAAATTTTGAAGAAATATTTTTGTTCTATTACAACACCCATTTATGTGAAAATGAAAAGACTTGACATGATGTGTACAAAGCTGTGAATGACCATGCCAGAATTCAAACACTGCATAAAAAACATTCACAACTACGAAGGACAATAATTCTCTTAAAAAAATACTTGTACTAGATTTACTTCGTGATCAGACCACCCATTTCATGTCAGTCAGAATATCCATATATGGAAGCAGGAACTAGTTTTAGGTTCAAAAAATGAACGAAATATGTCATCTTAAAAAACACCAAAATATACAGTCTACCAGGTATTTTCCATTCTGTGAAACAAATTTAGCATCTGATGCCTGTATCAGAATAACACCAATGCCGAATTCAATGTATGTCAGCAATGGAATTTTGATTCACTTTCTTGTGGCAGCTATCTGACAATTTTACCTCACACTCTGGTCATGACACTGTTAGTAATATCACAGATGCTAAAATGATGCACCTGTTCACCGTTCATACCGGAGGAGGGCCGCGCACATAGCGAAGCTGTGGTGTCAGGGACAGGTTCAAGTTGTTGATAGCATCACAACAATGAGGCTCCAGCAGGCATGCAACACAGAACAATGCGACAATGGCCATTTGGAACGGCAATGCAGCCCTCATAACACGCCACAACCAGGGTCGACTCTTCCCTGGTATTGGATCATCATCTGGGTCACCTGCACCTGAAACACCCCGGATCTTACGCTGGCCAGGTTCTAACTGACGCTGTTGCTTCTTCCTGCGCCTGTGAACAAGACAGAATGAGTAATGTTTCCCATTCCTCAGGCATTTCATAAAACTGTGATGTCATGTATAATGTATTTATAAAATTTAAATTACTCAGCCTATTTGGCTATGTGAACACTCCTATAGTAGAATTAAGTGACTCGTTTAATATCTGTAAGTTGGGTAATGATTCTACAATTATTTCATAGGAAAAATTCAATATTAAAACATAAACAATATTTTAGTTAAATTAAAAATATCACAATCAATTTATAATCATTCATTAATCTTCTTTCACCAGATAACTCTTTTGACTCATTCACCACAAAACTGCACTACTCCCTTACTAAATCCACAATCAAAGACTACTAGCAGCTTCACACAATATGTATTTCTCTTTCGTGGGACCACAACTGCTAGAAATGTTTAGTCCGACATGAAGGAGAACTCAGCCTATCAACAGTTGGAATAAAGCTGTTTAAAATTTTCAGCAAAGTCTCACAACACCTTTCTTGACATGCTCCACAACAGTCTCTGGGTGCCGGATTCAAGGCTTCATGCCTCATAACTTTTACTGCAGAATTACATTAAAAGTGCCACCATGAATGGGGGTACTGGGAAGGTAGCAACTCAGAACTCGAAAGCCAAATCCAAAGTTTTCCATACACAAGGGATGAAATCGCTCATCTGTTCCACATCTGTTTTGTTACAATACACTGTATGTGAAAATTTAATAACATAAATGTCTTCTCAATTAACTTCTGTATCATTAGTCTGTTTTCAGTAAGTGTAACAGTTATTAAAATATAACCTCCTCACATTCCAAAGTGACTCTTTGATATAATTAATCGGCCACTGCCAAAAACTTTACATGATCTTTTGCATGTCCCGCCTACTTCAGGGACTGTACACTCCTACTACAAACCATCGACTAATATGTATAAATACTTCTGTCCACCAGTGTCTACAGCATTTAACTGGTAACATGCAAGGTGTAATGAACAGGGAGGAGTGATCCCCCAGCCCTGTCTGTTTCAGAGTCTCATTTCCTGCTGGGTAATTGCTAGTCATTTAACAACAGAGATGTAAGTACAATCAAGAACAGTAAAGCAGACCGCATGCATGTCATTCAGACATACGGAGAAATGGAGGCATGGTTCCACTCATTCTTCAGCTCGGCATTAGATGGTGGTGAGTGGCCAGCTACCTGAACCAGCCGCTTTACTCCTGGGGAAAGAACCCCCGGTACCCAGTGGACAATATCTAGATTCCACAGCCGGTCAGGAGGCTGTGGAAACGTGATATTTTACACCCTCCGGGATTCGACACATCCATTCCTCGGTAGTTCAGTCCGTAGCTTGCACTGCGTGAATGTAGTTCCCTACTCGTCACGTCAAATGTAAGCAACCGAGCGTATGGACATGTACCATGTTTCAGTATAGACAAATTACTCTTATATTCATGGGGCCGGAAGGACAGAAATGTTAAGAAAACATCAATTCATACCACTTGACGTACGTTGCTATCACGCACTCACTCGTCTCCCTCCCCAAACACTTTCGCCAAACGGAATATTGGGTCCCGTATTTTTTATAATTTCAGAACAGGTCGGATAGAATTTTAAGGCATTGTACCTCATGAAAGCACCGAAAAGTGCAGAAAGACAGTTTGGCAGTTCGGCTCAACGGCGTGCAACTGGCTGTCGTTGTTTTGTTTCTTTTCTTTACTCTTCGGGTTAATACTTGTTTATTAGCGCAAGCATTATGGGCTCATCCCATCCTTACACCACGCTAAGTTTCTGTAATTTGGGTTTTGTTTCCCTGCCACATATTAAAAGCTAGGGGACTGGCATTAACAGAGCGACCATAGCAGAGTATATGGTTAACCATAACCACCGCTACGGACCTAATGATATTTTAGAGACGGCCGTGTGGTATCTGCATATTTCTGCTCCTTAGGGTTTAGGTGCTGCTGTCATTAGAAGATATGTACGTGACAATTACAATAACAATGCATTCTGTACGTTCTTCAAAGAAGCAATGATGATAACATTTACACACACACTATTCCAAAAACATTTATATTTGAAAAGAGACTACATAAAATGGAGGCAATAAACAGACACCGATTGCTGGTTATCAATCGAAATAAATCGTTTTGCCTCGCGACAGGCAAAGGGCGACGAGGCGAAATATGAAGACCGATACTTAAGTTTAAATTTTCAACTAAGCGCCAGAGAATTTCCTGAGTCATCAATACACTATCCCACGTGTCACCAACTTTCGAAGGCCTAATCGCCCTGGCGACTAAATTTGTATGGTGGCGCCCAATATTTGTGGGTCGTCTGTATGGAACTTGCTGCATATAGCCATACCGATGCCTAGAATTAAGAGGTGGTTCCTAAATTTTGAAAAATATGTGGACGTCTGCACTACCCGTAGCTGAAGAAGCTGGAGCAAACATAAAAATCACTAGTAATAAACGAGATGAACCACCGGCTCTGCAATGGAACCGGAAGCGAAGTGGCAGTGGCTTACTTAATTGATGGTGCTGTCCCGTCACCTTATAGGGCCCGAATAAAACCCCTTACGAAAGCCGGTAGGCCGGTCAAGGCCACAGCTGGCAATTTTAATGGAATCCAGCCCGCTGTGCTGTGACGTATTAATACTGGCATACACATTACCGTCAATAAAATCCTTCTGATCGCACTTTGGTCCTAGGGTCGACTCAGCCTCTAACAGAAATTAGTACCAGGAGTATTTCCTGGGGGTAAAGGCGGCCGGTGCGTAAGGTTGACAACCTTACCACCATCCTGTGCCGTTGTCACGAAATCTGGGAACCTTAACTTCCTGGAACCCTCTGGGCCACTGAAGGCCTGTAATGGGACTGCTTTACTAACATCATCAATAAACGCTACACGTTTCGGTCCTTAAGGACCATCATCAGGCACTAAAATACTTGATACAGACAAGTAAAACATATAATGCATATTTACTTATGCTTAAATCATGTATTCTAGGGTCCGATGATGGTCCTTAACGACCAAAACATGTAGCATTTATTGATAATATTATTAAAAGTCTGTTGTGTTTGACGGTAATATGTCAATATTACTATGTGCTAACAATTTTAATGAACATGATTTTTCGCAAAATCTGTGTTTCTGTCTCTATTCGCAATCACGAAGCAACGGAACATAGCAACCACCCAGTCAAAGCCAGACGTACCCATATCACTTTCCTTTAATAAGACTTCATGACAGTCTTATTACAGCATACTCAGAATCATTATATGCGAATCCGTCAACTGGTTACCTCGTCGAACGGAAATGAAACAAGTTCCTGAAACAGTTTTGGGGTACTACTACCCTTCCAACGCTTCGCTGTTGATCTGCACTCAGACACCAGAAGATAAGAACAGCAAACTACTGGGATTGACTGTGGAGTTTTCAGTTGACCTGGCAGTGGTTTCCGCTGGGAAAAGCCAACCATGTGTTTACGTTTACCCCCTCTACCGTCCTTTCGAGTATGTGAAGGACCTCTACCCACGCTGTGCAGGTCAAATGTATTCTCTTGATAAAGGGACAGCACATGACGATTCAAGTCTTCTGGGGTGTTATGTGGCGTACACTTCAGGCAAGAAAGGTGAAATGTGCGTCCAGAGCCAACAGTGTATACTGAAGGATGGAAGGCAGAACAGTGGTGGGAATGAACAGTCAACTCGTGTACAAAATGCTTTGTAATATACCTCTGTGGTACAAATGAAAAGTTAAGCTGTGTGTAAACGTTTTGCAACTACTTAATTATGTTAAAAACAAAAGTAAAATGCTCTTGTTGTTTGGGTTTTATATTATTATATTTTTATAACTGATATTACACAAATATATATTTCTGTAACAAGATTAAGGCCTCAACCTTGACTGACCATCTACTGCAGTTGTATAGTTTTAATACAATAGTATAAACAAACAACTAGACGCAATAATGACTATTTATTAGTAATATGAATCAGCTCAACATGTTTCGGGCGATGATTTCGCCCATCCTCAGGAGCACTAGACTGCGTTTACAGCTTGTGGTATAATGCACCGAAGAAGCTGCCTGCCGGTGACAAGGTTGAGGTGGGACAGTTATACTACTGTACCAGGGATGCACGGTCACACAAACACCAAATGTATAGTTTTAACTTTGTACTTTCTTACACACTGCCTGTTCATGGATAGTTGGAAGCCGCAAATTGTAGCAAGGTTTATGCCTACAAAATATATGTTCGACGGATATAACAGTTTTATTGTTTTGGTTTGGAGTGTCATTATTACTTCAATACCGCCAGGATAAGCCTGTGTGAATTTGGGAATGCCATTATGTGTCAACACCAGAAACTAAGAAAGTGTAATTAAAGAAACAATGCTAACCTTTCAGTAAAATGTTTCAAATTCTGTAAGGCATAACTCGACTAGAAACAATGTCCTTACCATCATTGTCTTTCGAAAACGTATCTCCTCCCTTGGTGCGATGACCTTGCCTTCACGTCTTGTAATCTCAACCCCAAACATCATTCCCTTTTATATGCACGAAAACTCCCAACCTGCCTTTCATATTCTTAAAATTTCCTTTTCACCGCTTCATTTTTATCTCATTACTATGGCTCTCGTTCCGTATTTACCATTTCCCTTTCCTCCACGCATCGTCTGCCGCTGCTCCCTCTCCTAAGTAGTCGGTAACGACGCGACGCGCCTGTTAGAAGCGTCGGGACGCATGGGAATCACCTGATTTAGTTACTGCATCACTCCCATTTTCCCAAACCCCCTTATCCTAACCCCTTCCCCAACAATTCACTGCAACTCTTTAACACAAGTTGGTGGCACTAGAGACCACTCATCCAATAGCTCCACAAAATTATCCAGCGAGGACGAGAAAAATGTGAACTATTCATCCTGCACCTTGTTCCCCTCATATTATTAACATTCTTGCGGGTCATAGCGAACACTGAAATTGCAGCCACTCATATTATTTGCCGTAAGATGCCTCTAAAATCCAAGAATGTCCAAGACAATACTCATGGCAGAATATTAAAGCTGATCATTCCTACACAAAACACTTTCAATATGCAATCCTCATACACGGAGTACTGGTCACTTTGGACGACTCTTCTGAACAAGCAGCCGGATATTTCTCACTACTGAAATTCCTGTACTTCTCCGCTTACCGCTAGAACACAGAGATCCGGAGTTCAATGTCAGTGCTAACGCAGTGTAGCATTTCGTTAAATTTGAACTGACAGAAGAAACGAAAGAAAGACAGGGAATACCGCACACAGCCCACGCCAGTACGAGACTGACGTCTACTGACATGTTACATTATGTCGTCTGGTAGAGGCGTCATGCGGTTTCGGCCGATTTGCTGCAAATGAATTATTCGATTACCATCATGACGAAGGCACCAGGATTCTCTGAAACTTCGGTAAACTTACACGAAATTACATGACGTCACATATTAAGCGACACCAACCACCGTGACTTTCAGCAGCTTCCATAACGTCTTCACGTGAATACATGGTATAAAAATTATACACAGTAGCATGGTAGTTTGCGGAGTCACGTGAACATGGTCAAACTTCTAGGCTGCACGACTGGTGGCAGATATCGAGAGCAGCTAAGTGACTCTCAGCTTCTCGATACTCACAGCGTTTGTTACTTTGATAGACCCGTACGTAAAAGACGTGCCAATGTGACATCGCAACCTGGATCGATGACACAGATAAGACGTTTGGAAATTGATTAATGCCCAACAGGCAGAAGTTACGCACGCCTATGTGAACACGAAGGAGAAAGTGTACAAAACCAATGGCGCCATTTGGTCTAACAAAATGTGCCCGTTTAACCACCTAACGCCCAGTTATATAAGAGATCACCATTGATGTTCACAATCAAGAATGTTGTAACACCAAGAAGGCAGTCACAACTTACAGAACAAAGCAAAAACTCGATTTTTTTACAAGAATATCACAAAAATTTTATCTGTACCTCATATTTTAATAAATAATTTAAATCCTTTATTTTAAAACTTAGTATCTTACATGTGTGCACTGGTTTAAAATTTTTTAATATATCCTTTGTAACGCACCTACCTAAGGATGGCCACATGATTGACTGAAACATCTAGAAGGCATACTATCTCTATAACATGTAACATACTCCTAACGTCTATACGCATTTGTTAGTTTCGTTAGTGTATCTAAGGTTTTGAAGTAATTTACGGGAAAATCTAACAAGCACGGATGTGGTTGAGTGGTGGTGGTGGTGGTGGTGGTGGTGGTGGTGGTGATGGTGGTGGAGGTGGTGATGGAGGTGGAGGTGGTGGTGGTGGTGGTGGTGGTGGTAGTAGTAGTAGTAGCGGCGGCGGTCGTTAAAATATCGACAAAACTGACAAATTAAGGCCGAAGTGGTAGCACACCCCCTTACAATTTCGTGCATGTGGCTGTGGCGATGCTGGAGTTAAAACACGGGATTTCTCCTTCGCAGTTTCATCTTACACGTCAAAACAAAAGCAGTGGGCCCTAGCAGCAGTACAGCGGTAGGAGCGGACACCGAATACGCCCGACAGTTTGAGACACTATTATTACTACTATCATTAAATACAGAAGTTAATTCGTTTAAGAATCTTATGCAGACTCATGTGGTAATTCAGTGGTCCTTCCAATCTTAATGTTCCGGTATTTTGATTCCCCCCCAGCTTTTACCGCTGTCAGAGCTGGCATTAATAGCCAGATACTGGACAGAGGTCCCTTACACTCGATGAGTATGCTACCCTTTCCCATACAACTTCACGCCGCAAACTAGTTCTAGAGAATATTATGTTTTGCTGACCGTGCATCCTGGTACGACTCTGGGTAAATGGCCAACTTGATTCACAATTACGTTATATCATGTTTATTATTATTATTATTATTACTACTACTACTATCGAGCAACTCTGTGCTCATCATCAGAGGATCAAATTGTATTAATACAGCATCTGGTAGATATTCTCTTTAAGTGACCGTCCGGTGTGCAGGTTGCGAACGAACTTCCTTCTCAACCTGCACACTGGACGGTCACCTACAGAGAATATTATACCGGATGCTGTAATAATACAATTTGTCCCCAAGATGATGAGCACAGAGTTGCTCGAAACATGTTGAGGATTATAATAATAAACGTATTATATAACGTAATTGTGCATCAAGTTGGTCGTTTACGCAGAATAGTTCTAGAGAATCTGACGGCAGATCAACTGGTCAAGAAGTTCCCTGGCGTTTATAAAACAAAGATTCATTACTCTTTCACAAAAGACCATACCATGCGAAAGCAGAATACAGTCCATACAATAACACCCTACGGCTTTGCAGACAGCCTCGAATTTGGACGAAATATTTCGACAATCTATGTTACACACTTCATACTACACAAACATAACTCGATACCACTCAGCGTTACATCGACAGTGTGCTTTTTGCCGCAACGATATGTGAGATTAACGTAATAAATTGACACTCCTTTACAAAACTGATGTCTAAATATGCATGACGATGGGATCAATTTAGTGGAAAAGTATAAATATATATCGCACTGGAAGTTCGCATACATTTGCAGCAGTTCAGTCAGTTTCACTGCACGTTCCCGCTCATGAGGAGGGGGAGAAGAAGAAGAAAGGCTGTGTGGAAATGACAGAAGCAATGTGCAAACAGAATGTACATACAACACCAGTTCATACGCATAAACACAGATAAAGTTAGCATCCGTAAACCGACCAGATACAAACATATTAGGCTACTCTACTTGCACAAGTACGCCATAATCAGCGTCACGTATATGTTTGTGCTTGAACACAAGCAACATCACACAATCCTTTACCCTAATTTAATCACGAAACAAAAAAGAGAGTAGTCCAGTGCACAGTATCTGTCTAGGTAATTCTACAGTTGAAAATCCCTCTTGTGTAGGCTGTGCAAGAAATCATATTAAAGGAAGGTGAAGTGTATCACTGTAAGCGTCATGAAGGGAGGGGATATGAGGAATGGAAGTACAGTGCCACGCATTCTTAACCTCTGCACTAGAAGGTCAGCTACACACCTCGGCCGCTTCACCTCAGGACAGACAGTCCCCCGCACCCATCGGAGAGAAGGCTAGAGCCCGTCTGGGCGCTTTGGAGAAAAGATAATCTCTGGCCCCAACCGGGACATGAACCACAATTCCTCGGATGTCTATCCCGTAGTCCAGTCACTATACCGAGCCCGCTTTTTACCAAAAACAGTAACTACTGTCAACACCAACTCTCTTTTCTCGTTATACTAACATCAATGGGTTACACAAAAAACCACCTATAACACTCGTAAGGCTTTCATTATTATTATTATTATTATTTATATTGCTGTTTATATTATTAAAACAAAATGAAAAGCGTCATTCATGTACATGCAACGTTGCAATAGTAATGTGCCTTCTTGCAGTTGATGTTAACAATATAAATAACAACGTATGTGTAAAATATATGTAACGTGCGTGTGTATATCAAAATTATGTATGGCTGTATCACAACAACGTTGGTAATTCAAAATATAACATTAAAAACAAACTGGCAAAGTGTATGTGCATAGGCCGCAGTAAAATTAAACGAATGCCGAGAAAGACAGAGGGCTTCGATAAACAAAATTTCACTTTCAGACGAAGTGTTCTGAGGACGTAACGACAATTACCGAACTCTGCTCGCAAGGTGTGCAGCACAGACTAAGATACTCGGTCTAGTCCCAGGAAACGGCGTGATCATCTTTTTCAAGGCCGACCTGCATGGTCCATGTTCGACAGTTTACTGAAACTAATTAACCATCGGAAGACTTAATGCTTTCTTAACCAATCAACGTATAATATTATACTGACCACAAATTTATGAAAACGTGTCTAAGTTTCAGGTTCTTGGTCGGAATAAGCATTAAGATAAGCAATTACTTGAACTGGACCGGTACAATGAAACCCTTAAACGACCCATTTTCATTATTTCTTTATGAGACTTGTGTCCGAGAACAGCGGACAGTCTTAAATGTAATTAGCAGTATAGACGTAATTACATAAAAAGCAGTATTACGTCTGCTTACAGCAAAACAAACTCTTTCCTTCAGTGGCGTACCCAGGAATTTTGTTCGGGGGGGGGGGGGGGGGGGGGGGTTAAAAAAATCGGTTGGGGCCAAGGGGAAGGGGGGCCCGGGGGGGTGGGCCCCCCGTCCGGGGGGGTCGGGGGCGGCGGTATTTGGGGTCACAAAATTTTCTTTATTA
>Ga0131853_10006923_pt1 | contig 20498 bp, 14 predicted proteins | sample TergutLab28metaG_FD_92764 | JGI IMG/M metagenome (GOLD analysis project Ga0131853, IMG submission 92764) | Labiotermes labralis P1 segment gut microbial communities from Petit-Saut dam, French Guiana - Lab288 P1 (version 2) (version 2) | ecosystem: Host-associated > Arthropoda: Insects >...
ACGGTGATGTTCATGACGATGATAATACAGAGACGGCGATGTTCATGACGATGATAATACAGAGACGGTGATGTTCATGACGATGATAATACAGAGACGGCGATGTTCATGACGATGATAATAAAGAGACAACGATGTTCATGACGATAACAAGAACGCTGGCGACCAATGTCCTAATACTTCCTCAGAAATCCAGAGGATTCGAACCTCCGTAGGAAAACTGATATTCTGAATGCGTTCGTTTATTTTGCCTAATCAGTTGCACGATGTTATCTTATGACCATAAAGCACAGGAACAAGTAAGGATTAAATATACGTAATTTAAATGACACGGTTCTGGATTAGACAGCACGTGGACCCAGCGAGTATTAAGAATGAACGAAACACGCATTCCCAAATTAGTGTATGAATTACATTCCAACCGGAAGATGGAGAAACCAATACCCATGAAGACGGAACAAGTAAGACAATGGCTTTTTAAGCTGTTGTTGTTGTTGTTGCTGCTGCTGCTGCTGCTGATGATGATGATGAATAAAAGGAAATTTATGGTTTAATCAGAATATGAACCCTGATTTCGAGAAGTAGTCGCAAGTTTGAATGACGGAATATGCGGTTTGGTGTAAGACGTATTATGTCTGGACCCACTGCACAGTCTGCTGCATTCTAATAACCGACACGTTGTCACATAACTTTGCACTGAAAACTGCTCTTCTAGGCGTGTACATTAACGTCCGAACCGAGGTTACGTGCTTCGTCAATTTCTTTCAAATATCGTGGCCCACATCCGGGGACCACTGCCGATTTTATCCCCACAAACGGCAGATCCTCAGCATTCACACTTAACATTCACTTCTTCTCCAAATAACTGGTCCTTTAGGCTTCATGATTGAAGAAATAATCACAAAAGTCCTGTCGATCAGAGTCAACTCCTGAAAATGAGTTTTATTAAACCTTGAATCAGCGTTACGCGAACTAACCATAACGGTCTGTGAAGCAGAGTCCTTAAGAAGCTGGCCTTGGCAAAAATGGTGAAGACAGGTCCACGGTTTTAATTCTGGGTTTCCCAAGCAGGGTTCCAAGAGATATCGTGGAACAAATACACAACAGTTTTAAAGTACTTCGATGCTGGATGTTGCTGTTTTTTGGATTCAGGTTTAAATAAATCTAATAAGTGAAAATATTGGTTTGTGGTGCCGATGATATAGGTTTATATTCTAGATTTATGTTTTTGTCTATTTGTTTTGTTAGATTTGTTTTTATTCCTTTTTGGTTGATTTTGTTGTTTTTGTGGTGTTTATTTTATTATAAATGATTTGGTTTATTTTATTGATTGGAATATTATTACATTGAATGGTAGATCAGTTATTATGACTTTTTTGTTTGACTGGATATCTCTGTTGTTTATGGGATTTGTTTTTATTATTTCTTCCTTGGTTATTCTTTATAGTGATGATTATATGTTTGGTGATTTGAATATTATTCGGTTTATTTCATTGGTTTTGATATTTGTTGTTTCTATAATATTTCTGATTATTAGTCCAAATATCCCCCCCCCCCCAAAAAAAAATACGACACGAAATTTGTCGCGCAATTGGAAATTCTGGAATAATCTCCGTGCTTTACCAACTGCCGATTCTTTTTACTTTGTGTTCTGTACTCGTTTACGTAGGAAGGGTTCCTCGGAATATGAAATATTATTTTAGTAGTTGCTCCACGGAAGGAAGGCTGGGAAAAACTCTTTTAATATGAGAGGAGGGGGAGGGGGGGAAGTAAAGAAAACAGCTTGACCTTCTGCACACAAAATTAAATTTCACTCTGACGGTCGGAACTTTTCTGAGAGGTTAAAATTTGTATTCACATTTGCTAGTTGCTTTGAATCACTAGGCCGCGAACGTGCTAGTCTAGTCCTCTATTTGCGCCCTACGTACTTCAACACACTGGAAGTTTCCTTGCAGAAGAATGTCGGTACAAGAAGCGAAATAATTATTGTATTTCAAGACTGTGTTGGCGTTACCACAGTACCGATTTCTAATAAACAATCTGATGACCCCTTTCTCACGTCTAAGAAATGACCAGAGGTCACGTACGTTGCCAGTCATGTACACAAGTTGAATTTCAAAGTGCCTTATCCCGGAAATGCAACAAGACTGTACTGAATCGAATTGCTTAAGTACAGTGTGACATTGAGGCAACAGCAGTACTTTGGGGGCAACGTGGCGAATGAGCGATGCGGGGCGGGAAGGGGGTTGCATATACGGTAGCGATGGAAACACACATCTCTTGGTGTGACTTCATATCGAAAACAGTATGTGTTCACCTCCACATAGCGCCGAGATTAAGAATGAGTGGAACCATACCTCAACCTGCCCTGTATGCCTTCGTGGCTTGAACAGGGAAACCTTTACCTTTAACTTTACGAGAATTCATTATGTGAAGATTCATGAAATGGACAAAGAAATTGGAAGGCGTCAAAAGAATTCTTTACACAGCGCTTGTTACTTGTTTGGAAATACTTCAACTGGGAATTTAAAGGTATTTGTGGAAAACAAGGTTGACTGGCCATAAAGTTGCATTGTAATATATGATACTGTTGGATAAAATGGGAGAGACAGAGAGAGACAGCGAGGTCTATCGACGGATTTATTTCGGTACATCTGTGGTGGACTCATGCCAGGACCAGACTTTGTAGTAAAAAGTATGGTTTCTCTCTCTGAACTATGAAACACTTGTGTTCCGTTTCCGGCTACCGCCGAATACACAACCAGAAGTACCCCTACAGGAACGGAACCTATTCGCCTCTTCATCACAACGGACTCGCACTATGCAGGCACATTTAGCAGCAGCAATTGCTACAGAACACTGCAAATAGTGTACAAAGCTACTGGTATTTTTATCTTAGTAATTAACCAACTTGATGCACAAAATTTTTGTTTTACAATAAGTTTATTTCATGCCTCTACATGTTTCGAGCACATAGTGCTCGAAACATGTAGAGGCATGAAATAAACTTATTGTAAAACAAAAATTTTGTGCATCAAGTTGGTTAATTACTAAGATAAATATACTGAGATGCACGGTCAGCAAAACATCAAAAAAGCGCTACTGGTACTCTATTTGGAAGGCTCGTTCATCCACGCGTTACCTTCTATTTCGTGTGCAGTTTGTGTTTCATACTCCCATATCGTTCGGTGTTAAATATTCTTTCTCAGGCAGAATAAACAACGAAAGTCCACAGACCTCCAGCTACACACCTCCAAGAACTGATCTTCTGAGAAAAGTAGTTAAACTGTGCAAGTACATGGAAGTTTTCTTTTTTCAGACGATAACACACTGTCATACAAATATGATTAATGGTGACGAACAGACAAATGCATTCATGTCTACATAATATAGCCATTGTTTTATTTCTGCTCAGGGAATTAGTAACACACCAAGTCTATCTTTTTTTAAAATATATTATGCAGCAGCAGTAACATTAACTGTGTTTAATTTCGTGCAACAACTTTTATAATCTCTCAGATGTGATACCACACATTCTACAACTTAGCTTTAGTCGCAACATGTAGTCAAGGTTCATATTAGTTAATAAAGATAACCTGATATTGTTACTCAATTATTATACCAACTATTGCACATATATAAAATTTACACATTAAAACATTAAAAATTCTCCGACATGTTTCGGTCCTAGGACCATCATCAGGGAGCCGTATCGTCCTTGCTAAAGTCACATTATAAAAAGCCACATTAATTTCGCTGTACCAGTTGGGTATTCATGCTGCCACAACCGAAACATGTCGGAGCATTTTTAATGTTTTAATGTGTAAATTTTATATATGTGCAATAGTTGGTATAATAATTGAATAACTCAACAATATGCACGGTGTAACAACGAAAATAAACCTGATATTGTGCTTAGTAATATAACAGCTTTGAAATTGGAGTCTAGAGCGATTCATTTGTTTAAAACACAGTCCTACAGAACTTCTTGCAAAATTACCCAATTTCAGTCATCAGTAGTTTTTTCCGAATAATCAAGAAGTGGGATGCGCAGACATGGACTGGATTGATCTGGCTCAGGATAGGGGCAGGTGGCGGGCGCTTGTGAAGGCGGAAATGAACATTCGGGTTCCATAAAATGCGGGGAATTTGTTGACTAGCTGAGGGCCTGGTACCTGCACGGGAAGGACTTTGCACCATAGTTAGAAAGTTCGTTATTTAGTTAGTATTTACTTTGTTAATTAGTTACTTAACTGCTTACTTAGTTGGTTAGTTAATCGTTCTTCCAAAACTAACGGTGACTTAGCTAGTCAGAAATTCCCTGTCTCTTATGGAAGCTGAATACTCATTACCAAGTTCACACTGCCAATGGCACATGTCTAGATCCGGCTTAATCGTGTCCACATTCTTTCGCCCTATTTCTGAAAAACTTACTTTCAATCTACTCCTAAATTTTCGATGCGGTTTTCTAACCAAAATTTTGCATTGTAGAAACTGTACCATTAAATATTATATGTATACTACAACCCTTACGTTTTTCTTTAAGACATTAATGAGACGGGAAGATTAAATTAATTACGTAAGCCTGACTGAGAAAGAAAATAATTTATATATCAGTGAACACGTTGGCTCGAACTGTAACGCTTCCAACTTTATTCGAGAAGTGCCTGGTTCGGATGTTGGTTGGTTCACTGGCTATCCTGAGGTTTTTCGTGATCTTCTCAATCCCACCGGGCAAATAGTGGGAAAATATCTCAAATTAGACCACGATCGCTTGTGTCCACATTTTTCCAACCTATTATTCACCAATCATCCTATCACTCGGTGCATAGTAGTGGTTTTCAAGGCCGCTCACTCACTTCACGTGTACCATTTGCGTAAGATGCCAGTAGAAATTACACTGCATTCTGTCAAGGCAGTCAGCAGTGTACTTGCGTGCATTTTGCTTGATATCAAGGCATGGCTTTTGCCTAAGCGGCTTCTTAAAGTGCTGCTCCTGAAGTTCGTATAGCTGGCCACCCGTGGTGCCGAGTCTAAGATGGCTACTAAGAGAGTTGTTAACGTAAGTAAAGAATTTCAAATATCTACAAAATGGCTACATTAAAGTTTGCAATACAAAATACAACTAAAACAAGGAACCGCGTGAAAGACGAGGCTGTGGATTAACTTTTCTTCCCGGAGAACACAGTTACAGACACTGATGCTTCAAGGCAACATTAGAATTTCCTTGACAGAAACCTATAATGCATATAGAAATTTTGGAATCTGCATGTGAAATGGTACTAAAGATGTGCATATCTGAGGCTTAGTCGTGTGTGTATACTTCAAATAATACTTACAGTCAGTTGGAAAATTTACCACTGGTCCATAAAATGCCAATGAATGACATGAAAGTTTGGTGCACATAGTATAATCGTGCTCTTCTGGGTCATTACGTAGCGAGTTGCGCAGTTCTGAGTCACTTCGCAGCGGAAGCCTGAAATCACGCATAGTAAAAGCGTGTTTCTGTTACCTTCTTCCGACATACGGTCAGGTTTATCCGTCTGAAGCTCTCCTTGGACACATTCTCAAGGCATTTCGCGTTGGAATGATTTTTAACAACAGCAATACTTTGATAGGTGTACTTCAATAAATTTATATTTTGTTAGGTGAGAAGAATATTAATTGGTTCTTGCAGCCAGAAAGAATATACATTACTTCATAAAACACAAGGCTTCTTGACGGAAACTACTAGTCGTTGAGGTAAGTTTTACCTCAACCAAATTTTCATTACCATGTACACAACAGATTGTCACCGATCCCTGTGCAGTGTCAAATAAATCAAGACGACAACCTCTCGGCCTGTTTCGGAAGATTAATTCTACACGTAATTCTTTCCTTGTAACCTACTTTCTTCACTTCACAGTTCCGACTACAATTATACAGAGTTTCTCATTTCTGCTGTGCACGCTACGTACAGTACCCGCCCAACCCACAAACCATCAATAAAACACTGAAAAATCGAGTCTGATTAATTGTGTGGGTTTATTTTGTAGAATGTTTGAGACAGATATTCGTGTGGAACAGAAAGTACAGCCAAAGTAAATCAATGACAAAGCTTACATCTAAAACAAATACGTCTATTTTGTGACTGCAGGCGCTCTGGGCGGCGCTGCACAAGACATAGTTCTTCTGGGAAGTTACTCCGTGTCGTCTGCCAAACAGTTACCGACGTTTCGAAGGAACATGTGCCAATGTCCCCTGGGTCATGCAAAGACTTTTCTTTGACTGCTTGATCCACTGGACACGGCGTAACTTTCTAGAAAACGTGAATTTTCAAAGCCAGTAAGTTTCATGCATAATTGTATCACAAGTTTATCAGTAGCAATGCGCCCCGGAGGCAGGAGGCACACAGGCGTATCACAAAAAATGGAAGGAATCCTTGTATGGGAGAGAGACCATGATTATGATGATTATGCTGCCGTTGCTGCTGCTGTTGACGTTGATGATGACGATGACGACGAAGACATTAATGTCTTCTCAGTACTTAAAGTTGATGAACTATGATTACGGCAGAAAGCCAGTGGCAAAGCCGTAAAGCTGTTGTCACTAATACGTTCTTTTATTTAACTTAACGTCGAGTTTCAAAAGGGATTTCACGTACCACAAGCTTCAACGATCCGCAGCCATATTCTGTAGCAAAGCGCACTCTTCCTTTCCTTCCTTTTCATGTCAACCCTCCTTTATTAACCGGCTAATTTATTTTTCTCTCAATAGGTTCGTTTATTCTGTTTTGGAGTCGTAGTTTGAAAGGAAAATTTATGACTTCCACTCTGAAGCATGGGTGGGCCCTTTTGCATGCATCGTGTATGAAGAAATAACCTCCCATTTCCTGTCCAACGCCAGAGGGTCCCAACGACTGTACCCTGCAGGGTTCAAATAGCACAGAAACTAGTCAAAAATTTATGTACCAATGTAATTTTTAAAGCCCAAAGCTACAGACAAAGCTGCCCAATAATTAAGAACTGTGTTACGACGACGTATGGGGCAGTGACAGTATGACTCCACGCACTGTTAACCTCGGTTATAGATGGGGGTGAGTGGTTAGATTCTCGCCCTGTCTATTTTATTCCTCCGGTAGTTATGGGACAGTGTGTTGGGTGAGTCCAAAAACCTGTACGGATGCTCTAAAACAAGACTCCAGCCCCAGCCGGGAATCGAACAAGATTCCTTTGTCGCCCAGCAATCAGCCTAGTCTTAATTTACTATTCGTTTTAACATTAACAATTTCCGCGTTGTGTCCCACCAGTGTTACACGTACATTTTTCGTATAATTTTCGCGCTATATTCTGAATAAATTCTTGAACTTCAGTTTGTCTTTTGACGGTGAATAGGTTGAATGCGAAAACCGATACGTATGTTGCCCAGTCGTTACAGCCATTAGGCTACGTGCTGGACCATCTAGGGTTCGAATCTCGGCAAGTAAAAGAATGTTTCTTCTTCTCAAAATCGTCCAAACCGGCTCTGCGGCCAATCCAGCCTCGCATTTAATGGGTACTGGCGTTGTTTCCCGGGCGTAAACTGTGCCCTCAATTTGTATTATGCTGCGTCAAAATGGAATGCTTCTTTTCAGGGTGACAAACATTCGCCGACCTACACAGTTTCAAGTTACTCCATTTCAGACACAACATTTCCAAAACGTAGAAAAAATTAGGTAATAATACGTTTCAAACGTGCGCCAAATTTTTCCTCGCGGAAACGAAAGCGCAGTGAGAAGAAGGTGATGGAAGAATATTGCTGGGCGATAACACAGGCTGCGGGGCCGCCATGTTGCGGCCGAAAAAGTACCACTGCCCTAAAGTTTTTATGTCAGCTGCACTCCCCCGTATCTATAGATACAGTTGACCAAGTGCAATTTGCGCAAAATTGGACTTGCGCCTGAACTGTCGGAACGCAACTACTGCGTCGGTAGGGGAGTGTCTGTACGAAAATCCTGTTAACGAACGTGAATGGGCGTGGAAAGAAACGGTCGCGACCTATTTTAAAGCTGTAAACCGGTATTTACCTGCAAGGACTGAAGGAAACCTCGGAATAGCCCGTCTTTGGTCTGAGGCTTGAAGCCGGAACCTACCAAATATGAAGCAGCGAAGTTTCAGACTCTAACGTGGCATTTGGTGACTGCGTATAAAATGTTGTAACAAACAACAATAAGAAACCGATAACATTTTGCAACTCAAGTCGTTCAAGTTTGTAACTTAGTGCACGCAGCCTTCATCTACGTGCTGTGGGAATAAAGTTATTTAAAACTGCAGAAGAGAAACCCATAAAGGCAGCCTTTTGCTTAGGTGAAATGACCACGCTGAGAAGGACCACCAGGCTAGCAAGCAGGGGAGACGGGTCACAGCTGGATATGTGAGTGTTAGGACCGATGGTTTCTGTCAAAGTAGAATGATTGTAGCACTCCTGGAAATTACTGCTCATAGTATAGCTCTCCTGGAGTTTCTACAAACATCTTTTTTCGACAGGCACGAAGCTAGTGAAGTGTTCCAACATGCAAATCACTACTAATACAGTAAAAGGTACTTTGGCAGCACTGGCCTTGTTTGTAGTAGGGCTATTCCTGTTGGCGATAAGAATCATGACACCTATACAGCACATTCAAGCAGAAATATAAAATATTAATAACAGCAATATAACATAAAATTTATCAGTATTAAGTCGCAATAGTGCTTTTGTTTATCGTTTCGAACAGTCAGCACTCCTGGTTCGTATGTGGGAGGTCCAGGGTTCAATAATAGGCGCGAAGTCAGGCTATTCCGTCGATTGTTCCGTGACTCTTCCTACTAATGCCTTGGAAAATGTCACAACAGTATGACCTAAACAAATGTGGCCTGCTTACTAGCAAACACAACGGGGTGGCTTACATAAAGATAGTACTGTCTATTTGAAGTAACGCCACAAACACTTCCCTCCACATTCGCAGTGTATAATCAACAAGATGCAACGTTTCACAATTTATTTATTTCTGTAAGACTTTCTTCATGTTTCAGACGGTTTTTCCGTCCATCATCAGGAGCTCAAAACGGCACATACAGCGTCAGGTATTTGTCAGACCGTTACTGCTACCTGCTGCTAGCAGCAGGTAACAGGGCAGTCTGACAAATACCTGATTCTGTATGTGCAGTTATGAGCTCCTGATGATGGACGGAAAAACCGACTGAAACATGAAGAACGTCTTACAGAAATAAATAAATTGTTAAACGTCACATCTTGTTGGCTATACGCTGCGAATATATTAGTGTTACACGTACCTATGAATGTTAAACTTCCGTCCACCTTCTCTAAAATTCATTAGTTGCTATTTAATCCATCAATTCACGCTATTTAACTTTCCTAATTATAATCACCGTTAAAATAAATCAAGAACAATAAGCGGCGCAATAAGTTTACTGATATGTCAGAACACATTTGGGAAGAACCTATCCTTATTCATTTAAATAAACAAATCCAAGTTTTGATTGGGACACAGAAAAATCACAGAAATTCTCACGGTATCCGGTGAGGTTCCGGGGTGTTACAGTAAGTCTGCTATATAAATTTCGTACCTCACTGAGGCTGTATTTATCCACCAACTAACGGGCTAAATTGTCTCTTCAGTGTCTTGTAGGGGTCAAAATGGCTTGGTCCAACTGCAGGCCCGAAGGCCATACGTGACCTGTGACCAGTCACAAAAAAAGCTCCGTGACAAAGAGGTAATGAAATGCACGGTGGGCTCTTGAATGCGATAGGACTTTTGTACATAGCAATTTGTTTCACCAGCTGCTGGTAAAAGGGATGAAGGTCGTCACGTTAACAGGTGGAGGGTAATTGGGATCTTCAAATAGCATCTGAACTGACCCAACATAATTATGAATAACATCAGATGGGTTCGAATGAAGACAGTACTTTGAAAATTGAATGTAACAGCAAAATATACAAGGAATCGGCGCATATGGCGCGTCTGACATATTTAATCAGCTCGAAATTGCACCCATATGGGCTCCCCTAATTATCAGGGAGGGCCGGTAAGATTTCATAATGTTTTCATGTCTGTCTTCATTTCCGACGTAATTTCCAGTTCTTTTTTCATAGGACGAGCTAGCGAACAGCTTATTTTACGTACTACTTTTGTCCGAACTGCTACTTGTGGGTTGGACTATTGATTTACTTCGGTAGTATTAATTTCAATTTATCCTTCTGTCTTGGTTTTAGATATAAGTGGGTATTTCCACTATTTCTGTTTTATATTTTCTCTTATTTCTGCCTGAAAAGAGAAGAGAGGTAGTTAAGTGACACTGGCTGTCCGGTGATTAAGAAGAACTCTTTGTCGGACATAACCGAGTATGTGTCTGTCCGCGTTTTCACTTGCAGACAGAATAAATCAGGTTTCCGAAAGTTTCAGGTCTTTTTTTTTTTAGTAAGACGATGGTATGAAATCCAGAAAATAAATAATCCAAAGTGAAATAAACTACGGTCTAAATCACGTCAAATTTGCAAGGTCAGAGTAGTTTCTCGAAGAGAGCCTGCACTCAAAATAGCCTACTGTATTCAATTTTGGCAGTGAAAGTACGCTTTCTGTCAAGAAACAAGTAAAAATCCAAGGCGACAGACCTAATGGAACGTTGAGGAATACTCTCTGCTAGAATATGACGCCGTATGTTTTCGAAGGAAAAAAAGTTACTGACGGTAAGGAGAAGCGAAAAGCCTCCACTTTCAGGATGGAAGTGAAATCCACGCCGAAGGACGCAAAATGTGACTCCGATACACCGATAAATCTGACAGTATCCTGCTCTTCATTTTCACACAATACTGTTTTCGAATTAAGAAAAAAAAAAAAAAGAGACAATATTGATACACATGCGCACACACAGACAAGTTACGTTGGCATTATTTACGTTTGGAATGCCGAAGAGCACAACTTTCCAGTTTTGTTGCAGTTCAGATAACCAGCCTCACAGAGTCACACTAGAATCAACAACTCCTCTAGATCGACGAACTGAAAATCGCGATAATGTGGACCACAACTTTATTCACTTCATGTTACCACGAAATCATTGACAAGAATCAGTTTCTCCATTTTGCCCTCCTACTTCTTGCACCGTTCTTTGGAAGCAGCCATAAAGCAGCAGCCCTCATGTAACTCAGTCCTCGTAATGCCCTTAGCATCTGTCGGCGTCTGTATTTTTACAGTAAATATGTAACAGTCAGAAAACAAACATTTACTGAACAAAGGGTCATCGACTATTTGCTCTCGTATCTTCGTTGTGACAGAAGTTCCCAGAAGCAAAACAAATGACTGAAGCCGTGTTTACTTTCAAACAATCTGACTGAACTATTGGTGAAGTATTTGAACAGTTTAATACCTTCGATTTCTTTGTAGTTACCATAACACGACATACGATGCAGCACACGTATTCTAACATTTACTGTTATACTGACGGACAGATTATACGACGCTAGTCACATTTGCCAAGTGCTGTAATATGCATAAATATTCAGGTTCTCACAGCAACTGTTGCTCAAATGATGGTGGTCTTTTGCGGGTTTTACACCATGCAGTATGTCTATGATGGTGGTCTTTTGCGGGTTTTACACCATGCAGTATGTCTAGTTTGTTCCACCGTTTCAGAGGAACATACAACCTCCATCTTGAGAGTGACAGTTTGACTAAAGTGGATGCTCGGGTGATTGGGTGGAGAAAGTTTATTAGTAATAGTGGAATGTTTGATACAATTTTGTCCAATCAGAAGTATGCAAAGGCGAACACAGGATAAGAACTGCAGTAATCTAATGCGAGTTGATATAGTTTGCAAGGTGAGATGCAAGCCTATATCTTATACCCTGATATATACATACAAAACAACAGTAGATGCTGAAACAGATTTTCTCCATGTAAAGCGATCTTTTGTCCCGCAACACTTGAATGACTACGCCACTGTGAGTCCAATTCAGTCCACCCACATTGGTATAACTCCCTTTTGCTACGTAACCTGGCAGAAATATGACCCCACAGTAGATCATTGCTTTGTGAACACTTCTGATGGTTTCTCTTGTGCTGCAAGACCTGGTTTCCTTCGCTCCATTAGAACTCCAAGGTCCATATGTCAAACCTTTGACAATGCCAGACTTGACAGTGGGCAACCAGCACACGACAGACACTGAAATTTCACAATGGACACCAACAATAACTATGAATGCCTCAAAAGAGGGGAACACTCTCCACTGCCTCCTTTCTATGCTCTTCCCCGACTGTCCGTGTGACATGGACATAAAATACTGTTTAACATTACTAAATTCCTAGCTATACACCTTGTATGTAAAATTTGTAAGGAGCACATGAAGATATATGAGGGTCTTTATATGCTTCAAGAAATATCAATAATAGGTTGTACAACACGTAAGAAGTGGAAAGAAAGCTTCGTTTGTTGAATTTAGCAGCGTTTTATTTGGCTAGCAGATGTTTGTGAGGGTAATGACATTCTTACGTAGAATAGAGGGATACCGACTAACATGCTGTGTATTCAAGGAGGGGCAGATGCCCTCCAGCGATGATTATATTTTGCTACGTCAGACTGCATTCATAATAAATTGCACATTCAATATAACAATATAATCGGAACTAAAATGTGAACATTCAAGTGAATTCCTGTTGCCTACATGAATGAACAATCGCAGGTTCTTGTAACAGGCTGCACAATGTGTTTCACATGTACCTAATCATCATCAGGTGTACAATAGGCGTTATTACTGGTGACAATCGATAATAAAATGAATAGACTTTGCTCCATGGAGCAGCTACTATTACACACAAGCCGACAGTCTTGCAGCTTGTGAAGAAATCACCTGCCCTATACGGAATTAAAAATTGTATTACTGTACTGGAGATGGTCTCTGTCAAATGAGGCGCGGTACAATGTTCACGCTCTACTCCACGGCGTTATACGTATTCGTAAAGGGAAGATTTTCGTCTTTAATCCAGTTTTCCCTTTTCAGTATCACTCCACCAATGCTTCGTATTCATTTTCATCTTAACGCTGCTTTTCTGAAGACAAGCTGGCGGTGCATGGGAACTTTTAAACAAGGCATACCTCTATCGGGTAATCAGGGACCAGCGGGCGGCAAAGCTTATTCATAATTTTTATCTTAAAAGGCTAAACATGTTGCACCTTCCAAATGTTATCCAGAGCTTCTGAAACTGCCCCACTATGGGGCTAATATCATGTCAAATTTTAGACCACAATGTGTCTATACGGCTGGTATGTAGGCCTGTAATTCTTAAATTAAAATAAGCGGCCCCATCTGGTGATTTTATTACAATCAGGCAATACCTCGTTCGTCCAGCTTTCAGAGAATGCATTACTCTTAAGATTCTTTGTGTGTACATGTTGGGCTGAGAAGAAACTCCACTGATAAGTATGTTGACAAGCCTTGTACGGCCTGCTGCATTTGTGTAGTGGCACTTTGCATACTTCATACATTTGTAAAGTAATAATAAAGAGAGTCTAACACAACTTTCATTAACTATCATTTGAAATAATTTACTGCGACATGTTTCGGCTCTTAAAGGCGATCTTCAGGCTGAATATAAGAGAGTGCATATATGTAATACAGTGCCATAAAATGGACGAGATCTAGTTTACATAGAGTTTTAAATCATTAAAAGGCGACTATTAAAATAAGCCGGTCCCAGTGGCCGCGCGGTCTAAGGCGTAGGTCTGCGGCCGCTCGCCTGCTGAGACTGTGGGTTCGAATCCCAACGGCGGCATGGATTTCTGTCTGTTGTGAGTGTTGTGTCTTGTCAGGTAGAGGTCTCTGCGACGCATTTATCACGCGTCCAGAGGAGCCCTACCGACTGTGATGAGTCGTTGTGTGTGATCTAGAAACCTCAAGAATGAGGAGGCCATGGCACGCGTTGGGCCGCAGCGCCACGGGGGAGTGGGGGGGGGGGGGAGTTTGAATTGTGATAAAAATTGTAAATACATTGAACTTTAAAACTTTTAATATATATAGTATGGTTAAAGATTAATGGAGTTGTTGAGGTGTAAGCTATCAGACTTGAGTGGGTATTGGGCAGCTCCAGTTTGTCTCAGAATGTACGATATAATCTGTAACAACGGGAATGCCTTGCCTAAAACTTCATACATTAGGTCTACATTGTGACAATTACGTACGAAGAGATGAAAACAGGTGAGTGATTTGGCCCATTTTCATGTAATTCACAGATTACTACTGGAGGGACTAATGCACATAAGCCTGCCACTGGTTCCTGTCGTGCGCTGGACGTGTCCCCTCGATACACTCCTACCCCCGTTCCTTACAGTCCATTTTAATATCATCAGCAGCGTATCAACATTTAACTTCAAGATGCAAAAGACTAGAAAAAACAGGCTCCACGAAAGGCATTAGGCGTATGTCTATGTCTTTCGGGATATGACGCCAAATAGTACAGCAGGTGTTTACCAACGTTTCGGAGAATTATACTGATCCCATCTGAAAATCTGACAGTAATTCCAATATAACACTAGTAAACGTACACCAGGCTGCACGGCGTCGTTTCCCAGCAGACATAGTCTTTATACAAATTTCTGCGACAACTACATATTTTATAAAAAACAGTGTACCTTAAGTCACACATGCATATATTAACAAATTAGTTATAATTTCGATACAATTTATGCTACTTCCTATCAGAAAACATCATTTTAGGTAAATAATTTTTGTAAAATAAACTCGATGTCAGGCAATAATATAAACAGCCAACTAGATGCAACAATAATAATTGTATTAATAATTTCAATCAGCTCAACATGTTTCGGGCGATAATTTCGCCCATCCTCAGGAGCACTAGACTGTGTTTACAGCTTGTGGTATAATGCACCGGCGATGCTGCCGGCTGGTGACATGGCTGAGGTTCCACCTCATCCTGTTCACCAGCAAGCAGCATTGTCGGTGCTTTATACCACAAGCTGTCAACACAGTCTAGTGCTCCTGAGGATGGGCGAAATTATCGCCCGAAACATGTTGAGCAGATTGAAATTATTAATAAAATTGTTATTGTTGCATCTAGTTGGCTGTTTATATTATTGTATCAGTGATGCACGGTTACACAAATATCAAATCAATGTCACGCCTTCCCAAACATTCCTTACAACACAGGTCGAGCCCTCAGTCTCCCCACGTACTCATCCTTGACGTCACGTTTTCGTATGATGATAGTGATTGGGCGTAGTGGTGGGGTCACCACTTTTCTTTTATTTTAGGACGAAAGGTTACTCAGGAAAGAGCAAATCCATAAACGGCAGAAGTATTTATAATGCTTGGCGTGTGTTAGACTCACAGTAACTGAGGTACACAGTCTGGCTTCACTCTAGTCCACATCGCAATCCTACTAAAGAAGCGTGTCTCATTCTCCTATTCAAATTACTATTAAGCAACGAATCAACGGCCTTCTCCTGCCGGAATTAAATTGTGAATGAAAAATTTTGTATGTATGAAATATGAACTTTTGTTATTTTCAGATTATGAGAAATTTTTACTCCTTGTTTTTTCAATCTCCAATTCGTGCTGTATAGTGACAGCTCCCGTGTGGATGTGCGCTCGACCGAGTTCAAAGTCAATGATGGTGGTAGAGAAACTGGAGCAGGAAATGGGTGTGAAGGGAGAGATGATGAATTGGTAGAGAATGACCTCCCCTCTCCATCATCCAATCTCTTTCCGATGATGGATCACTCGGCGCTGTCAGAGGCTCATTCATCAAGCAGGCCATCAGCAGCCCGTCCGCGGCGAGAGAAACGAGTGAGGCCAGTGACATAGGAGGGCAGACAAGGACAGCTCGCATCTTCATTTGAATCATTTCTAAAAGCGATACTTCCATCCCGTCCACTACTTTCAGTGAAAGACGAAAGTAAACTAGAAGTTGCATTTGCACCTTGAAAGGGGATTTATTTATGGTTTATCTGCATATATTCGCTGTATTGTTTGCAAACAGGCTTGCCTACCTGAATGAGTGAAAGTGGTGACATCACGTATATTTTTGCTTATATATACGTATATATATATATATATATATACACACACACACACACACACACACACACACATGGGGTACGCGGTGGCGCAGTTGGTTGAGGCACTGCGCTACAAGCCGGAAGGTCGCGGGTTCGATTCCCGATGGTGTCAATGGGATTTTTCATTGACGTAGTCCTTCCGGCCGCACTATGGCCCTGGGGTTGACTCAGCCTCTAACAGAAATGAGTACCAGGAATATTTGCTGGGGGTAAAGGCGGCCGGTGCGTAGGGCTGACAAACTTACCACCTTCATGTTTTGACTGTCTTGAAATTTGGGAGCCTCAACCTCCTGGAAACCTCAGGGACTGTACAGGCCTGTAACGGGATTGCTTAACCTAACCTATATATATATATATATATATATATATATATATATACATCTATTTTAGAAGAAAAAGGTAAAGTTGTCGTTGTCGACGCCACGAACTCATCTGAGGTAATCGAGATATACTGTCTCTCACTCTTAACACGGCACTAGGTGGTGTAGAGTGGTCAGCATCACGTAACTGCCGCTTGACAGCCAGCCGGCAGGAGGCTAGGTGGGCCCCACAGCCGGTGTGGACGTTTTGGAGGAAATAAAATTATCTTCCTCCTGCCGGAAATAAGGGATGTAAAATTCTTAAGGATTAAATAACAGTACACAGACCAATTAGAAAAATTAAATTTGGGAACTACTGTCGTTGAAACATACACCGCCGATAGAGAATCTGTGAAAGTTTCGAACTAGCACTAAAGACATTCAATTTCTACCACATAAGTCATATGGCCAGACGTAAATTTCATATTCCTTCATCCCCCCCTCCCCCCGCGACTTTTTCTAGTATGGCTGTAGTAGCTGACGTCAATGTTTCAGCTTTTCAGTTGGCAGTGGTTGCACAAACAACAATCTTCACACCTTGACAACCAGGAAGTAATATGGTGTTGTCTGGTGACCTGGTGGTCCCAAAGAGCACCGAATGTCATCACCGTCTTCGGAACCTTATCCCGTCCGTCGCCCTTGTAGTTTTTTATTCAGTGGTTCTCGCACCTGCAGACGAAAGTGCGGAGGCGCACACACTCTCCGCTTTGTCGATGAAATCACCGGAATGTACGTGATGTGTAGGCGCAAGCCAGGTAGTTGAAATGTACATGTAAATGTTAGCACTGACTGCTTCTTCTGCACAAATACAAGGTCGTAAATTTTATGGTGTGAAATGGGCAGTCACGTTAATCCTTGATGATTTTGAAATCTGAGAACCCCAAACACAAACGTTCTAGCAGTTACCTTCGCCGCTCAAGGAGATGTGATCTCGTCACTGAAAACAAGTCATGCTTTCACTCAAGCCTTCCACAGTTTCTCCTGAAACCTGCAGACTTCAGATTGCTTGCAGCTATCTTTCAGTTTCAACACCTACACAAACTTGAATTTCCCAACGTTTCAAAAGTAAACGCGCATCTGAAGAACACGACAGACAGTCCAACTACGGTACCTCTGCAAGTTAACTTTTTTTTTGTTTACAACTAACTGAATCCGTTTTCCCAAACTGGGTAACACAAAATGAATTTTCCTGCCCAGAAGCCATTTTCATGATATGTACGCCTCTGGTGACGGGAAAGTGATTCGTTTCTGGCGAGTATTACGAAAGAAAAACTCACACAGAATTTATCTACCCCTTTTTACGTATGCATTTAGAGTGATGTGCATGTTTACTGTTAAATGACTATCTGAAAGTGTTTACTTCTGCATTTACTCTTGAATTGCCCTGTACCTGCACCATTTGGAATGTGACTGATTTAACGAATGCATTACATATTTATTGAAACTTCGTCAACAGCTGTAAAACTGTGCAGGTCTACAACAACACGTAAGTGCCTCCGGGAATATAAAAATGTAATATGGACATCTGTATATGGATTGTTCTGTTTATCCAGCTATTTATCGGTTAAGACTAATTAGTATTGACTTGGGTGTAGCAGTTAGAAGGACGGACAGACACATACAGAAGCCGATTTATTCAATCATTAAATGGGATTTGGGAATTATTAGAACTACACCGATCTTTTCGGAGGTACTTCAATATAAACCTATGTTATAAATGTCAGACGGGTTTACTGACATATACAGAAATGGGTTGAGAATGTACAGGAATTTGGAATTGATATTAAAAGGATAACACGGCTACATACCTATTAGTACAGCACAGAATATGTTCATTCCTCACTAACAAATTAAAGAAACGTTGCAGAAAAACATGCGAGTGCTGGTTGGTTGGTAGCTTGTCTTCAGAGCCTGGCATTTCCATTTCGAAAGGAAGAACAGGGAAATAAGAGCAGGTTTCTCCATGACTGGCGATTTATGTATGATGTAGAATTAATGTAAGTTGATTTGTGTTGGCGACTGACACTCTATTTTGCATCGACTCTAATTAATGAATTTAAAGTGATCGACATTTCATCGACGTCTGCAGATAAACGAAATAAATCAGCAAGACCATTAGCATATGTATTAGCTTCGTGTTATTTTACGCTTACAATAAATAAAGGAATATTACAGTAATATGAGATCAGTTCTAAGTACTGTAATACTTTTATTGCCTGTAGCCGATCATTTTTAGTATAGTTGTTTCTTAGGATTGCTGGCGTCAGTTACGGACGGTTCATGGCCATGCGTTGTAAGTTAATCTGTCAACGTATATTCAGGACCGTTGGTGATAGGAGGGGAGAGATTTAAATGAGAAAACGTTAGGAGCTGATAACGGACGCCAGCAGTCCAGTAGGGAAGTCAGTCGCGTACGAGAGTGGTGTAGGTAGGAGTATAGAAAAGTGACTGTGTCAGTTTCCTATAAATGATCTAGTTGTTTTACTGGATATAGCCCTCCATTATTTTATATCAAGAATAAACTGAGTAAATAAAACAAGTAAAAAGAAATAATTAAATCTATTCGGTGAACCACACCCGTTTTCCGAAAGAGGATCACCTACCATACTGAGCGCGTCGGGACAACAAAGATACGAAGGGTGATCGTGTAGATGTCTCTCCGCGAAGGACAGAAGCGACTGCCATACAGCTGAGAGACAGCAGCGATGCCACTACTGTCTCAGTGGTGAGAGCCACGGTTAACATAAATATTGCGTTACTAAAATTTTAAAATCTTTTATGGCACTGACTTAAAACTGACACTTTTTATTACATATTTTGTAAGAGGGGTTTTACAGAATTTTAAAAAATACTGTCCCTCATATTTCTAGGAGGGTTAAATCTGTACCCAGTAATCTTATGTTTATTGGACCGTGCATCATCTTGATAGTTGAATAAAGAGAGACCAACTTGATGTCACTCGCTTTATTATTTCATTATCTACTGCTCAACATGTATCGGATGTTAATACATCCATCCTCAGGAGCTTGCGAATTATTTGTTGAGTTATTTCATGGGTTGTATTGCTCTGGTTCGATGTGTGTTGGTGTTACGGTGTGGTTTGGCTGGGGTGGTGTGGCATCCCATGAAATAACTCATCAAATAAGTCGCAAGCTCCTGAGGATGAATGTATTAACATCCGAAACATGTTGAGCAGTAAATAATGAAATAATAAAGCAAGTGACATCAAGTTGGTCTCTCTTTATTCAGTTGTACCCAGTACTTACTAAACAGAAGCACTCTGCTGGGTGTAATACACGCCTCTACAGCAGTAAGTTTGAGCGTGCAGGATGCAAAGGGCACGTTTTTTGGCATTATACCACTCACAAATAAGGAAAGAACAGCGCAGTAAAACTGACTTATTCTTTACGTCTTTGGCCTGAAAAGTTCCCAAAAGGAAAGGTTATAATGTATTCGTCGACCGGTTTTGTTTACTTTTAGGTTACGGTTGTACAAAGGTCACACCCGCCAAAAGATCAGCTTTGGATAGATATGACACAGGACACGAAAGAGTAATTTACTAATGCTAATGAACTTTCAAAATGAACACAAATTCGCACAGAATGCGTTTGGAAAATAGTTCAAGCCTCTGTGCTGAGGATGCAGATCTTCTCTGATGTGATATTGTGTCGTTCGATTAGGTTTCCCGACGTTCTGAAGGTACCACGTCGGGAAACAAATCCCGCAACACAGAAGACCTAAATCCTCAATAAAACCTCTGTGGAAACCTCGCATCTCGCAGACCTGTTTGTTACTCTACGAGATTACACATTCCTACCATTCTTATTTGACGGCTGTTTTCTAAATCTCTACATTAAATTCCGGGTTAGACAGTTTAAGGCGAACTGAATCAAATTTCCGAAAACAGGACTTTCGAATTGAGAAAGAATTTAAACCTATAAAATTGAATGTAATAAACACAGCTTCACACTGAGTCATTGTATGTATTCATACACAGTACGATTTTACTCTTTTGCTTTGGAATTATACACATGTATAGATTACTGCACAACAA
>Ga0131853_10006924_pt1 | contig 20497 bp, 12 predicted proteins | sample TergutLab28metaG_FD_92764 | JGI IMG/M metagenome (GOLD analysis project Ga0131853, IMG submission 92764) | Labiotermes labralis P1 segment gut microbial communities from Petit-Saut dam, French Guiana - Lab288 P1 (version 2) (version 2) | ecosystem: Host-associated > Arthropoda: Insects >...
AAAACCATATGCTGCAACTCAACATCTAATGCTCCTGATGATGGGCGTATGTACCCGAAACATGTCGAGCTAAGAATACATCAATAAAATTACCTAGTTGCATCAAGTTGGCGTTTCACTTTAACAGGTTGCATGTCTAGTGTTCCTAGTGTTCCTTACATGAGGTGTACACTTAGTGTGAGAAGCCCTGGAATTTTCAGACCAACTTGCTTGATTCCCAGCAAAATAGAGTGCCCTGTTCTGTTCTGTTCTGTTCTGTTCTATTCTGTTGCCTGATTAAAGAAACACAACCCATTCCTGAAAAGGTATGCTTCGTAAAATATCTGGGACAATGGGTATGGTCGGAATGTAATTCAAAATATATTTTATACTTTATCTTAGAGGGGTCTTCCATCGTGACGACCCGAAATAAATTGTAAGATCGTCTCAAAAAATAAGAATATTGCTCAACAATAACAACAAACACAATAAACTTCCAAAGACAAAAACTTTTAGACTTCGATTTATTTGATGTTTACCGGACCGTGCATCTTTGTGATAACTGAAGATTAAAGCCAACTAGATGCCACTTATTATTTTATTGTACTTTCTTATAGGCTCAAAATATTTCGGGCATTACTGTGCTCATCATCAGGAGCTCGTGTCTATGATGTTGATTACCACATTGATCGTTTCGTTCTTGGTTTGCTGTGTGTTGGAGGTTAGGTGCGGTTAGGCTGGAGTAGAGTCCGGGTTGCAGGCTAAAGCCTTCAACCCGGACACTACTCCAGCCTACCCGCTCCTAACACACAGCAAACCAAGAACGAAACGACCAATGTGGTAATCAACAACATAGTCGCGAGCTCCTGATGATGGGCATAATAGTGCCCGAAACGTGTTAAGCCTATAAGAAGTACAGTAAAATAATAAGCATCTAGTTGATTTTTTATTCTTCAGCTCTATCTGTTTCAAGAGAGTTTTAACTAACTTTACAATGGATTTCGGGTTCAATAACAGAGAGACGAGAATTACTTACGTATTCCATTGAACAGATTCCTTGTTGAGAAGCTTACCGGTTTGCAGCTAGTCAAGAAATTCCCCCCATTTTATGGAACCCGAAGATTCACTACAACCTTCACAAGTGCCCGCCACCTGTCCCTATCCTGAGCCAGCTCGATCCAGTCCATACCCCCACATCCAACTTCCTGAAGATCTACCTTAATATTATCGTCCCATCTACGCCTGGGTCTCCCCAGTTGTCTCTTTACCTCAGGTTTTCCCAACAAAATCATGTACATACCTTTCCCTTTCCCCATACGCGCTACATGCCCTGCCCATCTCATTCTTCTCGATTGTATCACCCGCAAAATATTGGATGAGCAGTACATATCATTATGCTCTTCATTATGTAGTTTTCTCCATTCTCCTGTCACCTGTCCAAAGAGACGAGAATTGTTCTAAAAAAAAGTCTGCCTTCCACAGAAGAGATATTTCCCATAATTCCAAGTTGCCACTACATGCTCCTCATGTAGCCCTCCCGATTTAAATCTATTAGTAAACAATTTCATATTTTGTATACATGTAAAATAACCACTGCCACCGGGTGACAACCCAATTGTAGTTTATTATTATTATTATTATTATTATTATCAATTGAAAGCTAACATTATGCGAGTAACTTTATGCTTGTTCCACCGACAGTCACCAGTTATTACGCGTGTCGCGGTTGCATATGAAACTCTGTATGCCCAATGGAGTTTTGGCCTAGAAGAATATTGCATGAGGTCATAACGTCATTCAGAAGCTTGTGAATTTGGGTCACTTCCTCACAGCCAGTTATTTTCGTCTCGTCGACCATGTCAGAACACTCGTACGTTTCATTCATTCAATTTCGTAACACATACACGAATGACAACTGTGAAAACTGAGAAGTTTGGGAGGAAAGTTAGTAAACTGTTTCACTATTAACAGAGTCACAGCCTGCCAATAAACATTATTCTTCATTATTTAGATAGGAGCCATCCTGTTGTGCAATAACAATTGTACAATATGTTATATACCGTCAGTACGCAACATCAATATAGTAATATAATGTATGTAATAGGTTACAATGTGGCTACATGTTTCGACCATAAACGGTCACTATCAGGCCAATAAAAAAATTTTGTTTAAGGTACAGAAAGGGGATCCCACTTCGTTTGCAGTGGAATATAAAATACTATATAAAAATATTCCTATTTAGGAATAGGAATAAATAGGAATTTTTATACATTATTTTATATTCCACTCTAAACAAAATGGGATCTCATTGAGTGATACCTTTCTGTACCTTAAACAAAATGTTCTTTATTGCCCTGATGATGACCGTTTGCAGTCGAAACGTGTAGCCACAGTGTAACCTATTGCATACATTATATCACTATATTGATGTTGTGTACTGACGGTATATAATATATTGTACAAGTATTATTCTCCATTAGCATTTTCTCATGTACGAGAGCTCGAGTTAACTCATGCGGTTGCTGTCGTATGGCAAATGTACAGCTGCGTGGTCCTGGACGCAGCCCACACGAGACTTTCAGAATAAATATCTCCTCCGCGTTCTACTGAACTTCTAATACTACTGGTAAATGATTACATCTACAGAAAAATTTCCTATAATGGAATGTATTGATCAGCCGTTTTCTGACGCTAATAGTCCTTAGCTAGTAAAAGAAAGGCTGTCAGGGAGAATAAGAAACATTCTTTTATGACAAGGACAGTGACAGAAATATAGATGTCTCTGAAGTTTCCCTAACGGTGGCCACACGTGTTTCTGGTTATAATAGGTTAGCGAATGGGTTAGACAATGGGAATGTGGTGGGAAGTGGACTGTTTTGAGTGTGCAGCAGAGGATAAAGCTGAACGCTTCCTGCATATGGGAAAAATTTTGACATTTGCATTCTGTTGGCAACATTCTGGCGAATTTTCGATCGTAATTTTTCAAGAATTGTACTGTGTTTCCGTGAACTATATGCAAGGTGTCAGTTCGGACATCATAGAAACAACAATTTATTTTAATTGTAGGTTTAAGCTTGTTAATGCTGGTTAGGGAAATAATCAGTGTTTATTTTCAGTATCATGATTAATACAAAATGCAGAGCAAGCCTGTAATGTTACATCTAGAGATAAATACCATAAACAGTGTACTGTAAGGTGATAACGAAATAACGCCTGCTACCACATATTTGCGTAATGGCAGTGTTTCTGCTGTCAGTGTAATTCGACGTTATGAAACAAAGGTAATTTACGTATGCTTATAAGGAAGATTTAGCAATAAAAATGCAAGCTTCAGTTCCACAACAAAGTTTACGAAAGGATGGAATGGTTTTTTTTTAGCAGCCTTTCAACATCAATTATGCATGAGGTTCCACACTACCACATGTGTAAGAGTGAAGGTTTTCCTGAAAGTCGGGAGATCTTTATTTTCGTAAGCGCACTTCTTTCCTGGGGAGAAAATAGGCTACGCGCTGGAAGAGTAATATTTTCAGCGAATATAAGATACCAATCCATATACCCCTGTATAACTCCACTTTCAACAAATAATATGGCACACTATTTTTACGTTTTGTTGACCTGCATACATGTATAATCTTGTAAATAAATCCAAATTGGTGCACAATTTTTTTTAGTATATTTATTTCTTTCTCTACATGTTTCGGGCGACTATGTGCCCATCATCAGGAGAAACAACTGTGTTTATGCGACACTTGGTACTTGTTATTCTGTGTGGATGACAGTCTGATATGCAGGGTGCATACCAGACTGTCATCCATACAGAATAAATAGAGTTGTTTCTCCTGGTGATTGGGCACATAGTCGCCCGAAACATATAGAGACAAGAAATAAACGTACTAAGAAAAATTATGCACCAAGTTGGCTTTATTTACAAGAATATGGTTTACTGTACATGAAGAGTACAATCCTGCGCTGTGTGATGCTGTGTTGAGTGGTCATTTGATAACGGCATTTACGAGGAACTTACTGTTTAATTTTCTTCTTGAACTGCATCGAATGTGATGGCAGCAAGTTCTCCGAAACGTAGGTAAGAAACTGCAAAACAACACGGCGTCATATCGCAGAAAACTGTAAATCTCATCAATAAAGCTGGGAAAATCGCGTGTCATAAACCGAACATACTGATTTTTCTGACATCCTAAGTAACATTTTATGGCACTGTAAGTTTATCCATCAATATTCCTATTTAGAGAAGTTGTCAGTTCTCAGAAGTAAGGATAGTAACGTCAGGCACAACAATCTTCGAATACAAAGTTTAATTTTATTAAGCTACATATTTCAGCCCAAGTATAAAAAGACCATCATCAAGCCGTTCGGTAAAATGGAAAGCTAGAAGTTTGTTACACTTTATGTGGTTTTAGTTCAGTGTTATACTAATGCAAAAACTATACAAAGTAACACATGTATAATGTTCCTTTTGTGTCTTAATGCCTGAATATGGCCTTTTTGTATGTAAACCGAAACGGGCAGCCTACTAAATTTCAATTCATTATATGAAGATCGTTGTGTTTGACCACACTCACTTTTACTTCGTGTATTTGTGTCAAAATACGGAGTAACAATTTAAAATAAGCTGTTCTGTTATAATCGGGTGTGGGGATGCTCATTCAGAACAGCGATGTCTGTTAGTGCTGTACGTGTACACGACATCGTATCATTAACAAATTCTACACACTTAACTACTGATACAGGCTAATTCCCTTGCTCAGACAAAGTGCTACCGCTCGGTAATCTTTTGAGATTAGCTGTCCACTGTCCACAGTGGCAGGCATGTGCTACTGTGCGGGCCGAAAGCCACCATTATCCCTCTCGACTACTTGTAACTACCAAACAAACAAAGTCATTAACTAGGATCTTTCCAGAATTCAGGCGGTTAGTCACCGGCTTCGCCTGGGTTCAGTCCCAGGGTAATCTATGTGGTTTTACGGTGGACAAAAGGGTCCCAAGACAGTCTTCTTTTTTTTTGGAAAATTCGTTTTGCTTCTGCTAATTTTCGTTTTAGGTGCGTTCGCAAAATTGCGAAAAACAACTCTTAGCTTTGTCATGTCTGTCTTTCCGCATGGCACCACTCGGCTACAACAGGACGTAATTTAATGAAATTTGCTATTTGAGTATTTTTCCAACAGCTGTCGCGAAAACAAAAATTTCATTAAAATCTGACAAGAATGACCTGTACTTTACATGAAGATAAACATGCTGCTGTAATCATATCACTCAGTTCTTCTTAGAGAGATAAATGTTGCAGAAAAAAGTTGTACAGAACATCAAATTACACATTTTATGATCAATAATTTTTTTTAAAAATCGTGCCGTTTATGAGATAATGTGGAAAAATATAGTACAGACGGACAGGTCACATATGACAATATGGCGCATGCACATTACTTACTGGATACCTAAAACTACAGACACACAGGCAGAATATGTAATACTTATTGCTTTCCCACTGCAACATTGGTTGCATGAAAGTTTTACTCACATTGGCTGTCTCGTGTCATTGATCATACAGTGTGTGGATGTTGGGCTTGTTAGGGGCAGACGTTTCGTGCATATCGTCACACCCCACATCACAAGATGAAAATTAACTCCGTGAAAGAGTCATGTTGAATTGATAGTCACACAGCTGGTCAGTAAATTCCCCGCGTTTACTCAATTATTATACCAATTACTGCACATATATGAAATTTATAAAATTTACACATTAAAACATTAAAATATTAGGACGTTCCGACATGTTTCAGTCCTAGGACCATCATCAGGGAGCCATATCATCCTTGCTAAAGTCACACTATAAAAAATCACATTAATTTCGCTGTACCAGTTGGGTATTGTGGCAGCATGCCGTGTTGTGTAATGTTATGTTGCGAGTGCCCTGTTACGGATGTGCATTCTGCACGTCTGTAGCAGGGCACTCTTCGCAACATAACATTACACAACACGGCATGCTGCCACAATACCCAACTGGTACAGCGAAATTAATGTGATTTTTTATAGTGTGACTTTAGCAAGGACGATATGGCTCCCTGATGATGGTCCTAGGACCGAAACATTTCGGAACGTTTTTAGTGTTTTAATGTGTAAATTTTATATATGTGCAGTAGTTGGTATAATAATGGAGTGACTCGACAACATGCACGGTTTAACAACGAAAAAAAAATTCCCAGCTTTTAGTAAACGCATTTATTGTGTGTATTATTTGTAAATATAAACAAAGTTGTGACGCCGTGCAGTTGTGTAGGTGTGCAGTGTTTCTGAGCAACTTACTACCTCAGCTACAGTTCAAAACTTTAGTATCTTTCTACCAAACTACAAGGTGGCCAGTTAAAGAAGACACCAATATGCATGGCCACTTCTGTGGGAAGGCAAATATCACACGGCAATGCTTCTTAAAGATAGAGAAATAGGCGAGTGAAATATTTTCTAACAAAATGACTGTCTTCTTCTCAAGGAATTTGTTCCATGGTGTTTTTAGTCCATTTTTGCAGACAAGAGGAAAGATGCTTTTGTGGGAGGGGTTGGGTTGGAGCTCAAGTCTTGTGCAAAGTTTCTGTTGGAGTAAGCAGTAAGACTTCTCGACTTGGCACTATGCTAGCAGTAGTACTGCTAGACGCAGTAAGGGGTTGGGTTGACACAGGCTGAGTTAGTCTGCTGTGCTGTGCCGGTACTTAACACTGCTCTCTTAGCTGCGAGAGTAGAACAAGGAAGTAAAAGAGAAGAGGAAGTCTCTTCAGCAGTTAATATTCGTAATAATTGGAGCACATTATAAGTTGCAGGCCCATTATATTACACAGAATTCCATCCTCATCTCCTCAAAGAAAGAGCCCGTGATTTCTCGGCTACCAAACAATCAACATTACAACAAGACAGTTATCGTCATTTTTATCTCTCCCATTTCTGAAGTGAGTAGTCGGAATTATAGGTATAACTGTGAAGTTAGGAAGTGACGTATTCAGCTTTCCGTAGTCTGAGATTAATGTGTAGAGAGTGAGACACACAATAGGGTGTCTGTTATAACCGGATCTTTTTGTGCGTTATTTAACGACGCTCGTAGTATGAAATAGGATATAGGGTCGAATATTTGAGCAGTTCTTGAAAGAAGAATTGGAAAGGAATTTACAGGAACTGGCTGTGTCATTCTCGCGGCATGCATCTGTTCGCAAATTGCAGAATTTGCACAAACTTTTTTGCGCAATGTCACAGTCTATGGTATCAGTAGAAATATTGCTTTATTATTTAAAGCAAGCACTTCGCGTCTGTGTCTTCCAGCACCATCTGCGCTGCTTCTAATTGAATTAAGATAGTAATCACACTATCGATTTGGGTAACAATTCTTACGCGATATTAAGTATTTGCATGTATATCAATTTGTGATTTTCATGTTTGTGATAAGCATTGTGCATAAAATTTTACGGCCCATGTAACAGTGCGAAACAGGGGTTTCCATCGTAAGAAGAAAACAGATTGTTATTCAATATGTCAGTCTCTGGTCTGTCATCTTAGGAGGATAAAAAAATTGAAATGTCTTTGAGAACAGAAAGCTGAAGAAAATATTTGAATCTAAATGAGATATAGTGGGAGGAGTATAGAGAGTATTGTACAGTACAATGAGAAACTTCCTTTTACGTTGTCTTCATAAAATAACATTGGGATAAATAATTTATAGATGACTATATTGGAGGGATATGTAGCACGCATGAAGTGGACGAGACATTTTACAGGACTGTATTCCGACAAGCTCATCGGAGGAAAACAATATACTCTAGTATATTGCCAAATTTCAGCCGAAATAGTCAGGAATCGATATTTTGAACAGGATTCTAACTGGCAGAACAAATCCAGTGCTTATTACCATGGTAATCAAATTTTGGTTTCAATGTAAATGGGGAGTAATAAACGTGCATTATGAACTGCTACTGTCTTAGCAAGGGGAACGCTTCTAGAGGGCCTCATTTAATTAACATATTATTCTTTATGTTTAGTTTATGAAGCTGTCAGTAGATCAGAGTGCATTATGGCATCTGCTTGTAGCGACTGAGGAAAACATGGAAATCTCAGAACCCTCTAATCGGACTGAAAAGCAGAAGTCTCTAGAATTTGTCTCTTAATTAATGTAAAATGTGATTAGTGTGGTCATTGATTTTAGGACTCCATGTGGTCTGGTAGATGGATTACGAAGTAAAATCCTGTCGTGGTAATAAAAATGTCATAAACGCCATCTTTGTTTCAGAGGATAACGGTAGCCAATCATCTGCACAGGATACAGATACATGAATATTAATGTCATTCACATGATGTCAAGTTTTATGAGGTTATGAAGGTGGAGGAGACCATTTGAACCTCAGTTTATTAGTTTATTTACTGGTTTTGATTACCCTTCTTCCAGTAACACAGATTTTGTGGCTTTCAGTGACAAACTAACGAACGGGAAAGGAAGTGGAGGGAAGACGTCACGGCCTAATTTAAGGTAACACTTCGGAATTTGTTTGGAGTGACTGAAGTTTAATTATGAAATCTCAAATGCAATTGATAGGGTACAATCTCAGTTTCGAACCAATCACGTCTGGAAATTAAGACCGAAGCCCTATCACTTCAGACAGCTCGGTCCGTTTTAAATTTAGTATGTATGTGCGTAGTGATTAATTTCATAACACGTGGTGTTAACCGTAGTGGAACTTCGCAAAGCAAATTGTTCGACTCCAATGTGAGGCGTGTGGCTGGAACGTAGTAATGCGAGTGTCTGGTTTGGCTCTTCTGAGAAGCCTCATGAGTGTGTGTAATGAAACGGACAAAATTATGTTTAGAAATAGATTTGAAAGAGGTCGGGAAACAACTGTCATCAACTGCTAGTCCCCCCCCCCCTCGATAGGCTGAAGTGTCAAGAATTTTATTAAGACTAAACTGAAGATATGCGCCTCTAATTCATAAAGCGACAAGCCGTAATTTGAAGTTGATAAGAAGTCTAGAGTTTCCCTGTTACATATGTATTTTATACACACACACACACACACACACACACACTTGTATTCATGCCCACGGTAACTGCAATACGCAACAAGATCCCCCATGGATATTCCTCGCCTGCAGTTCGGACAGCATTTCAACAGATAAAACAATTTGTTGGGTATGACATTTTGTAAAAGGTGAATATTTTCAGCACTTGGCACTTGCAGAGATACAGGGTAAAATGTTTTAAAATGGTACCTTTAAGAAATGTCCAGTTTTACAAAATATTCTTGCGGCACCAGAGTAAACCAATTTTTTTGTTTTGTGTCGAGTTAATTTACACAAAGTTTGCCTCCTACATAGTTCTGTAGTTTCGACTATCGTCCTTCCTGAGGACACATGTGGGAGACAAACACAATGTATCATCATGCAACAAAAAGTTAATGTGCTTCAGCAGCATAAACAGATTTAGTCAAGATAAAACTGTACGTATTTGTGTTTGTTTTAAATAACAACTTTATAAATCCAATTACTGTACCTTACGACTTAAATATTAGACATATAACCGGGGAAAACAAGACCTATGGATTTTAGTGGAAATAATATGACCCATTTTATAGCTTATAAAGACCTTATCCTTTGTGTTGATAATGCAAAGGGGCCTTAATTAAAATTGTAATGGTGCAACATTACGATACCAGATAACAGACAATACAATGGTCGTGTATTCTAGCCATAGATGAAATACGTAATTTAAGTTGGTAGCATTGAGTGACGTATTTTGAAATAGGTGGGTTCTGGTGCAAGAGCAAACGCTGGCCCACACATTTTACATGTGTCTGAAACAGACTGTAGTAAGCAGATAGTTTTGCGGTGTAAGTCGATTTAAAGTTTAAAATTTCGGTGACCAAAAGGCAAATGGTGCGTTAAGTGGGAGAGAACCATTTCAGTAATAAGGTATGCCTGTGATTTTAGAGGACAGAGTTATAAATTTCAAAATTGTCGATACAAAATTATTATAAATTGATTGTTGAGCGCATGAAACTGACACCACATACCAACATCACTATCTACGTCATAATGTGGATGTAGTCTGCGTAGCCAATAGCTCTTCACATGGGCAAAAATGCCCCGCAATTTGCATTGCCCAAAATAGATTTATCTTATTTACAAGGGCCAACCACTGGTCCATGTCCTAAGCCACAAGAATCCACCTCATATCTTCCCATCCTGGTCTTTAAGATACATTTTAAAATTATACTCCTATCTAGTCCTATATTTTACAAGCTTTGTAGGTTGATCAGATTTTCCTGTTAATACCATGCATGCTTTTGTCTTCAGCTCGTGAAATAAGCAATGTGAATGTGGACCAGGATACGTAACAGCGATGAAAATAATCGGTGACAGGGGGGACAGCGATAGTGTCCGAAACTTGAACTGTGCAAGACTAATTGTCCGAGAAGGTTTCATAGCAAATTGTTGCAGGGAAGGCGTCCTGTTGGACAAGGACAGTAACAGGAATAACAGAAGTTACATTTTTGTTGCTGTTCACGCCCCTGCTCCCAGTGTGTGCCTCGGTCCATTGCAGCACCTGCTCATATGGAGAACATAATAATAATAATAATAATATACAGCGAGAAAATTTTGGTGGATATAATTTCCCACTTTTTCCACATGAAATACACTCAATTCAGTCTTTCAGTTTTTTGCCCTGTAACTTATACTAGCAATGAAGGCACTCAGTGCGGCAAAAGTAGTGTAGTCGGTGTAGTGGCTTGCTACGGTCTGGACATTTTCGGGTTCGATAAGAGGTTGGGGCGAGATTTTTTTACCCGTCCAGACCGGCTCTGGGGTCCACACAGCCTTCTGTAGAATGGGTAGCGGATCACTTTCCCGGGGTTAAAGTGGCCTGGGCGTGACGTTGACCACCCACCCCTCTCTAGCGCCGAGGTTAAAGAAGAGTAAAGCTATATCTCTACTCACCCTCCGGACCTACAAAGCCTGTCATAGGGTGAAATTTACTTGAATTTATACAGCAATTGAGACGGATATTTTAGGACTTCTGCATAATTCCTGAAACTGTTAAATCCGGAACAAAGTCTGTGGCCTAATTGGACACACTGGGTTGCAAACGTCTATAGAAGTCTGCTGTCGAGAAGTTTGAACGAGAGGCGAGGAGGAATTCTTCTGGCTTGAAGTGCGGGCTGCAGGCGAGGTGACAAGTCAGAAGTGCACTTCAACGTTTCACAGTGTTCCAGCATTCCTACAGACACGTAGCTGAAGGGCCGCTTCTCGAATTCCATGATTCGTAAAGAAAGAAACTGCAAACAATTTTACTGCAGAATCCCCTAATGACGGGTGTACATGATTTTTTACTCAACAACGAATACGCCTCTGTATTATCTTGTGAATTTCACATTGTCTTTTAAACCGAGAATCTTTATCAAGTTGTTTATATAATAACTGTTCCCACTATACGCACTATGAAAGGATGTTAAGAAAGTTCTTACATACTTTAACTATTTTACAAAATTTTACAGTGTAGGCTTGTAAAGTGCGTCTATCAAATTATTGTCTACAAGTTGGTCCAACACAGTGCACTTACTTATACAGTTAAGATAAATTCCGAATCTTTATAAGCTAAAACGCTGCATTATAAACAAAACTTTCTTATGGTGATGGTGGCCGACATTCATAAATGTTCGAATTTGACGTTCAGGTGACCGGGCGTCGTGATAAAGTCTTATAATAGAACCAACTAGTTGCACTAATTTCTCAAATTTATTTTTGGAATAAAATTCTACATGTTTCGGAAATTTCCTCTGTTCATCATCAGGAGTATTTCACTGTACACACAGCAATGGTGTTTGTTATATACCATTGCTGTGTGTACAGTGAAATACTCCTGATGATGGACAGAGGAAATTTCCGAAACATGTAGAATTTTATTCCAAAAATAAATTTGAGAAATTAGTGCATCTAGTTGGTTTTATTATAAGGATGTTCGAATATAATTTAATTTTATAAGAACCTTTAAAATAATCACATTGCATATTGTTGGAGCAATTATATTCTGAATATTTCTACAGTAACTGCGTTTAGCTAAATGGAAAGGGTTTGTTAGGCGGCAGGGATTCGATGTACATTTCAATACACTTCATCTTAGTCCATGTGGAAACAGTGGCTCTGGGACAGTTACGCATGTTTCTCCGAGTACTTCGGGTTTCCCTGTCAGTCTAATTTCACCAGCGCTCCATACCAGTATTTAAATCGTCTACCACCGACACCACATAATCTTGTCAGGTTAGATTATCCCCTAGTACATCTAAAACACTTCGTCGGTACACTCCAAACTGAAAGCAGCAGTTGAAATTTGTTCATACAGAGGAAATCACAGCAAACATAATATTCTTAATTTCATCGTCATTGTCAATTACATGGGTGCATGCAGCGACGCACTTGGTTGAGGCACTGTGCTACAAGTCGGAAGATCGCGGGTTCGATTCCCGATGTTGCCACTGGAATTTTTCTTTAACATGATCCCTCCGGCCGCACTATGGACCTTGGGTTGACTCAGCCTCTAACAGAAATGAGTACCAGGAATATTTCCTGGGAAGTAAAGGCGGCCGGTGCCTTGAGCTGACAACCTTTCCAACTTCACGTGCCGAATGTCTTGAAATCTGGGAGCCTCAAACTCCTGGAACTCTCAGGGCCTGTCCAGGCCTGTAATTGGATTTCTTTACCTTCTGTCAATTACATGATTTGGATTTACATTTGTCTGTTCCTGCTCCGAAATCTTGTCCGACCATCTCTTCTTTGTTCTTGCAACGTCTCTTCCTTCGTTGTGATATTGCCCTGTATGCGATAAACTTACATTTTTTTCATATCTTACCTCCATTCATATATGTAATTTTCTCTTATCTTTTAGGCTGAAAACTGCTTAAATTTTAATTCACAGAATTTCCCGTGTGCAAGTCTAGTTTCATGCAGAGCAGATCGGAAGTTGGGCTGGACAACCCACAGACTCCATGATGTACCGGTATACGTGCTGCATAGCGCAAAAAATATTTTCCGTCACTCAGGTCAAACTTGAAACTTTTGTTATTAACTTCAAGAATGGAAGATATTTTGATGCCCTTAGGTTCAATGCGTCATTATCCTAAGATCGGCCTAATCCAGAGCCACATGAATCTATCCCACACCCTTACACTCTCTTAAAGCTTTCCTTTACCTACATATTGTCTAGCATTTTCTCACTTTCATTCCAATTTTCCTACTAAAATTTTAAAAACATTTTTATCTTCACTTGGTCCGCTCATCTAACTTTCATTGTCTTGCGCGTCCATATAATGTTAAGTCCTCACAATGAATTCGCTTCATCTTCCTTTTACTTAGCTTCTCAAAATTTCTTTTCGAAAACCAGGGATGGCGAGCTGTTGTCGAAGATTAAACAGTCGTTTGGTAGCAATGATTGTAAGTACTGTCTAAATTAAAGTCTAAAGCCACTCGAAATATTAATATTTTCACAATTTTTCTAGTAATGCACGCTGCTACTTTATGTATCCATTCAAAAATCATAACGCAGTTTATCAATATAAAGACAATTAAAAGAGAACACTACATAATTCATTGCGTCTGTTATCTTCAAAGTAAAATACGTTAAGTAAGTGTAATATTATTCATTATGCATTCTACTGACAGTCGCATGCATACAACATATGCGCACATTGAAATTGTACGTTATCAGTAAACATGAACCCTCCTGCATGTTTCGAGGATTATTAGCCATCCGCAGGGAAACGTCAGAACAAAGGAATATAATATCAATACAACAGTGATACACGTAAAGTTTTACAATATATAATGGCAGCTGTAAGTATAATAGTTCGGATATTATGGCTAGCATAGTGTCGACATATTCCTGGTCACAATACATTGATAAGCCATTGTTTACTGTGTGTAAAGTTATAGATATCCAACGTCTAATATCGGAATTTTCGATCCAGACGGATAAAGTCCCTGTGCTGTGTATTGACGTGTCCTGTGTAGGGAAGTGCTATTTACTGCTCAGAAAGGTCTTTGCTAGATGGAGTCAGTCATTCAGTCAGTCCGTCTGTCAGTCAGTCAGCCAACCAGTCACTCAATCAGTCAGTCAGACCATATGTCAGTCAGTTAGCCAAACAGTCAGTCTGTCAGTCAGTCACCCAACCAGTTAGTCCGCCAGTCAGTCATTCAGTCAACCAGTCAGTCCGTCTTCAATCACCCAGTAAGCCAGTCAGTCCGTCTGTCAGCCACCCAGCCAGCCAGTCAGTCCGTCTGTCAGGCAGCCAGTCAACCATTCAGTCAGTCAATCATTCAGCCAACCAGTCAGTCAGTCAATCCATCTGTCAGTCAGCCATATGTGGGTGTATATCAATGATTACGTAAAGTTCAATTTGACAAGTCGCCTAATCAGACGACACAACAGCTAAGAATTGTGTAACTTGCGTGCAGCAGTAGACGTCTAACTGAGCTCACCAGACGGCACAAGAACGACACAATTTCTTCTTAGTAAGGGAATTTTGATACAAATTGGCCACCAAATAGAGGAAATTTCGCCAAAATTTCACTATACAGTAACTTAAAAATGGCGTTGCAGTGACATGATTTCAAATCCGACACTTTTGCTGAAGACATGACATATTTGTGCTGTAACGTGATCACTAAAATTTATTGTTGATTGTACAGTGTGATAACACCATTCATATACGTGTGACTATAAAAGCAGTTACATCATTTTTCATGGCCGACAGTCAACTACCTGTGTTGCACCACATACGTCGACCCTGGTTTACATATGACAGTGACGTATGACTAGGAAAAGCATGAACATTGTATGATTAAGTTCGAAGCATAACGACTGACGGGGAAGTCTGTTTTAGAATTTTTATTCGTAAAATAGCTCTTCAATTTATTTGCTTTAATGGTAGAAATGGACGCAAATGTCGTCCGTGACAAATTGCAGTATAAAATAGAAGTGTCACCATCGGTGTGTGTGTGTGTGTGTGTGTGTGTGTGTGTGTGCGTCAGGAATAAATTTCCGTTATTTCTAACTGGAATGGTAAATGTTAATGTAAATATTAAAATTATAAACTGTTTAGTTATTTAGTACGTGTCTTAACTTCGAGAACTACTTAACAAACAAATACCTAAGTATTACAGCATGAGCAGCAACCAACTTTACATTTCCTGAAACAACCTGTAAAGCTATCAAATCGTATCAAAATCAGCTTACTTAAAAAAATAAAAGGTAAAGTGCACCCTGTACAGGCACTGAGGCTCTGTACAGGCCGTATGGCCCATAGGGAGAATTAAGGTATAGCTCTAATCTTTCTTGACCATGGCACAAGAAGGGGGTGAGGGTCAGCGTCATGCCCCGGCCGCTCTTTACCCCCGGGAAAGACCCGGTACCCATTATACAGGAGGCTGGGTGGGCCCCAGGGCCGGTCTGGACAGGTGCGGAAAATCTCGCCCTTAGCGGGATTCGATCGCCGGACCGTCCATCCCATAGCCAGTCGCTATACCGACTGAGCTACCGGGCCCACAGATTACTTAAAACTTACAACTAAAGCTTCCAAATATCTGAGAAGCTTTATTAGATTGTGCTACTATCCGTTCTGTGCATTGTGATTACAATCATCCTCATACACCAACAAACGCACATTATTTGCTTAAAATCACAAATCATCCATACACTGTACATGAACTCTCCCACATATTCCAGAAATAAATCGCCACTTTTCTGGGAGACATTAACACAAAGGTATACTGCATTTAATATCTTAGTTTCGGGGGTTTTTGCAGGGGGGGGGCAGAAATTTAAATTTTGGTCTTCTGCGCTACGATAATTTGTAGCTTGTTCAGTGGTTACCAACACTTCGGATAAATATGCTGCCTACATCTTCAGTGTTAAAGACGGATACAGAAGGTTTCTACAAAAACGTTGACAAGTCACTCACAAAACCGCACGGTGTCATAGCCCATAAGAAAATAAGTAAGTAACTAATTAACAAACAGATATTTGTGGTGTTGAATTCTAAAGTAAAAAAAAAAAGTCAAAGCCTATTATTTGGCACAATCTACTGCCATTTTTTCACTGCTGATCTTCACATTCTGTTTTCCGAAGAACCTTCGTAATGTTATTCCAGAAAACCGTTCTGTGTCTTGCAAAACGGAATATTCTAAGATTCTATAATCGAAGTTCACAACGGCATTGACTAGAAGGGTTTTATGCGTCTAGAGATAGGAACCAGCGTAATTTTGTGTCATTTTACCGAGTTCTAAGGGGAATGCACTACAGTCTGTACTGTCGAGATACAGTTTCTTCTAACATAAAAATTATTCATTCCAGGCGACTGCAATTTTAATATATTTATAACTGTCCAACGAGATGCAACACAAAGCAGTCTATTTATTATTCTGCAAGTTCACTTAACATGTTTCGGGTGTCAACCACATCCATCATCAGGAGCTACTTCTCTCCAACGTGGCCAAGATAGCTTGGCCAATTTGGAGGGAGGTAGCTGCACAAAGAATATGACCAGTACCTGAGGCAGTAGTTACAGTTTTGTGTAATCCTGATGGTTGGTTTTGTTGACACACGAAACATGTAGAGTGAACTTGCAGAATAATAAATAGACTGCTTTGTGTTGCATCTAGTTGGACAATTATTAATATAGATCAGCGATGCACAGAACCATAAACATAAAATGCAATTTTATTCCAAATTCATTCACTTTCTTTGAAGTCCTAACGTTCTCTGAGATATAGGTCGCACACTATTATGAATTCTCCAAGGTTATTTTACTGTTCGTCGCAATTTAATTTCCCCAGCCTGTAGGCCCAGTGTTGCTGAAGGTTCCTTTTCTTGCTGAAAACTGCAGCGTGTGTTTTGAGTACCTTGCTAAATCACTGAACAAATAATTTTTGTTTTACTCTCTCCTGACTGAAAAATCTCCGTTTGCATTGACTGCAGAATTGAATTTAAAAATTCATAATTATTGTATTAGTATATCTTTACTTTTTCAGAGATATTGATGTTAATGCCTTATACTATGCTGTTAGAGGGTATTAGTAGGGCATTAAATAAATGTTAATTTTCCTGAGAAACACAAATATTTTGTAATTCCAGAATTATTTTGATTACTGTGCGATTGTTACAGGTTTGTTTCTAAGTACAACCAACACTACCTATTTCCATTTAAAGCCCAAAAAAAACAAAAATAAAAAAACTCGTCAAATGGATTTAGAAATAAGGGGAGTGGGAAATGAGAAGCCTTCCTGTTACAGTTGACCATCGTGAACACTGCCCCTCCTGCTATGCAGCAGGCTTAGCACCATAAGCTATACAACAGTCAAGCCTCTGGCTTTTGGACAGAGAAGCACCCTCCAGTGTGCGAGGGTCAGCAACGTACTGGACGTGGGGAGGATGTAATCCGTCGATAATCCTGTACGGATTAACATGGGTAAGAGTTCCACCAGCCAAAATGTGTACAGTCGTTAGTGATGGTAATGGGAACTGCTGTTGTAACATGACTGATCAGCCTCGGTTTGTTGTGACTACTCGGGGCAGCTCAGTCTGTATAACGACTAGGGTATGCGCTGGAAAGCCGAGCAACCTGTGCTTGATTTCAGGCAGGAGCGACGCGTCCACAACGGCTTTGGAGCTCACCCAGCCCCCTTTCCAACGAGCACCGAGTTTTTGCCCCGGAAGGATGAAAAACGGGGAAGTGAACCTGACCACTTACCTCAATCTGCTACCGGAGTTCAGAATGGTTGGACCTATGTCTCCGCTCCACTAATACACCTTCACAGTGTTGTACAAGTGGAGAACTTCACTTCCTCTCCCAATCCATCGTGTGAAAAAGTAATTGGAAAACTCAAAATTCTCAATCCATTTTCATGTGATTTCCTTTGTACGTAAATGCTGTTCAGTGGCTGTCATAAGGCTGTTTGCGTAACGTGTGTAGAATAACCAGCCCGACTGGAGCTTACTGTTTATGATGTCACATGTGTGAGTTCCTTGGTGTACTTAGAAAATGTTTTTAAATTTGAAATGTAAATTAATCACTCGGTATGTAGATATATATATATATTACGAGAAAGCGTTTGAATAACATCACGAAGTTGATGTATTTGTAACATATAGGCGATACCATGTAAATACAACCAAAATGTGAAAAAATATTTACACCAAGTCAGTGACCGAAAAACCCCGCCAAGCGTTTAATTCGTGAGTATTATGATGATGATGATGATGATGGTGATGATGATAAATAATGCTTCTTGCTCTGTATCGTTCCTTTGAGCCCTCTGAAGAATTAAAAATGGAAAGTAATTTTCTACCCAGTGATTCGCTGTTTACAACAGATACTGGTTTCTCATAAGGCTTTCTAACTTCGCCCGCTTGTCCTTCATGTACGAGCATCGTGTAGATAAAGATATGTGTGGATCATTGGTGGAATGATGATGGCAGGGGGAAGCAGAAGATTGAAATTCGTCTGAATTGTTTACACAACTTGGATTTCTACATTACATGATCAGATTGTCTCTCTGTTGTGTGACCAGTTATTTTATGATTTGTAAAGAAATAATTACTGTCGCTCCAGGAAATCACACGGAACCAAAAATATTCTGGGTATGTGTGTGTGTGTGTGCGCGTGTTGAAGCTGAATTTTTTAATATTGAGAAAGGTTTTGCCTATAATTACCACCGTCAGTATTCTACCGACTTAGCCACAATTTTTATATATAACTCAAGAATCTTATCCCCGGGGCAACTTGTCTACATGACAATTTAAACTCTTGTGACAACGGTTAATTCTATAAAAAACTAATACTTTGGATATTGTCATCGAGGTTCAGACTGAATCCCCATAAGTACAGATTGATTCCACCTCATAAATCCACCAGAATAAATTTTATGTTACTTGTATCACATAAAGCAGAGCCGAGTTTCTAAATTTTTGTGTGTGTCATTTTTACCTTACAAAATGCACAACGCCCAAAGTAATATTCATAAAAATTTCGTCGTGACTATGTTATCTACAATTATCCTCAGCACACTACCTTACAAATACCCTTTATGCGCCTACTAGTAACTGCTTTTGATTTTACTAGGGGCTTATATAATATTGTGATCTAAGTAGTTAATTTATAGTTAAAAATACCAAAGAGAGAGTCGTGTTTGCTCAGAGCACAAAGCAAATTTCGTTCCTATGGATTTATCACTTTGCTTCTTACTCCAGATTGATTTATGCCCTTAAGAGGAAAACAACAGAATTCTTCGAAATACTGCTATACACTTAATAATTGGCAAGATATTACTGAGCAATTTGTTTCAAGCGGCGACGCTTCAAATTTGTACTCAGACGGTACCTGTTTCGAAACTGATGATTTTCGGGGATTCCCTCAGTTTCTCCAGGCCGACTCCGATTAGTATCTTAAAGAAGGTAACGGCGGATTGCTTCCAAATCATTTCTCAACATCGAACTCCTGTGACTGTGACAGGACAGCTCTTAGACGTCTTAGTTTTTATCGATTTGTTGAAAAGATGATAAGATGGGGGCAATTTAACCTTTTAAGGTCAGTTTTTACCCTACATATCACTAGATTTACATTAAGAAGTGCCATATTCTGCAAAAGAATGTATGTGTTCGTTGTGATCCACCAACAGAGTGAAGTTACTGCCGTGGCAGAACTTACTGAGCTGTGATTCACCGAAAATGAGTGCGCTTACTGTGCGGTACGAACCTTATCTTTAAATACATCTTGGGCTAAATTCCATCTTACAAGGTCGCATTCGATCCCATGACAATCCATATGAGATTTGTTGGGTACAAAGTGCCACTTCGGCTGTGTTTTCTCTATATAATTCTGTTTTATCCTGTCATTATCATGCCATTTGTGTTCGATACTTATCGTCATCTAAATGTTGCTTGTAACAGAAGGACAAAGAGGCGAATCCTGGGAACCCTCCAAAAGCAACCCTCTTTCGGGCATCGGGGTGCATTCGATAGAAGTGTGCTTCCACTATTTTTTTCCATCTTCAAAGGGTTAATAAGTATATTAACCACAAGAACTTAACACCCTACGGAAACTTGAAAACGTACAGCCCTACACGTCCTTTTCGGTTCTTTACTCACTGTTACATTTCCTTTCAATGCTATGTAGTCTTGAGTTAAAGATATCATCATCAAATAAATCACAACTTTATACACATGCTGCCGTGACCCATAAGACCTGAAGTCAATTATTTTATCTCCCAGAATGTTGCAATCTGTCCGAAGACATTCAACCATCGTATTGACAGTCACAATTAACCCTTTAAAGCCTACCGGTTACGTAATGCACCAACAGGTTTAACATTCAACAACTGTACGCTCTGCCCACACTGTATTTATGTGTTTTGTATTTATCTGAGAACAAACAGCGACTTATGCCACTTACAGCATAAACTGATTGGTTTTTATAACCGAGAT
>Ga0131853_10006925_pt1 | contig 20495 bp, 10 predicted proteins | sample TergutLab28metaG_FD_92764 | JGI IMG/M metagenome (GOLD analysis project Ga0131853, IMG submission 92764) | Labiotermes labralis P1 segment gut microbial communities from Petit-Saut dam, French Guiana - Lab288 P1 (version 2) (version 2) | ecosystem: Host-associated > Arthropoda: Insects >...
AAAAAAAAAAAACAAAAAAAAAAAATAAAGCAAAAAAAAAAAAAAAAAAAAAAAAAAAAAAGTATTACTAACTGAACTGACCAATGAAGTTTACTTTTCACCATTTATAGCAAGACACTTTTGTTTTGAAATCAACTGTTGTTCTTTTGTATGAACTGGTTTTTAACTTCACAAGTTTCCCAATAGCATCTTGACCCTTGAAGACGGGACTGATAAGCTGTCCTAAAATATCAGTAACTAGCTACCAATCAATGCTGCATATCATCCCAGAAAAGCAAAGACCTCAATACTGTTCTATTATACAATAACACATTCAATATATGGATTTCAATCTATGTCATACAAATCAAATATCAAAATTCCACACACAGATATACAAAATTTCAAACTGTAGCTGCTATAATTTTAGAAAACATAAACTCCTTTTCTCTTAGGTGCAGATCAACTGCTATGCACAGGAAGTAATTGACCTACTTACTGTTGTGAATACAAGTCTTCCTGTGCAGACAGTTGGTGTACTCGGTTTCCCCTGATTGAGAAAAGAAAGGAAGTATGATAAAAACTAAAGTATTTTCAAAATTATTTTAGCAAATCATAAACGACAGTAGGATAAATAAAAAGAGAAGTACCTTATATATGCACATATGAGAAGCAACCTGTATCCTTCTAACTGAAAAACTGGACAACCTACCATCAGGATATTTAAAATTAATGTGTTTCTCAGTTATTTCCAACACACATTAGTCTTTCACTTCTGCACCATAGATTTATGATCATAATATCTTTTCATTTAATTTTAAAAGAAAATTTTTCCCTCAGTTCTGTGTTCATTAAACAGAATTCAATGTTACTCTCATTCATTCTACACTCATAACTGTGTGCCTGCCTTCTTCTGTAAGTAAAAATATTACTCTGAATATGTGGCTCCTCATCACGTGATGTTTAAAATTTCCCGTGTTTGTCGTAATGAGGAAACGCAGTACTCTTAGGAACAAGAGAGGTGGATGTGACTAAAAATAAATCTAACACACTCTCTTAATACCATTTTATATAATCACTCATTTCCCACCATTCTTCTATCAAACTTTTTATGAATTAAATCTTCACATAACTTTGTCAAAGAAGCATAAAAAAATTTACTGATTATTTGTTGTCATTTCTAAATGCAGCTAAACTATACTAGCTTTGATTACAGCACCTGATGGAAATCCATTACAGATAAAAATTAATGCTAGCTGGAAAACTTTCATGGTAAAATATTTAACCCTAACTAGAAAACCACCTCTTCAGAGCGGTCAATGACTCGTTATTGAACACACTCGTGTTATTTATATTTTACCTTTGCTAGACACTTCACCTATCACTTTACCTGGCACACATTTTTAAGCTATTCAACATACAGGATGTTCAGGTGGTAAATTACACAAATTTCAAAACTATTTCACAAGTATGACATTTTTAACAAAAATTATATAATATTGCAGTGTTCCTAAAATACTGCATGCTTTTAAGATTAAAAAAAGTGCTGTCTCTTTGACAGCTCTAAGTACATTAACTGCTTCTCTGTAATGATGTCCTGTTATTGTATAAACTGTTGAAGCATTGTACAGTATTTTAAAATGTTACACAATATAGTGTAATTGTTTAAAAACTACCCTAATATCAAATGGACACTTAAACTGTACTGACAGATGCTATGGTGATTTCAGGCTTCTGATGCAGCATAAATGAGGTCTTCACTCTTCTGGGATGAGAAGTAGTGTTGACTGATATTTCTAACTACCTGTCAACACTGTGTAACTTTCCAGAACAGTGAAGACCTGACAAGCACTACTAATTTGGAATGTATTATTTACTAATTTTACATTTTTTATTTTCTAGCTTCAGTGTGTTCATGGTATGAACCATAAACAAACACCAAATTACAGGCTGCTCCAATTACTGTGTACATATACACCTAAAATAAATCATACACTGACACATTTATGACAATGCTACTACATACTGGAGATGATAATAAGGGGAGACTGTTTTATGCAACTGTGCACTCCCTGATGATGGGCCAGTGAGGCCTGAAACATGGAGGAGCTGACCTATTAAAACACTATTGTAATTATAAAGAACTGTGCATATTTGTTGCTTTACACTGCAAAAATTGTATTCTTTACTGTGCACCAAATCTGTAATTTAAATAAAAAAACCACACCACTATGACACAACTTATCAATGTTCTTCTTTATTAGATACTAATTCCAGCATCTTTGGGTCCGGACCATCATCACTGAGTACACTGCTGATGCCAATCATATCAACTCAGGCTGCACAGACTTGGTCTGGAAGGGTCATGACACTCCCAAGTGCCCACATACCTTACACTTTCTCTTCAAACTCATTCATATAAACAGGTGAAAAATTGCCATGAAGTTAATTATACATGATACCATCTTAAGTCCTGCTACTGTACTGCTGTGTTATTTCTTGTATCAAAATGCCACACGTGAGATACCATTGGAACAATAAGTGCCCATGTAAGATACCAATATGAAGTGGCTGCGCATACAATGGAATATATTTTGGCATAATTTCAGGACGTTACAGTGCCATACTGGAAAGACTATTCACACAAATGTAAAACAACGGGACACGGAAAACATTCAACACAAAACAATAGCAAATTCTGAGGGCCCAATGATGAAGATTAGACAAAAATGATGCTGGACCCTCAACACTTTGCACAGGAGATCAGGTTTCAAAAACATCAGCCCATATTGCCACAACATCCTTAAAATTGAAACCATGCCAGATAACAGCATTGTGCATGGCAGCTGCTAAAATCTGAATGCATTAATACTGAAGAGAAACTATACTCCACACTAAGCTCTTAGTTTGTTGGGGCTATCACCACTACAAATCTATCTGATCAGAGCTGAAGTACAGTCCCTCTCTCCCTCCCTCCTGAGAGGGTAGCCATCAATCACACTCCACTAACATATTTTGACATTCTGTGCCAGAACTTAACATTTGGCCTAGAATTTACAATTGAATGCATAATAAAAAAGGTAACTGAAAAGAACTGTACCTACAAATCAATAAATTAAGACCAGGAAAGAACCAAACATGTTCCAAATATTTACAGAAGGCATCACTATTATTGTGAATAGGGTTCAGATATATCAACAAAATCATTGGGGATTACATTGTTCTAACTTGCACACAGTCTAAAACAAACAGGATACTGACAGACACTGAAAGACACAGTGTTATGTTTCCAGAACCCATGAAAATAAAATAAAGGAAATAAATCATCCACATCCATAACAGACATTGTCAAAATTACTGTTGTAAATTTAATAGGCAATGGATGGTCACATGTGGAAAAGTTACTGATTCAAAGGCAATATATACATACATAATTCTTCACATACATATGCATTTATGAAGTGTGTAATTACAATTCCTGTATCGGGACTATTTTTTGTATTTTGACATACTGGCATCACTGACATCAATCCTGCCAGGAAGCATAATAGTGACAACGCTGTTAACACAAAATACAGTAAGCACTACCATTTCCAGTATTTAACGCATAGACAAAGTTGTTAAATGTAATAATGGATAAACATCTCCACATCCATACCAGACTTAATCAAAATGAGGGTTCTAATTATAAAAAGCATTGGACAGTCACATGTGGGAAATTTACCAATCCAAGGGGGTGGGGGATATATATATATATAATGCTTCTTCTCACATACATATGTGTTTATGAAATGTATAATTACAATTCCTATAAATGGATTATATCTTTAAATTCAACAGAATGGCATCACTTTACTCCAACCCCGCCAGAAAGCATAATAGTCGCAACACTGTTTGCACAGAATACAGTAACCACTGCCATTTCCAGTACCTAACTCACACAGAAATTTGTTAAATGTACTAATGGATAAAAATCTCTTAGTAAATGTAACAAAACTGCACCTTCATTGAAACCATATACCAACTACAGACAGTTTGTATAGCATAGTTTCACCTATTTCCTTAATGGAACTCAATTCAAACTTCACTGTTAAAGCTATCCTATCCTTAAGCTCTGTGGAAGTGGATGGGATGTCCTTGGACACATAATTTGTAGCATTTTCCCCGTACATCCATATTTATATTTAAATGTACACACCATGTCATAAAATACTTCAATAGTTTGCTTAAATGTTTAAAACACAGCGGTAATTATACAAACCACCAAATTTAACATTTAAAAACTCTGCTTTTTGCCAAAAGAGTGTACTTGTATGCTTCATAACACTGTACTAACAAATATCAATTACTTCCCTAAACAGAATTAACTGGGTTGGTCTCCATACTGCAGAACAAATTTGCTCTCTGTGGCGCAGGAATAGAATTTATATAATGTAGCTTAATGTAAGTCTTCAGTGGGTTAAAAGGTGGTTCTACTAGAAACTCTATTTCTTGAAGTCACACAACTTCAACAAAATAAGAGCCAACACCACAATCCCAAAATAATGCACATGTTTTTGCCTCTTACAAGTTCAGACATGACAGTAATGTAACGACAAGCATGGGACATACACTATGTATGGATACATGTATTCAAATCATAATTAAACAGTAAATTTTCAAACATTCACAAAACTATTTTGCACAAAATTTCACTGTAACTAATATTACAAGAAACTGGATAAAACACTGAGAATATTCGAATGAAAGTAAGTGGGTGCCCAATTTAAACAATTAATTTTAGATCTATTAATCAGAACACATTTAAAAACATTCTGCAGCTCTGAATTTAAATTTCAGTTGCACTGTGCAACTTCCCTGATTCTACAGCAACCTGAAGCCCCATTACAACTGGTAAAGTTTACATTCTTGAACAATACAGACCCAAAATACAGTTGTATTAACTGACAAGTGATATTCCAGTGTAAATGAATTCTTTTTTATTTTAACAGAAATAAATCATGCACATCCTGAACACACCTTTGTTAGCTTACCTTCCAAACAACTAACTGACCACATGCATGTATTGTCTACAGACAGAGAGAGTTGAATATGTTAATTCTAAACAAATCTCATGCATTATTTAGTGAAATGTATTTACAATACAAACAGCAATAAATTTTAAAAAACACTACTACAGTACCTTAGTATAAGCTCTTCATCAATGTACTGCAAAAGACTCCTGTTGGTAAAAACAAAAACACAGAAATTCTAAGCAGAGTTAAAAATAAATTAGAAACTATCAAAATGCTAAGTACAAATACCTAATTGAATAAAAATAAATGCAACTCAGAAACAATTTATCAATATTTTTACTTACTGAAATAATTGAAGTTACTGAAAGGTAGAATAAATAGTTGCCTAATGTTTCACTATATCTAATCACCTGCATGACACTAAACAAAGTTATAAATCATTAGTTTAGAAAAATGGGCTACAAACATAACTGGTATTAATATAATATACAAACAGTACTTTATGCACTCAAGTTCAACTATTAAGGCATACCCCCTTTTCTTGCCATTTTTTCCCTATAACAAAATTCGGGCACCTGATTTACAACATTCTGTACAACTAACACAGTACAACAAATTCCTACTACTGCAAGAAAAAAGCAATCTAACATTCTACTTCATGAACTACACAGATGTCTTAAACAAACTACAAGCAAACACACATACTAGCACCACCCAGCAAAATTTAAACCCTCAAAGACATGTACGCTGCAAGTGTAGATGTAATTATTGCATTCCTTGAAACTTAACAACTTGGAGCAAGAGTAAAAATAAGACATGGCAACAGTTTCGAGAGGTGTGAATCAAACTGATACAAACTTGCATTCTACAATTTGTATTTGTACTCACTGTGTTACAATCAACCAAACTTTTGTACATTTTCAATTACAACCAATTTCACAGTAGGCTACTCTGGCATGTTTCAGTATAAAAATCTAAAGGTAAAGCTGAAGTTTCCCCTTCTGATGCCATGAACACACATGGGAGGAGTAGAGGTACTGCTCTACTCATTCTTAACCTCAGCACTGTTGAAGGTAAGTAGTTAACTTCATGCCCTGATCATTTTATCCTCAGCAAAAACCCTGGTATCCATTACACAAGAGGCTATGTGGGCCCAAGAGCCAGTCTGGATGTTTTGGAAAAGAGAAAAATTTCTTGCTCCTACTGGGATAGTCTAGAGTACCATTCATTCATAAGCAATTTAATGACATGGCCAGAATCTTAGACACATACAACATTCTGTGTGTGTGTGTGTGTGTGTGTGTGTGTGTGTGAGTGAGTGAGAGGGGGAAAAAGAAGGATGACAAGTGGGGAGGAGTGAAAATTGTACATTTTGTAGACAGAAGTTTTCAGTTTTGGGACCTAATAAAACTGACTGAGATTATTAGATTGAAACAAAGAAGGTACGAAATTCATATTCAAGGAATACTTCTCTTCCCATACCAGAGACTAAGAGTGGAGGAGCCAGGTTGCCCAAGCAACAAAATTTTGTATGTCACCTAATATTCGTGGGTCCTCAGTATGGAACTTGCTGCAAAACCTGAATCCTGCAGGAACCCCTTTTAATATTGGAGGTACCAGAAACCAAAACACGAGAGATGCAAAATATTTTGAAAATACTTGAATAAACACACACATGTTCATTATTATGGAAACTGGAAATGTCTTATGAGGGAAAGAGCTCTGTTTTAAAAGTTATTATGTGCCCAAATCAACATATAAAGCAAAAACAAGAGCAGACTGAACCACGGCAGATATTATTAGACTCATGACAAAAGAAAGATTATTTTGATAAGTAAAGAAGGAAAAATCAGGACCATAAGAATAAGAAAATAACAAAATTAGATTAAATGTTTTCATACAACCCCACGAAGAAAAACAAATAAATAAATAAGAGTATAAGATTGGCAGGGCCTCTTTTAAACATGGAACTAAGTATAAGCACCGAATAGCATGACTACGATCAAGACAGGAACGGCTGGTTAGGGAAAATGTCACACATAAGAGAAAAACAAATGAAAAAAATAACAACAACCTCTGTACATGTGCAGGAAGGTAATGGGATTTAGTTGAAGCAACCCATACACAGTGAATACGTCTGAGGACAGAATTTGGTTGAAGTTTTCTCCCATTTATTACCGCACAAGACAGTAAAGAACTATAACACAATACTTGCGTTACAAATGCTTGTGACAGATAAATTCCCTCCATGTGGCACAGAGCTATGTGAGCAGTCAACACATGCTCCACTAGTCAAAAACTCCCCACGTTTTATGAAATTCAATGGTTTGTTAGTGTGTTCACAGGAACTCACTAATGTCCCCATGCTCAGCCAGATGAATCCAATCCATGAAGCCCCATTCTACTTGTGTAAGATCCACTTTAATATTATCTTCCCACCTATGCTGAAGTATTCTCTGTAGTCTCTTTCCTTTAGGTTTCCATACCAAAACTTTACGTTCATTTATCTTCTAACCCATAACTCTCACATGCCCCACCTGTCTCATTCTAATAGTTATGGCATGGACTACAAATCACAAAGGACCTCATTACACAATTTGCTCCAGCTACCTCTTATTTCTACCCTCTTAGGTCTAAACATTATGACCCTGTCCTTCAATTATGTCAGTCTATGTTGTGCCCTCAATATGAGAGACCAAGTTTCACAGCCAAAAAAAAATAACTGGCATAAGATTCTGAACTGGGTGTTAGTAATCATCCCCAGAATTCAATCTACTCTTAATTTCTTCATGAATGCAAGTAGTAGTCAGAGACACAAGGACACAAAAAAAAAACACTGCAGCTTCAAGTGTAATTGCTGGAAGTTCACTTGAAAAGGGGAGTATAAAGTTGGTAGGAGAATCATTTTAAAGGTTTATGATATTATGGACAACAGATGCTCATGTTTTCTGTGGCATGTTGCAAGAAATCCCAAATGTTCCAAGCAAATGTGTAAGTTCTAATAAAAATTTACTTTTGTGTGATTTCATAATGGAAAAGAAATACACCTATGGTCTGCTTGCAAATCATATACATACAGTAAAAGGTGCAATATCCAGCACTGTATAATCCACAGCCTACAAACCACAAATTAACTAAGATACCCATGACATTTCACTGATCAACCACCATAGATTCCAAAAGTTTGGCCAGTAATTAGAAGTATCTTGTTGGGTTTTTGGATTATATATAAACCATATTATATAAAGTGATAAAAAGGGAACATAAATAGCTGTAGGCCAAAAAAAAAAAAGATTAGGTCAAAAAATGACAAATTAATTGGAAAGGTACCACATGCTCTAATAACCAGAAAATTATGATAGCCAATAAACCTTTGGTTCTGGAGGTGCCAGATATTGAAATTCGGACCGTATATCCAAAGGCCTGCCTTTCTACATGTAATTCGTAACAGTACACAAGCCAGACCCACCCAAAAAATGTGAAACATCTGGAAGCACATGAAACAAGCACCTGATAAACTTGAATTTACATAAAAATATTTTTATGTTTTACATACATTCAGCACCATTTCTGCCATATTCTACTGGGCACACTTCAGTTCATGTGGCAATAATACTGAAGATTGCTGACTTCTGTTGTGTAATGCCATGTAGTCTGGTAGGTGTACTGACATGACAGAGGATCCTGCTGTCTCCTGCACCAGAGTAGATCCTACAATCTTTATACTCCTATATGACTATGTGACATCACAACCCCACAGACAATAATCTTCCTGCTATACCACTTTGTTACTCCATCATTTTAATTCATTGGATGACAAAACACTATTTTTGACAGCTTTACTTGACAGACTCATGGAAACGAAAAACAATCATATAAAAAGTACACTGGTTGGCATCACATCATACACCACATACCATGCATTTACAAACACTCAACAAAAATCATACTCAACCTAGTGACCTGAAATCCGTGTAGTGTGGAAGGGAGTGGAGACTAAAGCTGACAGAATTAATGAGAGAAAGAAAATTGTATCTTCACAGTCACCACAATAATGAAACAACAACATAAACATTGAAACAGTGGAACAACTCTTCATCAGTAAAGCACAAAAGCTGGAAACTATGACACAGCTCAAAAAAATAAAACCTTATCATCATCATCCAAAATCTCTCCTCTAAATACAAGATCACCATACTACTAACATACAGTGTATCTTGATTATGTCTACCAATAATATAAGCAGCAAGAAAAACAAACTGCAAATTTTTTCAAAATGCATCCTGTCAAATTACCAGTATAGCTTAAGCTGTAGTAGGATACATTTGTTAGTTTTCACTGTCAACATAATTCGTAACACACATATTTAACCTCTATCATCCTCTAAGACAACATGCCAAACTCTAAAATGTACTGGCATATGGCCTAGCACACCGTATGCTTGTCTCTGTACATTTACATGGTAACAATTTAAACATCCACAATACACAGACAAACTCAAACTGTCAAGAGATAAAATTGGCACTTAAATCCGTCTCCTAAAGGTTAAGAGAACTATCTGAAAGAATGTAAATCAGCAAAAATACTAACAGGAATAACATGACAGTTCAACTTATGTTCTTGGAATATCTGTGCTTATATGCAAGAATTCATTTACCTGTAAACCAAGTGTCTAAGGCAGAAGAATATTTTCCATTTACTACATTATATTTTGGCATTATTTAGAGGTACTTAACTTGAAAACTTAGAAGCTTAGAAAAGACATGTGCGCTCATACTCTGCAATCCAAAGTCTGCCATACAGATTACAATCTAACACTATTATCATGTCATGGGTCGTATGTTTAAAGAAGTGCAAACCTACAATGAGTCAAAGAGCCTAGTACAATTCAGTACCATGTTACTATTCAGTTAAGTAAATCCACTTGTCAGAGACAAGTCATGATACAGAATTTACTGGTTGCGCATACTCATTTTCAAAGTTGAATATTCATTTACATCCTAAAATTGTCAATAAATGGAATTTAAGACACCCACACTGCAAGAATGCTAACCAACATGTAACACGACATTTACATGTCACATAAGGGAGTTAGGGAGTTAGCATTCTGTGATGTAGCATGCTCTTTGGAACAAATCTGCACTGCCATACACAAAGGTACTACCCCTCATTTGAGTATAAGTGTGAACAGCCAGGCTGAGAAGTACCGGCCCTCTTTACTTTTACCCTGAAGAAGGAGGCAGTAAGTTCTTCCAAATTATCAGATTGATTTCCAAAATAATGTGGTGCTAGAACATAAATTATTAGTTAAAGCCAATATCACCATAAAAACCCAGAATTTATATCCACCTATTGCAGTGAAGAGATCAAAAATCAACTTTCAATATGGTTACTGACAAAATTAAAATCTACAAGGATTCAGGTCTTCTGACTTGTTACAGTGATTGGCAGGCTCATTGACTGCTAATGTTTCAAAGGAATCTACTGCCTTCATTTCAAGATTTAAGGAGCCCTTCAAGAATTCTTCCAGGACACCTCAACACTTGACAATGAAGACACTATGTTCCTGCTACTAAGTATGACAACCTAAAAGACCTGAATCTGCAACTGCAATGCTATGGAAACTTCAAACTTTGTATAAAACACACAAGATAAGAGAAACTTTATACATTATCATGAATGCAGGTTTCATGAGTAATATCTTGTGCAATAATATGAATTCCTACAGACAAACTGAATATTAAAATTTCCAAGAATGATCTTTTACATAAGTCAAACTACTACTGAAACAAAGTGACAAAATATGGTAACATCTTCCCTTCGCCCAGAATTTTGGTCAGTTTCAGGCCAGTAATTTACACAAAGAATAAAAATTACAATTTCAATTTCATTTTATGGTTAGATTGAGATCCTAACTGTTCATATAAAACACATGTAAATTATCTGCCAAATTTAAAATAATGCAAAAATAAAATCTTAAAACACTGTCAAGGGAAAAATCATAATTCACTAATTTGTATGTTCATTTCCCTGAAGAATTCTGTGTATTTTACTTCCTTGTCTCCTCCGATAATTCTGTTTAGTTTATGTGGCATGTGATGATATACAGACGTATTTAATAGGAATTATACTGATATATAAAAACTTCCATGTTACTATTTGTTCTTCTTATGCTAATTGTTTTGGATACGCAAGTACTGTCTATGTTGCAGTATTACTAACTGTAATAATGGTGCTGCTGTATAAAATCCAACTGTTATTATTATGTCAGATTTTTTCCTTCTAGTGGTACATTTGGTTCAAGTGCTCTTGATCCTTGCACATCCACCATGTCTCCAATCCTATTTGTTAGTAAAACATGGGAAAATTTCGAAGAACGTCACTATAACTTTGCTAAAGGCACAGCCATTTTTCAGTGATTTGCCCACAGTCTTCTTCCACCTTTGAACAGCAGGTACTACTGACCAGTAAAGTTTCTCTCCTTCCTCTGCAGCCACTGATGCACAGCACTCTGCAATGCCTTATCATCCATATAACAATGTCATCACAGGCTGCCTTTCAACAGACCAAACAGGTGAAAATCTTATGATACAAGGTAATAACTGAAGGGTGCATGAGACAACTGTCCACCCACATACAGCAATGCAATGGCCTCAGTGGAGCGCAGTGTGTGTGGCCTGGCCTTGTCATGAAGGAGCAACACTTCTGAAATTATTTAGTGGGACAAACTCAAGTAAGGCAAGCATTCAGACTACATACTGTTTCAATATAGCAGCCAGAGTTTACTGTTGTCCCACTAAACATAAAGTTCACAAGACTAACCTTCCTCATCCCAAAAAAACTAGTCATAATTTTTCCTGCTCACAGCACACTCTTAAATTTCTTCTTCCTTGGGGATGTAATGCAGTACCATTCCACTGATTGTTTCTTGAATTCATATTCAAAATACTGCACCAAGATTTCATCCTGTGACAGTCTGCAACAAGAAACCCTCACCTAATGCATCATACCAGTGGAAATGGCTTTCCTTCTCTCTTCTTCTGTATCTGTCATACTTGTGGCTCCCAACTAGCACAGACCCTGGCACAGTCAAGCTTTTCAATAACTGCCACCAAAATGCCTTTACTGGCAGATAGGTTCAAGCATAATTTGTTACATGACAGTCACCACATATCAGTTCATCAACACAGTAGATGTCACACACTACTGCAGTGCAAGGACAACCACCCCACAGATCATCATACGGTTCTGCTCTTCCTATTTCAGTTTCTTTAAACCACATTACCAACCACAGAACAGTATGCACATCCACAGTTTGCTCTACACTCTTGAACAAACATTCGTGAATATAATTCAGTTTCTCACCTTCAGCAACTAAGAACTCTGTCACTGCTCACTGTTTTAAATACACATCAATCTCCACCATTTTAGAACCAACTGTGGTGCTACCATCTGTCAAGCAAAACAGCAGCTTCTAACATGAAATGATCTAGAATGTTCACAGACTTCAATGATGTAGTAATCACTGACGTAAAAAAAGAATGTACGGGGATAAATAATATGAGGCATTTCTTTCCGACTGTCCCTCATAATGATTGCATACTGTGAAATGAAAATCCATGTCGTTTTCTGTGTAAAATAACAATAACAAATTCACGGTTAACATAAAAAGTCACATATCGAGGCATTACTGCACTGTAGTCAATACTAAACCAGTAACAACATTCACAGACAGGAAGGATGAGACTATATGGAACATATTGTCTCCCATGCAGTCAATGTAAAACCACTTTTATATACTTTTGTTTAAATATTAAACTGCCACACTCTCCTAATATCAAGTTACACTAAAAATATTACTTGGTATATTCTATGTTAGGATAAATACTGACTAGTGCAGGATGGCCAACCCAAACAAGACACTACTGATTCCTGCCTACCTGAGAGACATTCCCAAGACGGCTGTCCCAGTAAGACGAGGTTTGCTGGAATACATCCAGTGTCCCTGACACTCCTTCTCACAGCTAGCACAATGCTGAGGAGTGTTGGGTCTTCTGAATGCAACAGCAGGTAAAAATATTGAGAACAACAATACAATCGAACATTAAAGCTTCTAGCACCCAAACTATACATACATAAAGAAACTCTCTCCTCCATCATTCACTGCTGAACAAGGAAAAATAATTTTGTTTTTAAGAGATGTGTAAATGGGGGACTTTACTGTAGGAAATCCAACAACGCTTCATGCAGCTACAAGAGTATGAACATGTCCACATCTGGGGCTTCATGACAAATATCAACGCTGATTTCCTGTCGCAGACTGCACTTGTTAGATGGATAAACTGCCCCTCAGTTGAATGCAGGCATCTGCATAAACAGTTCCAGCAGCTGAATTTGAAACTGTACAGCCATACAGAAAGAATGCAAATGTATGAGCAACAGCTAGAATTCATCACAAGATAATTAGATTTTAAAGTAGCTAAAACTCAGTCCTTAGCTCCCTTACTTTCCAATCCCTCTCTCTGGCAAGACAAAATACTTTGTAATTCCGTTCCATTATATTCTTTCCACTTAAAAAAATAATGCTATTACTAACAAAACTTACATTCTCAAAGCAAAAATTCCATTAGAAAGCCCACTTCAAACTATTTACTCTAGCACCATTATGACAGAGTATGAATAATTATGTGGAAAATCAGTGACAAGATGTGTAATGCAAGCATGTTACCAAAGAACAGTGCTCACTTCCTGGGTGGGGGGGGGGGGGATGTGATATTTGTCAAACCAAACCGTAACACTTCAAACTCATTTTTAGTCACTAATTCCTTCCTTCCTTCCTTCCTTCCCTCCCTCCCTCCTTCCTTCAGGACAAAGTCGCTGTTACTGCATGATAGTGTATTGCCACAAAAAAGTTCCTGTTCCAAGAGTGCCTACTATAGACATATTCTCAAAGAAGACTTTCAAAAACATGAATATTCTTAGAACAATGCAATCTTCCACTGCAATCCCGTGTGGAAAGTGCATGTTCTCAATAATTCTGCTCACAGTCATAATCCCCATTAAATTCAAAGGTTCTTCCACAAACATGAAGAGAAAGAGCTCACGGCTAAAAATGCTGTAAAATGCAATTAGGAGCGGGGGGGGGGGGGGGTAAAGAGTGGGGGGAAGAAAGAAAGAAAAAAGTTGCGGAGTGAGGGGGGGGTGGGGTGGACGAGAGAGATAGAGAGACAGAGAGAGAAAATTTACAACTTTAGTGACATTACTGTAATGATAATATTCCTGAACCAACACATATCATCAACAAGCTACAGCAAATAAGTCTAAATTGAAGTGCATCTGGCCCCAGTTATATGCCCTAGTTGTGCTCCTGAAAAAATGGGCATGAATTTTAAAAAAGGCATAAATCAAAATTGATATTCCCATCAGAAATAAGGGGCAGGCCTAATATAATGCAGCCAGCCAAAGGGGGTTACACCAAAATTTACACAGCTCAAATTATGAAGTGGTGTAAACTGGCAAGAGGCACAAAGAAACAAAGGTGTAAAACACAGCCTGGGTGTATGTAAATTTTAAAGTACTAGGAAATGATTACTTAAAAAAAAAGGAAAGGAAAGGCCTTCGTACTATATAGCATTTCCAGTATAAGTACATAACACATTTAGTTATCAGCAATTCATATGGATTTGGTATATATAAGAACATTCCACAAGCTAATAATCTTTCAAAAGATAACTTTCAAGAGCTTGAACACATAAAATTTAAGATCTGTTCTAAACATAAAAAATTTTATAAAACCTTACCATACACAACAACTACATACACGTTTTCAGATGTCACCTTCCCCAGCCTTTCAGTTTTCTCTGTTCCACATAAAGATACATGTTCATTCCTTTAACTTGTCACATAATCTAACATATTACAAACTGCAAACAGCAAGGTTTCAGTTAATTCACAAAACAGGATAATGTTCAACAGCAAAATGCTTTAAGCAGTGGTGGTTTAGAATAACATTCAGTGAAGATGAAAACCTTAAAATATATTATAGCGGCTAATGCAAAATGGAACTAGAGTTGTTAACGCTAGAGATGATTTGTTTTACATACACAACTGCTGTTGTAATTTATTTTTATTAAAGCATCCCCTTAAGGCAGAGAGCTCCTCTAATCATGTACCCAAACAGAAGAAAATGGTGGTTGATAAATATCACACTCCCTCCCCCAGAAAGTGAGCACTGTTCTTTGGTAACTTGCTTGCGTTACACATCTTGTCACTGATTTTCCACATAATTATTCATACTCTGTCATAATGGTGCTAGAGTAAATAGTTTAAAGTGGGTTTTCTAATGGAATTTTTGCATTGAGAATTTATTGTGCTAGTAATAGCATTATTTTTTAAGTGAAAAAAATATAATGGAACAGAATTGCATAGTATCTTGTCTTGCCATAGAGAGGGATGGGAAAGATAGGGAGCTAAGGACTGATTATTAACTACTTTAAAATCTAATTATCTTGTGATGAATTCCAGCTGTTGCTCATCCATTTGCATTCTTTCTGTACTGCCAGATGGCTTAAGAGAGCCAACTGTCATTGTCTTCCTCTTATCAACATTGAAATGTTAAACAGGCACTCAACCATGCACACAATTCACAGACAGTGGACAGTGCATGTGATAGGTATCTTCAGCTGCACAAGGAACACTCATTTGCATTCCTATGGCAAAGTAAGCACCATGGAAATATGCCCATTAAAGTTCTGTAAAACAATAACCAGTATCAACAGCAATGCGTAAAGACCAACACACAGAATTGTGGAAAAATTCTGTACCACAGGTTCACTGATGGACAAAAGAAAATACAAGAACATTCTGTCTGAACTGAAACAACATTGGCCAATACTGGTACTAGAACAGAAACAAGCCATCCAAAATCAATGCGTTGGTAGGATGTTCAGAGTGGGGTGTCAAAATCCTCAGCTATGAGGACAACAAAACTTTTAACACTGTGCTCATATCAAATTTGAACTGCTCAGCCGTTTCCTCTAGACTGGAAAGCAAAAAGCCATTATTAGAGGAGTTTCAAGAACTTCCTTCCAATGAATGAATGTCTTGACACAGAACTCATGTTTTTCTTGAATAAAGCATGTATCACATTACATTAGAATGTGAAGAGGCAGAATAACAGATGCTGTTGTTCCAAAAATTCTCAGTCAATTACTACAATGAAGTTCTTTTGCAAGACCTTAAAAAGAGTGTGGTATATAGTGAATATGCACAAAATTGTACAGCCTGTGTATTTTGGAAAAATCATAACTCCTACTGCTATGTTTAGCAAATTATGGCACCACATTTCAGAGAATTAACAGATGAAGTGAAAATGTACTGCTGCTTCACACAGGACAATGCCACACTGACGCAACAACCCTCTCAATGACTGCCCTAAAAGGGGCATTCAAAAAATGTCTGATAACTAAAAGATTGTGGACTACCTGATCAAGTTTTTGTGGGAAAATCTCAGGGAAACAACTGGTGCATATTTATGTTCATACAAACTCTTACATATGAAGTATCAGCATGCACACCTCAACCAAGATTCTCCAAGCAGAACTCACAGTGTATTTATTCCTACTGTACAACTTTCAGCCACATAAATCCTGCACTGTCAACATCGTATTTACACAATGCAAACTCATAATCTAAAAATGAAATTCAAGGCTAACATGCTGAGCATCAGTACAGATGGTCACCAGGTAAAACCTTTGCTCCAGTCAAATTCTTACCTCTTGCAATTGTAAATACATTACAGATAATTATGTTTATTTTTGTTAGAATTTTCTGTACAGATTTTGTCTACATAAAATCTGTTGGGGTTTCCCAGTGTCATCACGTTTAAGGCTGCTGATTACAAATTTTTCATACAATGTGACGAAATGTTTACAAGCTATCTCTACACCATATTACACATGCCTACAACCAGTACTTCATCAGTCATCACCATCACATCAAGAGTGAGATGAAGATTTCACACTACCACAATTGTGTTGATCTTCATTCTAGAAAAGATTACCTTAATGAAAGTTGCTTATTTTTTAAGGTCTATCACCACATAACATTTGTAGACCACCAAATAGGTGGTGTTAGTGCCGCCCTAACCTCTAGAGTTCATGTGCCCCATCTTGCTGTTATAACCAGTAAAAAGAAGTTTAGCATGGGGGCAGCCTCTAACAATAATTCCACTGCGACAAGCCAACTGCTTCAAAAGTTTCAATGCAGGATGACACACAAAAAACATCAGCTCTCATTACACCATTTATTTAGTCACGCTGAACATAAAATTTTCAGAGCACCCTAAAAGATATTGTTGCCAATAAAAATTCCAATTTGGCTGTGTACAGTTTCCATACAAGGCATAAACTGCAGCAAATCTACTGGGTATAATCAGAAACTTTCTACCCTAGCTACAAGATGCCACTACTGCAGTTAGTACAGAACTCATCTGTTACATGGAGGAAGAGGACAATCTATGAAGTCATCTTACGTCAATTTAAAAAGTTGCACCATTCATCCCTGTGCAGTAATGCCTTGTTAAGTGACACTGTGTGTTGTTCCCTCTTCAATTTCTGTCCTTCAGAAAATGACTGACTTTGAAGAACAGATATGCACCGCAAGTCTGCTTCAAATTAGACAAAACTGCTAGAGAAACCTTCAGTATTTTAAAACTTGCTACTGAAGAGGCAGCAATGAGCAAAAATCAAGTGTTTGATTGGTTTTACAAGTTCAAAAATAGAATGATATCTGTCAGAGATATTGAATGTTCAAGTGTGTGCAAACAAAACATTTAAAATGACCAACACAGGGACAAACAGCTGACCAGCATTTCTGTGTATATACTGTGCAATGTCTACGGGAAGATGTACAGTATGACCTCAGGGGTGGAAAAATGAAGAATTGTTTCTCTACCATGACACTGCTCCTGCTCATAATGCGTTGTCTGTGCAAAAATTCCTAGCCAGTAATGATAAGGCTATTGTCCCACAGTCTACACTCCCAACATCTATCAGCTGGTGCCTTTTGTGCTGTTTCTTAAACTCAAACTGGCACTGAAGGGGAGGAGATTTCATGACATCATAATGATTCCAAATAACTGCAGGTTACAAGTGCCCATTCCAAACAGATGATATGAACAAATGCTTTGAACAACAGCACCATCACTGGGCTTGCTGTATAAAATTACATGGGGACTAATTCAACATAAGCGGCATTGAGTAACAGGAAAATTCACTGAGACAAAAATATTATCCATAAATGTTCCGATCATAGCTCACATGTGTAAGGATACACATAAATTGCTGGCTGGCTTTGCCAGTATTTATGACCACTGTATATGCATATGCAAGAGAAATGAAATGCACCAACCATGCAGTCATTTTGATACAATCAACAGCGTATGTCAGGACCATGATGTTACATTTTAATTACACAGCTCATGAAAAGAATGTAATTTGACTACACTGTGTAAAATTAAAACTGGCACACAAAACACGCTCCATAAAAACTGCACATATGAATTACGTGAAGAAGTGTAAAAGCTACAACAAAAGATAGATCAGTTTATTTCATTTTTATCACACAAATATTTCTATCCCTCCTTGTCCTCACTAGTGTCTTGCCGCTGTATGTGCCACGCATCAGCTCCACATTTACAATAGGGATTCCATTCAACAAGAACCAAAACAAACAAGTATTTATTACTACTTTCCTTTAAAAGACTTCCACCGTCTTTTTTAAATAATTAAGACTGACGACAACTGTTAATAAACTCCATTCAATTTCCAAACAAAACAGAAGCAATACACCTACAATAAATAATGTGTTTACATATATTCTTCTGCGATATGATACTGCATCAACAGGTAACTGGATCCCAACATTTCAAGGGACATAGTACCTCTTCTCCAAGGGTTGAATATGTCTATGAAGAAACACTAAGACTCATTTTTTTATGTTTTGCTGACCGTGCATCTCAGTATATTTATCTTAGTAATTAACCAACTTGATGCACACAATTTGTTTTTCAGTAAGTTTATTTCATGCCTCTACATGTTTCAAGCACATGTGCTCATCATCAGGAGGTCAAAATTGTATTATACAGCATCTGGTATCATCACACCTATAGGTGGTTGTCGTGTGCACAGGTTGAGAAAGGACTCTCTCAACCTGTTGATACCAGAGGCTGTATAATACAATTTTGACCTCCTGATGATGAGCACATGTGCTCGAAACATGTAGAGGCGTGAAATAAACTTACTGAAAAACAAATTTTGTGCATCAAGTTGGTTAATTACTAAAATAAATTAAGACCCATTATGATAAGGATAATATATTACCTCAAAATCTCATGATTCCATTACCCACTGATGCAGTGTCACACTCTAGATGGACTACTCAGTTACACTGATGTGTTAAATCCAAAACTCACAAATCTATACACTTATTTGCATGAAGTACTTCATGACATTAATAACCTTACATAACATCAACCTCCTATCATATTTTGGGTATTACAGTATCTGTATCCACAGCTGTAAAATGCAATCAATATTGCTGCACATCTTACATACAGTTATGTGGAACAGACTGACTCCCTGCTAGATGGTAACACTGTACTTCAGGATTAAAAACTTGTATGACAGAAGTCATAAATTACACAAGTAAACAGAGCATTTACTGATCAGCTGAAATTACCACAGTTATTAATACAATTATTGTGGTATATATGTCAAGAAGAAGACATTTATGAAGGGGAGCTGAAGTAGAAGAGCAGTTACCACACAACACACAACTTGCTGCTTAAGAGTAATTCTAATATCATCAAGAAATACTCATCATTATCACAGTTTCTCCAAAAATTCTGATGTACATAAGCTGTAACTGAAAGGAAAACTGCAGACTAAGAAAGACCACAGAAGTTCTACAGCTACCATCAGACAACCTTTACAAACTACTGCAACAATTAAGATTGTGTAAGAATACAATACTAATATACAGGCAGTAGCTAGATCCATCTACTAGAAGTACCTACAAGCAGTCAAAGAATTTGTTAAGACACCCACAGTGGTTCCCTTCTTCATCAAAATAAATAATATCCAAACATAGTGAAGACTACAGCACTACCAGCATTGGTCCACTATACTTCACAACAGCATGTCAGTACTGCACATTAGTTACTATATGCTGTAGCACAGTAGATATACACATGCAAGAGTCAAGTTGATTAACCTTTTGGCGCCGGAATTATTTTTCTAATTTTAGCAAATCCTGTGTATAAAATGTGAATAATACAGGAACCAAGTTCGTTAGAATTATGAAACAAACTGCATTTTGAAGAGAAAAAGACGGAGAGCACATACCATATTTAAAATATTCAGTACCTATATTTGTTGAATAAATATATGAAATGCAACTTTAGAGGTTAGCGGTGCGGTACGACCACTATAGTTGACATTA
>Ga0131853_10006926_pt1 | contig 20494 bp, 26 predicted proteins | sample TergutLab28metaG_FD_92764 | JGI IMG/M metagenome (GOLD analysis project Ga0131853, IMG submission 92764) | Labiotermes labralis P1 segment gut microbial communities from Petit-Saut dam, French Guiana - Lab288 P1 (version 2) (version 2) | ecosystem: Host-associated > Arthropoda: Insects >...
ACGGATATGTCAATGATTATACCTGACCCAGATGAGCAGGGCAAAGGTTATGGCGGTGAAGTTGGTCGGATGATGTTGGAGCGAGCTTTTCGGCATTATAATATGAACCGTGTGTCTGTAGGTGTTGTGGCTTTGAATGAGCCAGCGGTTCAATTCTGGAAACGATTGGGTTTCAAACAAGAGGGCATCCAAGAGCAGGGTTATTATTACAACGGTGTGTTTAGTGACTTCATTATGATGCGAATTCTAAAGAGCGAATACATCTGATTGTCTAGGATGGTTGTTTTAGTGGGATTTGTAGTGAAATTCACGTGGTATGACGACGAGAAAAGTAATACGGAGAAAGTGAAGATATGACAAATTATTACGGTTCACAGGTTAGTCGCTTAATTGAAGAATTCGCAAAACTGCCAGGTGTTGGGGCAAAGTCTGCCCAACGCATGGCTTTTTATGTTCTTAAATCACCACAAGAGCGGGCAGAGGCGTTATCTTCCGCAATTTTGACTGCACGTTCCACTGCTAAATATTGCAAATACTGTCAAAACTTAACGGATGAAGAAGTCTGTTTCGTGTGTGCAGGTGACAACCGTGACCCCCAGACGGTGATGGTAGTAGAATCACCACAGGACATGGCTGCATATGAAAAAACCAAGGAATACAGCGGTTTGTATCATGTGTTGCATGGGGCAATTTCTCCCATGGACGGCATTGGACCAAGCGAATTACGAATTAAAGAACTATTACATCGTTTGGATACCGACCCGCCCATCACCGAGGTAATTTTGGCGACCAATCCCAACATTGAAGGGGAAGCGACTGCCATATACCTTTCCAAATTATTAAAACCGTTAGGAGTACGCACCACACGCATCGCCCACGGCGTGCCTGTTGGCGGGGATTTGGAACACGTTGACAGCGTCACTTTAATGCGGGCATTACAAGGAAGACAAGAGTTATAAAAAGGGGTTGGTTTTTATGAATAAAATAAAGATTTTATTTGTGGCATCCGAAGCCGCCCCTTTTATTAAAAGTGGAGGGCTGGGGGATGTGGCTGGCAGTTTGCCCAAGGCTTTGGCTGATTTGGGGGCAGAAGTGCTGGTCGTTTTACCTATGCACAAAAATCTAAACCGAGAACATTTAACAGACTTGCGTCATGTAGACTCCATGGAAGTGGTGATGGGAGCTACATCTTACGGTTTTGGGTTGTACACCATCTCTGCTAATGTTCCGACTTATTTTATTGCAAACCAAGATTTTTTCAACCGTGACGGCTTGTATGGTTATGATGATGACGCTCAACGTTACGCTTTTTTCACAAAAGCCGCCTTGTCCATGTTGCCATCTATTGATTTTCAGCCTGACATAATCCATTTTAATGATTGGCAAACGGGTCTTGGTTCTTTATATCTAAAAGATGACTTTCAAAAGTTTACATTTTATAAAGATATTAGAAGTATATTCACAATTCATAATTTGCAGTATCAGGGTATTTTTGGCGACCACGTTTTGTCTCACCTAGGGCTTAATCACAACTGTTTTACCGCAGACAAGCTAGAATTTTATGGAAACATCAGCTTTATGAAGGCGGGACTAAAATACGCTGACTTTGTAACCACCGTAAGCCCGACTTATGCAAACGAAATCCAAACTAGTCAATACGGTTATGGCTTAGAGGGTGTGTTAAGCCAACAAAAAGACCAACTTCTAGGCATTTTGAACGGCATCGATTATGATGAGTATAACCCGCAGACCAGCAAAGACATAGCTTTTAATTTTAATGTGGACAACTTAGCTGGCAAAACTAAAAACAAAGCACACTTGCAAAAGATGCTGGGTTTGCCTGTACGTGATGATGTTCCCTTGTTTGCCGTGGTTTCACGTCTGGCAGAACAAAAAGGGCTGGATTTGATACCTGCTATTTTAGGCGACTTCATTAGCAATAAAGATATTCAATTAGTATTTCTTGGCAATGGCGAACACCACTTTGAGCAAATGATAGCACATGCCGCCCATGCCCACCCCGACAAAATCAATGCAAATATTAAATTTGATGCAAAACTTGCCCATCAGTATTATGCAGGGGCGGATTTTTTTCTTATGCCATCCCTATTTGAACCCTGTGGGCTTAGTCAATTAATGGCAATGCGATATGGTGCAATCCCTGTGGTGCGTAAAACTGGCGGACTTGCAGACACTGTAACCCCTTTTAACCCAAAGACTGGTGAAGGTAGGGGTGTTATCTTTGAAAACTATGATTTTGGAGGAATAGCCTGGGCAACGGAGCAGGCAATACATCTTTATTCTGACCAAGACAACTTCCAAAAAGCCCGCAAAAATGCTATGAAAGCTGATTTTTCTTGGGAAAATTCTGCTAAAGAGTATATTCGATTGTACGAGAAATTGAACGATAATACAAAATAACACAAAACTTCCATAAGGGGGGCGAAACATGAGTGAAACAAAATGCAATATGTGCGATTGGTTTGCGAAAAAATCTCGTGGCGAAACTGTGCCGTATTGGGGTGAAACGGTTTACGAATCCGAACATTTTTTGGCAACCCACTCCACCAAGCCCTTTGCGGAAGCCCACGTTTTTATTGGTTCAAAGGCACATATTCCGACAATTTTTGATTTAACCGAAGGTGATAATGAGCTGGTGCTGGACATGATGAATGCTGTCAAAGCGGCCGCCAAGGAAGTAATTTCGCTAAAAGGTGCGGCCAAACTTGAAATGTACCTAGGTGACTTCCAAAAGGGCGAACATATACATTGCCATATCATCTACGATTCGTCTGACAAAGAGTAGCATCTGAGATTAATGTGGTGGTATACGTTTAGTAGCATACCAGAACGCCCCCGCTAATTTGCGGGGGCGACTTAGTTTGAGCTACTAGCAGGGGATGGAATCACAACTCAAGTCCACAACAACGATTGTACATAATCCTTAAAAGTGACTTTGATTATTGTTGTCTTTGTGGGTCTTGCTGGGGTGCTTGGTGTGTATGAGGAACACGAGGAACAGTGTCCGCCCAGTTGCCGTCGATAAAGACAAATTCTTTATCATAGCTACCAAATTTGGTCAAGGTTATAATAAAATCCACCCAAGACCAAACACCTATACCACCAAAAGTAACCAACTTCAAAATTCCAAGCCCAATTTGACCACGCATAAACCTGTCAACGCCAAGGTAACCAAAAAAGAACTGTAGAACCAAGAATAAAAGTTTTTCATACCTCTTCACCATATGTATCACGCTCCTTTTATCACATTATAGCAGAAAATCACAATTTTGTCAATAATTAATTGTTGTGTGGCGACATATTATATCTTTTGCAATAGAATATCGAAAGTCGGAACTGTCAGAAGGGTCTGCATTTTTGCTAAAAACTCTGTTGGCGAGAAGGATACACCCTTTGGAGAAAAAGGATTTACAGCAACCGCCACTAAATTTACAGGGGTTTTGACAGCTAGACTAGCACCTTTAATGCGTAATTTTTCGTAGGTTGGGGCAGTGATTAGGATTTTTGTAGGGTCATCTGCCACAATGGTTTTGCCCCGCAAATCTTTGCCAGATGTGATTAGGGCTTTAATTTTACCCTCAGAAACCGCACCCTCTATAGTGATAACATCTGCGTTTTCTGGGGATTTTGGTAAGGTTAGAATATCCACAGCGTGACGGGTTTGGGCGATTACCACGTTCATATCACTTGCCAGTGATGCCCCTGTGCAAAGTACAGCCGACTGGGTAATTGTAGGGTCTGCAAATGTTTTTCGGCTTATTGCACCGTCAACTATAATTTTATCTGCATCTCCAAAATTTTTCACAAGCTCTGCCATTTGTGACACAATTGATGGACCAGCCAATTGAACATAGCCCGCCGATAATGCACGAATTATTACAATTCTGCCTAAGGGGGTGGGATAGGGAGTTATGGATTTTATTTCCAGTGTTATGTCACATTGGGGCAACAAACCTTCGGCAGTTGCGATTATTGTGTTTTTTGGAACGTAAATGCGGGGTTTTGGTGTGCTTGTAACCACATCTATGTCCTCACCGTCCCGCCCGATACTGGTGAGGGCTAGGCTAATACCGTTTGTCGAAAACTCTTTAATTAGGTAGTTTAGTAGGGTTGTTTTGCCTACATTTTTGTCCATACCAATGATGGAGACGGATTTATATGGTGCAAGTAGGTCAATCATATAAAAATCTCGCCAATGAGATAGGTTACGGCTTTTCCACTAATTTTTATGCGGTTTCCACAGTTCTCCAAATACAAAGTGCCGCCACGACGAGACACCTGAGCAGCGGTCAGTTTGTCCTTGTTCATTTTTTTGCTCCAAAAGGGCATCAGTAGGGTGTAGGCAGAGCCTGTAACAGGGTCTTCGTCAATACCAATTTTTGGACCAAAGTAGCGGGAAACAAAATCCAGCCCTTTAGTGCTTGCCTCAGCAGTAATAATAATTCCCGAAAGGTCGATTTTACTGGCTTTTTGCAAGTCGCAAACCGTATCACGAACTTGTTGTTCGTTTTCAAAAATCAGCATATATTCTTCTGTGCCACGCCAAAACTCTATAGGCTTAAAATTAAAACAATCCACCATGCCTGCAGGGTCGATTTGCCAAACCTTGTCAGCAGGGAAATCTAGTGTTAGCAAATCCTCATTCTTGGTCACGTACAAGGTTTTGTCGCCAGCAATAAAGGTAATTTTGTTTTCTTTGTAATTTTCATGGTTAAAAAACACATGGGCGGCAGCCAAAGTGCCATGTCCGCAAATAGGAACTTCCACTGTCGGCGTAAACCAGCGAATTTCAAAAACGTCGCCATTTCGCACAACAAAAGCGGTTTCTGACAAATTATTTTCCATGGCAATTTTCTGCATCAAATCATCGGTAATCCACTTGTTGCCCAGAACACACACCCCAGCGGGGTTTCCCTCAAAAACCTTCTCCGCAAAGGAGTCCACTTGATAAAACCTCATATTTTCTTCCCCTTCCCAAATTATTCTCGCTCAAGCATTTTTTATGTATATAATAACATGATATTAAATCTAAATCAAGAGAGGGTTGAGGTAATTTAATGTGTATACAGTGAATGGCTGGATAAAAAAATCTAAATCGGAGGACATTTGTAGAGCATAACAAAACACGTCCCCTGTGGCGTGTTTTTGCTATTGCAAAGGGGGCTTTGTCGAGTTATAATAAGTGTAAAGAAAAAACCGAGGAGCGTAATTTATGGACAAATTAATTTCGATTGAGCAGGCGGTGGCAAAGGTGCAAAATGGGGCAACCGTTATGTTTGGCGGGTTTATGGCAAACGGCACGGCAGAGGGTGTGGTGGATGCCCTTGTGGCTCGCAATGTGCAAAATCTTACTATCATTTGCAACGACAGCGGATATATCGACCGTGGTGTTGGTAAGTTGATTGTTAATAAACAATGCGTTAAACTTATCACCAGTCACATCGGACTTAACAAAGAAACCGGGCGTCAAATGACCGCTGGTGAACTGGAAGTTGTGCTGACACCCCAAGGCACATTAGTAGAGCAGATTAGGGCTGGCGGTTATGGTCTTGGTGGGGTGCTTACCCGCACAGGCATTGGCACACTTGTGGCGGAAGGTAAGCAGACCGTGGATGTGGATGGTGTTATATATCTGCTTGAGAAACCCTTGAGGGCGGATTTTGCCATTTTGGGCGGTTCAAAGGTGGATAAGGCTGGCAATATCACCTACAAGGGTTCTACAAATAATTTTAACAACATAATGGCAACTGCGGCAGATGTGGTTATTGTAGAAGCCGAGGAGCTTCTAGAAATTGGCGAAATTGACCCTAATGTCGTCATAACCCCAGGTATTTTTATTGACTATATCGTACAAAAGTAGAATACAGAACGCAAAAGGGGTGTATTTATGGAAATTTCGGAACTTTCACGTGAGGATTGGCAGGGGCATTTGTTGCCTTTTCACTACACCACCGATGAATATTATGACGTGGACATTTCTCGTAGTGGCAAGGATTTTCATGTGTCCTTTGTCAAAAAGCCCCTAAGCACGCCTTATAAGAAGCTTCCAGACGACAGCGAAAGTCTTTTCCAGCCATGGTGGGACGACATTAAAGCTTGGGGTGTTGTCAGTGATGGTAAACTTTTAGCAGCAATTGAAACCTCTATAGAAAGTTGGAATAAACGACTGAGGGTAAATGAACTTTGGGTCGATAAAAGCCTGCGTCGACAAGGTTTGGCTCGGACTTTAATGAACAAAGCTATGGAACGTGCTTTATTAGAAAAGTGCAGAATGATAGTGCTGGAAACCCAAAGTTGCAATGTACCAGCTATTGACTTTTATCTGAATTATGGTTTTACATTGGTTGGTTTCGATGCTGGTGCATACCAAAACGATGACTTGGAACGCAAAGAAGTTAGAATGGAATTTGGAATATTTTTAGATGAGGTGAAATTATGGACAAAGACCAAATGCAAGATTTTATAGCTAAGAGAGTGGCAAAGGAGCTGTGTCACAATTCTGTTGTTAATTTAGGTATCGGATTACCCACAAGGGTTGCCAATTTTGTACCAGAAGGCATAACGGTGCATTTTCAATCGGAAAATGGCTTTGTGGGCTTAGGGCCAACCCCTGCCCCCGAAGATATTGACCCGAATATCATAAACGCTGGCGGACAGCTCGTGACAATTCTGCCTGGTGGTATGTTTTTTGACTCTGCCACTAGCTTTGGTATAATCCGTGGCGGTCATGTGGATTTGACGGTGCTTGGAGCTTTACAGGTGGATGCTAAGGGTAATATCGCTAATTATATGATACCAGGCAAGCTTGTACCTGGTATGGGTGGGGCTATGGATTTGTTGTCTGGTGCAAAAAAGGTCATTGTGGCTATGGAACATACCGCCAAAGGTGTGGCAAAAATTCTTAAAGAATGTAATTTGCCATTAACCGCTGTGTCCGCTGTCAACTTAATTATTACCGAAATGGGAGTTATTGAGGTAAAGTCGGATGGTTTGCACCTTATTGAAATAAACCCAGAATATACAATTGCGCAGGTGCAAGAAGCCACCGAAGCCCAATTAAATACTGACAATGTTGCCGAAATGAAAAGTTGATATGTCAGACGACTTACACATTTTTGGAAAGAAGATTAAGGATATTAAAAAAGCGACCTTCTTTGCCGTGGCTGGACTTATAGCTATGGGTATTATGTTTTTGGTCGGGCTTGTGCTTCTTGTTTTCGCTCCCCAATTGGGAGAAGAAAGCTATAGAAGTGTTCTTTTTCAAATAAGACACGGACACGTATACACGACCGCATACGAATATGTCGCATTGCTTGAAGCCTCTCTTATTGCTTATAGGATGGTGGGTCTGGCTGTGACAACTGTGGGCGGCATTGGGTTTTTGCTTAGTGGCATCGGGGTTTATCGAGAATTGGGTATTAGGAGGAAAAATCATGGACAAAGCAATGATTAGATTAAGGATGAGTACAGCAGATGCCCATTATGCGGGTAATTTGGTAGATGGGGCTAGGATGCTGGCGTTATTTGGTGATGTTGCAACGGAGTTGCTTATTCGCCATGATGGTGATGAGGGGCTTTTTGTGGCTTATGACAATGTGGAATTTCTTGCACCTGTATATGCTGGGGATTATATTGAAGCCACTGGGGAGATTGTACAAGTCGGAAACAGCTCCCGCAAAATGGAGTTTGTGGCGAAAAAGGTTATTGCACCAAACCCAGAAGCAGGTGTCACTGCGGCGGATTTGCTTGTCGAACCTGTGATTGTGTGCAAGGCAAGTGGGACTTGCGTTGTGCCGAAAGACCGCCAAAGGGGGGTTAAATAGTGGAAAAGTTGATTATCACGGCGGCAATTTGCGGGGCGGAAGTCACTAAGGAGCATAATCCCGCAGTGCCGTACACCATCGAAGAAATCGGGCGTGAAGCGTTATCCGCTTATAATGCTGGGGCAAGCATCATCCATTTGCACGTGCGGGAGGATGATGGCACGGCAACCCAATGTGCCGAGCGTTTCGGGCTTTCAATTGCTGAAATTGAACGACTTTGCCCTGATGCCATTATCCAGCCCAGCACAGGCGGGGCGGTGGGTATGAGCGACGAGGAGCGGATGCAACCCTTGCAACACAAGCCAGAAATGGCGACTTTAACCCCAGGAACGGTTAATTTTGGTGGTGATGACATCTTCATAAACAGTGAAACCACTGTAAAAAACTTTGTAACCCGAATGAATGAGCTGGGGGTTAAACCAGAAATTGAGATTTTTGACAAAGGTATGGTGGACACGGCAATACGTCTACATAAACAAGGGTTTTTCAAAGCTCCTATGCACTTTAATTTTGTGTTAGGCATAAACGGCGGAATTGCCCCAACCACAAGGGATTTTGCTTATTTGATGGAAAGTCTACCATCAGGCTCAACTTTCACCGTAGCAGGCATTGGTCGTCACGAATTTCCGATGGCAACCCTCTCTATTGTTTCTGGTGGTCATGTGCGGGTTGGTTTTGAGGACAATGTATATTTGTCCAAAGGTGTCATTGCTAAGTCAAATGGTGAATTGGTTGAAAAAGTCGTCCGCATCGCCAAAGAGCTTGGGCGAGAAATCGCCACCCCCGCCGAAGCCCGAAAAATTCTAGAACTGTAGGAGGTGCGTTGGTGCTTGATAAACTTTATGGCAAAGAAAGAGATTTGATTTTGAGCATTAATGGTTTGTCTGATGCAGATGCCATGAACTTGCTACAAAATCGGTATGGAGGAGAAGTGAGTGAATATCACGGTGAAGCCATGCTGATGATTTCAGAACCAGGTATTTACGAGGGTGAAATAAAAAATTTGTTGAACACGGGACACTTTAGGGAAGACTTCCTAATCGATGGGGTTTACTGTATCCAACTGACATCTAAATGCAGAAATTATTCACAAATTGAGACAGACTATGATGCACGAACAAAACCATCCCAATCAGTTACCGCTATCAGTAGCACTGTTATAATGGCAGGGCGTGATGTACTGAATGCTAGTCAAAATCTTAATGTTAGACAAGACGTAAATGATATTTTAGATTTGCTTTCTCAGATGAGGGTTGCGCTTAGGCAGGAAGCAGGCATTTGCAGTGATGTCAAAGGCGAAATCATGGACGACTTGGATATTATTGAGGAGCAATGCCAATCACCAACACCCAACAAGGTACGCCTAGGTAAGGCGTGGAAGAATATCAGCGAAGTAGTCCGCACAAGTGCGAGCTTACTTGCAATCTTTAACACATTACAACCACTAATTCAAGAGCTTTCTTAGCATAAAAACGGAGGGATTTATTATGAAACTATGCAAATTCGGGACAAACAGGGTAATCGAGCCAAAAGGCGTGTTACCACAAGCAGCTTTGAAAATCGATAATAATATGGAAATCCATTCTAATGAGATTTTAATTGATGTTATTTCGCTTAATATTGATTCGGCTTCGTTTACACAATTAAAGGACGAGGCTGGCGGGGACGAGGGCAAGATTGGAACCAAAATTAAAGAGATTGTCGCTGAGCGAGGTAAGATGCAAAATCCAGTCACAGGCTCTGGCGGGATGTTGATTGGCAAGGTGGCACAGGTTGGAGCTGATTTGGTTAGTGGGGATTTGAAAGTGGGCGACAAGATTGCCACATTGGTTTCTTTGTCCCTTACCCCGCTTAAAATAAACGAAATTAAAGCTATACAAATGGGCATTGACCGTGTGGACGTGGACGCACAGGCAATTTTGTTTGAATCTGGAATTTATGCCAAGTTGCCCGAAGATATGACGGAAGCCTTGGCTTTGGCAGCTTTGGATGTGGCAGGTGCGCCTGCACAGACGGCTAAAATGGTTAAACCAGGTGACAGCGTGCTTGTTTTGGGTGCGTCTGGCAAATCTGGTATGATGTGCTGTTATGAAGCCATGAAGCGGGTTGGTCCAACGGGCAATGTGGTTGCCATGTGCCGTAAAGAGGAGGATAAAAAGCGGATTTTGGAATGTGGTTTTGCCCACCAAGTTATTTTGTCGGATGTAACAAATGCACTTGACGTACTAGAAAAAGCCACCAATGCCAATCATGGACGTGAATTTGACCTGTCCATAAACTGTGTAAACATTCCCAACAGCGAAATGGCAAGTATTTTGCCTGTGCGGGATGGGGGTATTGTTTACTTTTTCTCTATGGCTGTTAGCTTTACAAAGGCGGCTTTAGGGGCAGAAGGTGTCGGCAAGGACGTAAACATGATTATCGGCAACGGCTACACTAAAGACCATGCCGCAATTACCCTACATCAATTGCGTGAGTCACCAGAGCTACGCAAAATTTTCGAGGAGCGTTACATTTAGTGTTTCTAGGCATGAAGGAGGATTTACAGCAATGCAATATTTTGATGCACACTCCCATTACACAGACAGAAGATTTAACAGAGACAGACACCAACTTTTTGCCGAAATGCAAGAGGAAGGTGTCGCATATATAGTTGATTGTGCGGCGGAAGGCAAAAACAGAGAACTTGGTCTACAACTTGCTAGAAAATATGATTTTTACTACCTTTGCACCATTGATGACCACTACTATAAAACAGATTGGGACTACGAAGCAAAGGAAGCAGAAATAAACCGCTTGGTTGATGAAACCGTGGTAAAGTTAAAAAAGTTGTGTGCTGAAAACAAGAAGATTGTAGCATATGGCGAATGTTATATAGATTTTCGAAGGGTTGAGAAAACGCCCGAAGAAATCCGCAAACAGTCCTTTTGGTTTGGCAAAGATTTGGAAGTTGCGAGGGGGGTTGGTTTGCCAGCATTGATACATTCTGGCAACGCCGACCAAGAGGCTTTTGATGTTATAAAAAATACTAATATGCCAGATTATGGTTATGGCAAGGGGATGCTGCACTGCTATCTTGGTCCACCTCAAATGGCTTTGGATTACATTGATTTGGGCTATCTTATCAGCATTTCAGGTTTGGTAACACACCGCTCTGCCCGTGGCAAAAATCTGGTGGAAGTGGTGAAGAAAGTACCGCTATCACATATGCTTATTGAGACTGACTGCCCATATCTAACGCCAGAGCCGTTTAGGGATAGACGAAACGATTCAAGCCTGCTAAGGCTTACTGTGGAAGCAATTGCCCAAATTAAAAGAGTTTCCGAAGAAGAAGTTGCAGAGATTACGACCGCTAATGCAAAAGCGTTTTACGGGATAAGTTGATGTACTTAAGGTTTGGAGGTATATTATGAATATTGCACAGAGTTTTTTGGGTTGGTTAAAGGATGAAGATATGGTGGTTGCTGGTGCGGAAGTCAGCTTTAACGGCTCTGTTGTTTGTTATACCCATATTGACGATGGTACAGAATATCCCAGTCCTTGGACGATATGGACTGACGGCGATTACAGCATCGAACCCACTGGCTTTCCTATAAGCGACAAGGCAAAAGAAATTGCTTGGGCAAATGTGAACAAGTGCAGTGATTGCGGAGCTGGTTGCGCCCCAGGAACTGACAAAGCTATTTTTGGCAGGGAATTTATGGGGGTTTGCGGGGCATCCATGGCATTTTACAAGCCAGAAGGAGATACATTGGAAGCCGTTAAAACACTGCTTAATATGCGTAAGCACGCCATTATCAAAAGGGTATGATAAAATGATTGAACTTAGAAAAATTTCAATTTTAGATGACAACATGAAAGATTGTATTGAGCTTGAAGTGTCACCAGAACAAGCAAAATTTGTGGCACATAATGCCGTTAGTCTAGGACAGGCTTATGCGGTGGAGGAAAGAGGGCTTGGGAGCAAAGTTGCCCCTTACGCAATTTACACAAGCGGCAAAATGGTAGGTTTTGTAATGTACGGCTTTTTTAAGCATGAATATGATGATGAGTTTAACGAAGGCAAGGATTACTACAGCTTTTGGCGGCTTATGATTGACAAAGACCGCCAAGGCAAAGGCTATGGCAAACAGGCAATGACACAGATTATAGATGAGATAAAGCAAAAGCCCTTTGGCGAAGCAGAACACTGCTACATATCCTACGAGCCAGATAACCCTGCAAAAAAGATGTATAAATCTTTTGGGTTTGAAGAAACTGGGCAAATTAGCGATGGTGAACTTGTTGCCAGAATGAAATTATAAACTTTGAGGGAGATATTATGATAAATTTACAACCCTTATCATGGGATAACTATGTGGCGGTATATCAGTTACAGGTGGAGGAGCATCAAAAAGGTTATCTAGCCCCGAATTACGCCAGTTTGGCGGAGGCTTATTTGATGTCGAAAGAAGCTGATGGTTGTCCGCAAGCCCTTTTTGCAATTTGCAATAACGCTGAAGTTGTGGGTTTTGCGATGATTGACTACATACCAAGTGGCGAAGGTAGTTATGCTAATTATGCTGGTGGGGATGGCGAAGCTTGCTACTACCTCTCTCGTTTTATGCTCGACAAGCGTTTTCAGGGGCAGGGCTTAGGTAAGTCAGCAATGGATTTGATTATAGATTATGTAAAAACCCGACCACTGGGTGAAACTGCTTCTTTTTACACATCATTCAAACCCGAAAATGAAGTCATGCGAAAATTTATTGCGAAATGCGGTTTTGTAGAAACTGGAAAAATCAACCAAGGAGAAGTGATTACAAAAATTATGTTTTAAGGGGTATGATATGATTGTAGAAAAGGCATTGGAACAAGGGATTAGGGTGAAAATTGTTCCCCTTGATGTATTAGAGCGGACGAAGGTGTTTTTTCAGCGGTTTTTAACGGAACAACCCCTGGATGACTTCCAAAAGATGGTTATTACTGAATGGCATACCACTGATATTCCGCCCGATTTAGGTTTCGAGCCAAAGTCGGTTGTTGTCACGGCTTGGAACTGTATTGAAAACACCAAAGGAACGGCGGATTGCGAAAGTTTGTTGTCTGACGCAGGGGCAAAATTTCATAATGTGCCTGGTATACCAAAGAAATTCTTGGCAGCGAGCCTTGGTATGGCGGGATATGGCAAAAACAATGTTTTGATGTTTGAAGGTTGGGGTGGTTTTGGGCGTATCGGCACATTTCTAACCGATATTGAACCGCCTGCCAACTATCATTGGCAAGAAGTGGTTTGTGCAACGATTTGCGATGATTGTAGCATTTGTGTTGACAACTGTCCCAGCGGGGCATTGGATGCCAAAAGGTTTTTGATACACGCAAGCAAATGCCTAAATGTCAATGACCATAACGAAAACGTCTGTTTTCAATGCCACCGAATTTGCCCTACAAGTGTAGAAATTTTGGAAGGTAGGGGCAATATATGATAATAGATAAGGCTTTGGAGCAAGGGATTAGGTTGGCGATTTTGCCCCTCGAAGTTCTGAAGGTTGCAAAGGACTATTTTGCGGAATTTATAAATAATCACAAGCTAAGTGATTATCAAAAAAATATCATTAACAACCGATATGTTTTTCATGTGCCTGACGAAGTTGATTTTACACCCAAGTCCGTTGCTGTAGCTGTATGGGACGGCAAAATCTCCCGTGAACCCGTAGCGGTGGATGGGTTTTTTACCGAAATGGGTATAAATTTTTATGATGTGTCTTGGATACCAAAAAAGTATTTGGCAACAAAGGCTGGCATGGGTGAATTTGGCAGAAACAATCTTGTATTTTTCGAGAATTGGGGAAGCTATGGTCGTATTGGCACATATCTCACAGACATAGAGTCACCCAGCAAATTCATTTGGGAGGATGCCCGTGTTATGAGTGCTTGTAACACCTGCGGAAAGTGTGCTATGGCATGCCCAGGCAAGACCATGCAGGATGATAGGTTTTTGATGTATGCCGAAAGGTGCATAAATATAGGCAGGGAAACCAAAGTATGCGCACGTTGCATGGAGGTTTGCCCTATTAACCAAAGGAGATTTAGCTAATGAAAAATGATATTTTCAAGGGGATTTCCCCAACGGATTGGCAGGATTGGCGGTGGCATCTTCGCAACAAAATCGAAACTGTTGCAGATTTGAAGAAGCTGGTGGACATTACCGCTGAAGAAGAAGCGGACATCAATGAGGTTTTGGGCAATTTTCGCATGGCGATAACTCCACACTATATGTCCATGATTGACTTGAAAGACCCCTATGACCCAGTACGCAAACAGGCAGTTCCCCATATCATGGAAACCCATATCCCTAAAGAGGACATGGCAGACCCATTAAACGAGGACGGAGACAGCCCAGTTAAGGGCTTGACCCATAGATACCCTGACAGGGTACTTTTGTTTGTGACAGACCAATGTGCCATGTATTGTCGCCATTGCACCCGCCGTCGCAAGGTTGGTGAAAACGATGCAGCGGCTGCCATTTCCCAAATCGAAGCAGGAATTGATTATATTGCACGCACAAAAGAGGTGCGTGATGTGCTTATTTCTGGTGGCGATGCTTTACTTTTAGAGGACGACACTTTAGAGCATATCATCAAGAAATTACGTGACATTCCTCATGTGGAAATTATACGCCTTGGTAGTCGTTTGCCCGTGGTGTTGCCCCAGCGTATCACCGATAATCTTTGCAATATGTTAAAAAAATATCACCCAATTTGGCTCAATACCCACTTTAACCACCCCGCCGAGTTTTCTGATGCTTCTAAAGAAGCTTGCAGAAAGTTGGCTGATGCAGGTATTCCGCTAGGCAACCAGTCTGTGCTTCTAGCTGGAGTTAACGATTGTGTCCATGTGATGAAAGAGCTTGTGCAGGGGCTTGTAAAAATGCGTGTGCGTCCATATTACATTTACCAATGTGACCTCTCCCAAGGTTTAAGTCACTTCCGAACGCCTGTGGCAAAGGGAATTGAGATTATTGAAGGGCTTCGTGGACATACATCTGGTTATGCCGTACCAACATTTGTTGTGGACGCACCTGGTGGTGGCGGTAAAATCCCTGTTATGCCTAACTATCTGATTTCACATGGCGCCCATAAAGTTATCTTACGTAATTACGAAGGCGTTATCACCACATACACCGAACCCAAAATCTATGAAGCAAATTGCCAGTGTAAGGTCTGCCGAGGTGGGGAAGAAGTTGGATTTGAAGGGGTTGCGGCATTGATGAACAATCAGCAATTATCACTTACCCCTGTCGGCTTAAAACGTAGCAAACGTACAGAAAGTTGATATTAAAAAGGAAGGGAAGCCATGAAAATAGGCATTATAACTGATATTCACAATAATATTCTAGCACTGGAATCGGTTTTGAAGGTGTTTAACGACGAAAATTGTGATGGTGTTATTTGTTGTGGTGATATAATAGGCATTGGACCACATCCCGAGGAAACTGTTTTGGCAGTTATGAATATCCCTAATCTGCTAACTTGTGTTAGAGGTAACCATGAAAGGTATTTAATTGAAGGCTTGGATGCTCATCCTTATATGGACGCTGGTGAAGCGGAGCATCATAAATGGCAACACGCCCTACTAAGTGATAAGTCCGTAAACTTCATTAAAAGCCTACAGGATGAGGTAATTTTGGACATGGGTGGAAAGCGTGTCCATGTATGTCATTATGGTATGGGCAAAAATGGATGGTATGCTAGAATTATTCATAATCCGACTATATCGGATTTAAGCACACTCTTTGCGGGCATTGATGCGGATGTGGTTTTGTTCGGGCATCACCATATCAAAACCATTGATAACAGTGACAAGTTTTATATTAACTGTGGTTCTTTAGGTTGCCCTCATTCTGGCGATAAAAATACCGCAAGTGCTGGAATACTTACCATTGAAGATGACATTTCGTTTGTAGAACTTGAAGTGGAGTATGATGTAAATGAGGTGTTGTGTGACATAGAAAGACTTAGTTATCCAGAAAAGGATACTATCATAAGGATATTTTTTGGCAGATGAATAAATGAGGTGAATAATTATAGGTAAGTTAAATTTGAATATGGAACAGGTAGCGAAGGCGAGGGGATATGCCCATAGTGTAGCGGTTGACACGCAGGCATTTATTGATAAACATACCACAGTTGCTATCGAACGTACGATTTGTCGTTTGATGGGCATTGATGGGGTGGATGAGGTAGAAGTGCCTTTGCCCAATTTGGTAGTTAATCATTTGCGTGATAATCAGCTTTTGGGCATCGGGTCTGCGTTGATGCTAGGTAATGCTATGGTGTCAACAGGCAAAAGCCCCCAAGAAATTGCCGAGGGTATTGCGGATGGTTCTATTAATCTTGCAAAAATTCCTATGGGGGATTTAGATGCTATTAAAAATGCCGTTTTTGCCGTTGCCGAAAAGACGGTGGCAAAAATCGCCCAAAACCGTAATGACCGTCAGCAGATGCTTGATAAGCATGGCGATAAGGTCGGGGCGTGGCTTTATGTAATTGTGGCAACGGGCAATATTTATGAGGATATTACGCAGGCCGTTGCAGCCGTTAAACAAGGTGCAGATATAATTGCCGTTATCCGTACAACAGGGCAAAGCCTACTGGATTATGTGCCTTATGGGGCGACAACAGAGGGTTTTGGTGGAACTTACGCCACGCAAGAAAATTTCCGACTGATGCGTGCCGCTCTGGATAGTGCAGGGGACGAGGTGGGGCGATATATACGCCTTTGCAACTACTGCTCTGGGCTTTGTATGCCCGAAATTGCAGCATTAGGTGCGATGGAGCGTCTTGACATGATGCTAAATGACGCACTTTATGGCATTTTGTTCCGTGATATAAATATGCAGCGTACAATTGTGGACCAGTATTTTTCAAGAATTATCAATGGCTTTGCAGGCATCATTATCAACACAGGCGAGGATAATTATTTGACAACAGCGGACGCAGTGGAGGAAGCCCACACGGTGCTGACAAGCCAATTTTTGAATGAGCAGTTTGCCCTTATGGCAGGCTTACCTGAGGAGCAGATGGGACTAGGTCATGCTTTCGAAATTTCGCCAGATGTTCACAACGGCTTTTTGTACGAACTGGCACAAGCACAAATGGCAAGGGAAATTTTTCCAAAAGCCCCACTTAAATATATGCCCCCAACCAAATTTATGACAGGGGATATTTTTAAGGGTGTGGTGCAAAATGCCCTGTTCAACACCGTCACTGCCATTACGGGTCAAAAGGTGCATCTTTTAGGTATGTTGACAGAAGCAATCCACACACCCTTTATGTCTGACCGCGCCCAGGCCTTGGATTCTGCTAACTATATCTTCAACACCATGGCGGACTTAGGGGACGAAATAGAATTTAAGCAAGGAGGCATAATGCAAACTCGTGTTGCCGAAGTCTTGGATAAATCCGTTAATCTATTGGCAGAAATTGAGCAGAAAAAGCTGTTTTCCACATTAGAGCAAGGGATATTTGCTGGCATCAAGCGAGGGCGTGATGCTGGCAAAGGGCTGGATGGTGTGACCTTGAAGGCTGATGGTTATTTCAACCCATTTATTGAGATGATGAAGGAGAAGTAGATGGGCAAACTCCAAAACCTCGCCATTGTCCTTGCGGTTGGGATGGGTCTTATCATTGCTTTTCTGATTATCATTCTAGTGTGGTCAAATGAGCGAGAACGTGAATTGGTTTTTAGAGAAGTCAGCCTAAACCACCAAAATGCAGGTATGCGGGAAACACAGAGCATTTTAACCGCCTCATACTGGACATTAACGGAAACAAATAGAGTGTTACAAGATTATGCCCAACATCTTCGCTTACAGGTTCAGCTCCTTGAAGAAGATAACGAGTTTTTAGTTGCTTTGCTGGAAGCCCCGTCAGAAGAAACCTCACCTGCACTGAACCCAATCGACAGCTTTTTTGCAGAAATCGAGAACGAACACCGCCTAATGGACGGCAACACCCATAACATGGTGGTCTACAGCGTTATCTTAGCACAGGCTTGGCGGGCGGAAATGGAGAACTTTCGTGACATTTTGCTTAGTCGCACGCAAAATGACTTTGTGGCAGAAACGATGAATGATGAGATTTACCATTTCTTGCAATATATATCACATCTGGCAGAAATTGAAGCTATGATTTCTGCTTCTAATGCCTTTTGGGAGGATGACTATGGCTTGTTTTTTGGCTCGGCTGGCAGAATTGTCCGTAGTGGTGTGATTGCCGATGGGTATCGCACTATGGCTTTGGAGCTTTTTAGGCGACTTCACATCTTAGATTTTACAGAGCATCAATGGGATGGGCGGGAAGATTTTTCATATTTTGTTTTTAACGAAGAACATTTTAGAGAGTGGATAGACGAGGAATTTCCTTGGATTTGGAGGTATACAGATGATTAAACCATACGGTGATACACTGAATGATGGTAAGGTGCAGTTATCCTTTACCTTACCTGTCACTAATGACGACAAGGGGAGGGAAGCCGCTAAAATACTAGCTAAAAAGATGGGGATTCCTGACCCAAATGTGGCTCACAGTGGCACATTGGATGAGGGCTTCACTTTTTATGTGGTCTATGGAGGGGTGGCTCACGGTGTGGAATATGACAGCATTGTGGTTCAAACCGTGGACGGCGATGTGATGGACATGGGCGAGGTTTCTAACTTTATCCGTGAAAACATCGGGCGTAATGTGGTTATCATTGGTGCATCTACTGGCACAGATGCCCACACCGTTGGCATTGACGCAATTATGAACATGAAAGGTTTTGCAGGCAATTATGGTCTGGAGCGTTATGAGATGATAGAAGCCCACAACCTAGGTAGCCAAGTTGCCAATGAGGATTTTATTGCCAAAGCCAAGGAACTTAATGCTGATGTGCTACTGGTAAGCCAAACCGTTACACAAAAAGACGTGCATATCGCCAACATGACGGAGCTGGTAGAGATGCTAGAAGCTGAGGGGTTGCGACAAGATGTGGTGCTTATTTGTGGCGGTCCACGTATCAGTAACGAATTGGCTAAGGAGTTGGGTTATGATGCGGGCTTTGGACAAAACAGTTTTGCACAGCACGTTGCCAGCTTTGCGGTGCAAGAGGTGGTCCGCAGAGGTATAAAATAATGAAGAAATTACTTTGGTTATTACTATTGGCAATTTTTTTGGTGGCTTGTAATGCCGAAAGCGATGAAATTGTCCGTTTAGAGCAGGAAGTGCTGTATTTACAGGACTTAGTGGCGGAATTGGAAGGACGTGAACCCATCGTTATAGAAATACCTATGGAGATTGTTCCAGAGGTTTCCGCAGAAGTTGTTCAAAGTTTTATGGACAACTTGCCCAATGTGGCAAAGTTTCTTGGTGTGGACTATTTGAACATTTCTGAAGGTAATATAAATTGGCTTGGAAGTGGTTTTGTCACAGCACAAAGTCACTACAGAACACACGATATATCTATTACCATGCGTTATACCACTCATAATGACGATATACACTGGCGTTTGGTGGAACATAATGTGTCATGGGTTGGGGGTTTTGGGGTTATCCGTGCTGGCAGACCCAAAAGCTGGGAACGAGATTTTTGTGAACGCTTTAGCGATGGTTTCACCATGCGGATTTACCGTCATTTGGACAATGGTGGAACACCTGGAATTTATGAGTATTATGATGTAATAATTTCGCCAGATGGTTGGCGTGAGCAAGTCATTGCTAATATGGCTGAATATTTAGACATTCGGCTGGCAGACTTGTGGTTTGAAGGCAACCGCCTAATTGTGGACTTGACCCCTGCCACCACAATTTATTTTAATTGGGGTTCTACTGGCGGTCACTTGCGTACGCAAAACCTAATAAGAAGCCTTGCCGGTTTGCCTAGCGTTACAGAAATTGAAGTGCTGGTATCTGGGCGAAGAGGTGTGGAAGCCGACCACTTTAGCTTCAGAAGGATTTTTAATTAAGACGACCTACACAAACATACTTTGGTAGGGGCGGGCATTGTCCGCCCTAGTTCGATTGGTAATACCTTGTGTATGGTTGCCTTAATTAATTCTTAAATAAAACAACCCGTCTAATGTAGATGGGTTGTTTTATGGTTTAATAATCCCCTTCTGCAATAAGTGCCAGCACAGTCTGCATTGCATCCATGCCCTCACGGTTAAAAATATCTGGTTGGGTTGGATGTTCCCAAATGTTGCGACCCAATTGGTCAACGCCATACAATGGCATAAAGCGTCCCGCAAAACCAGTGTTAGGCAAAACAAATGGTACAGAAAACACGGATGTAATACCGCCTCCACTGGTAGGTTCGCCAACAAGAGTTGCAAAACCCGTTTGTTGCATTATCCTAGCTATATGGTCGGTATCATAAATATTTCGGTTGTTTATCAAAACCCATATCTTTCCATCAAAACCTATGGAGTTGGCAGAAGGATGAATGATTCTTTCTAAATGATAGTGGTATCGTAAAATCCCAATATCATCTGGATGTAAATAAGGGAAACTAGCCAATAATTCATCAGTGACAGGCACAAATCCCGCCTGTCCTCTGGGCAATATGTTATAGAACTGACGCACATACTCCCCACCCATGGAGAAAAAGTGGTGGTCGTATGTGATGGGTTCGCT
>Ga0131853_10006927_pt1 | contig 20490 bp, 13 predicted proteins | sample TergutLab28metaG_FD_92764 | JGI IMG/M metagenome (GOLD analysis project Ga0131853, IMG submission 92764) | Labiotermes labralis P1 segment gut microbial communities from Petit-Saut dam, French Guiana - Lab288 P1 (version 2) (version 2) | ecosystem: Host-associated > Arthropoda: Insects >...
ATACAGGCCGAAACATGTAGTTGTTTCCATCACAGTCATTAAATACACCTCAGTGATTAAGTTGTGTTTGACTACATACCTTTTCCTAGTTTCACACACACAGCGGGGATGACACACTTCCTAGATTTAACCGGTACATATGAAAGAGGTTACACGTATACATTGTTGTTAATTACAAACTATGTATATAAGCTTTAAAAAGGTTAAAAACATTTAAAACTATGCGGTATTGTTGCGCTTGTTAAGTGACGTCTTCCCTACGTTGATGTTATATTCTTGACGAACTTTTAGGCTCTTATCTCCAGTGTTGAGTTACTTTCTCGAATTACATTGCACAAAACTCTCCCATTTTATAAATTAAAGGTAATGGAAATGCATCATAACAAACTGCCGTGTCTCGCTGAATATCTTGGTTAAAATACATTCGTATAGCGAAAAAATCTAATTAGAATGAAGGACTTTCAGTAATTGCTAACATATTTCTCAACACGGATCACACAAATATTTGATTGGCTACGTTTGCAATTTAATACCACATCTACAACCTATCGGCCGAGAAGGGAGTCAACAAATACTATGACCATTAGAGTTAGTTTCAGTTTTATGAGGAGTTAAAATTATACATTTGATAGATTGGATGGATTTGTTTTAACCAGCAATTTTAGTTTTGGGTGGAATGACGAGTGTAACGGATTTGTATAGCAGCTTACAGGGATAGAGGGTTAGAGAGAGTGAGAGGGTGACCGAGGAAGAGAGAGAGAAGACCAGTAAGACACGGGGAGATTATGCTAATTACGATACGGGAACAGCGTTACGTAAGTGAGCCAATAGAAACAAAGTACTTCAAATTTTGGCTGTTTTTGGCGCGACAGCCCCCCAGTGGGCCAGGGCCTCCTCATTCTTGAGGTTTCTAGATCACACACAACGACGCATCACAGTCGGTAGGATTCCTCTGGACGAGTGATAAGCTCGTCGCAGAGACCTCTACCTGACAACACACAACACTCACAACAGACAGACATCCATGCCCCCGGTGGGAATCGAACCCACAGTCTCAGCAGGCGAGCGGCCGCAGACCTACGCCTTAGACCGCGCGGCCACTGGGACCGGCTGTATTAGGGAGTAGTTGGATTTAAACAGTTAGCCAGTTGCGAAGCGTAAGAATATTTCAGGGGGGATGGATTTCAACTGTGCGAGTTTGAAACCTTAACGTAAGTAAGTAGTCTGTTTCCTTCCCAGGATGTGAGAAGTTGTGTACATGATACCGAGGCTAACGGTGCGTAGACTTTCATCGGCACCTCCACACACGTAATCATCTGTAAACTTTAACAATCTGGTGAAATAATACGAAGAATATATTGTAGCTACAGTTATTTATTCCCGATTTGCTGCTTAGAACACTTAGATTCCCTGAGATTAAGACATGCGAAACGACTGATGAGCTGGGTTATGTTATAATACTGAAGCAAGAGGTGGTACAGTATAATTAGTGTGGTGAGTAGGCCACATGCTGCACAACCGAGTAACGCGTTTCGATTCCCGACAGAGACAACAGATCTTCCTCTGCTACAAAGTGTCCAGGCCGGCTCTGGTGCCCAGCCATTCTATTATTCAATGGCAGCTCGTTTCCCCGGGGTGAAGCGACGGAAATACTCTCTTAACCCTTATCCTGCTAACGTGGAGAATATGGTGAGCTCCTAATAATGTCATCAAATGGCAGATTGGATTTAACTCAGCGTTTAAAGGGTTAAATATCTACAGGGAAAAAGGCTGCCTCAGCATCAGGTCTAGCTGTATTAACCTTATGGCGCCGGAATTATTTTTTTAATTTTAGCACACTCTGTATATAAAATGCGAATAATACAGGAACCAAATACGTTAGAATTATGAAACAAACAGCATTTTGAAGAGAAGAAACGGAGAGTATATACCATGTTTAAAATATTCGGTACCTATATTTGTTGAATAAATATATAAAATGAAACTTTGGAGGTTAGCGGTGCGGTACGTCAACTATATTTGACGTTAGGCGTCTAAAGGTTAATGAAGAAATTAGCGGATACATATAGTAGAAGACAATGCAATTAACATAGAGAAATTTTATAAATCATAGTGGTTTTGATCTTCTTTCTGGAGGAAGATTTATGAGTAAGTGAAGGGTACTCTATTTCAAACAATAACGAAATCCAATAGACTTCCTTGTCTTCTGTAAACAACACTTAAAAAATCCTTCAAGACATAAATGTTAACTTGGGCATTAAAATATAGATTTTACAACAATGAAAACAAATTTCTCGAGTGTTGGATTCATTTGCAGTACGGACTAGTATACAGGCCACTCTGCGGTGAGATTAACAAAAGTATTACCTTAAGGATACACGAAAACCAAGACCATAATTATCGCGCCCGTAGAACAAGAAGTTCATAACGAAAAAGTGCTTCCGAATCTATTTTGCATTGCCGTTTCTAGCAAGAGATTAATATTGACTTATGAGATACATAGCTCTAGCGGCGGCTAGCCCGCTCTCTGTAGAATGTTCCTGGAGTACGCCAAGTAACGTCGAGTTGGTTGAAAGGATTTACAGTACCTATATTTTTATCTTTACACGGAATATTATTATCCGCTGCTTTCCTGCCGCTTTCCCTCTTAGACCAGGATTTATCAAGTGGTACGGCACAACTTAACATATTACTCTGTGGAATTCAAGACGCCTAAAATAACACCACTTAAGACAAAGCAAATGTACACCCAGTCCAATAACATTCATGGACAGGCTCTTGGGGTTCGAGGAAGCTGAAGCTTCCAGAATTTCTTTACAATGGGCACGTGAAGGGGATAACGTTGTCAGCCTTATACACTGGCCGTCTTTACCCTCCAGGACATACCCCTGGTTACTTATTTATGTTAAAGACTAAGTCGACCCGAGGGCCGCAGTGCGACCGGAAGGATTAAGTCAAAAAATCGCAAGACACCACGGGGAATCGAACCTGCAACCTTCCAGACTCTGGCGCAGTGACCCAACCAACTGCGTCACCGTCTAGAACCGGAAAAAAAACTGCTTAAACACTTTGTAGCAGCATTCAAATGCGCGTGCCCCAAATTTGAAACTTGAAATATGTCTAAACAGAATTGTATTCCTACAATACATTACAAACTTTTTGTCACTTTTACAGAGACTAATCGGCTATTCAAGGAAGCAATTGTTGTTTACTATCTGAATAATAGTAAATACCCGAAAGCGTTCTGGGAATAACGTGAAAGTTTAAGGGTATAATATTTGGGGTTATTACTGAGCTTCAGGTAAGCTTTTCCTTTTGGGCGCTTTCGCAGAATTGAGAAAAGCGACTATTGGCTTCGTCATGTCTGTCATTCTGTCCATCCACATCGAACAACTCTTCCCACTGGACGGATTTACATGGCATTTTATATTTAAGTATTTTTCGAAAATCTGTCGAGAAATTCGAGTTTTATTAAGACCCGCCAAGAATAACGGGCACTTTATATGGAGACCAATAAATATGAATATTAACGTATCGCTGAATTTTTTTTTTTCAGAATGAGACATGCTCCACACAAAATTGTAGAGAAAATCAAAATTTTATGCTCGTTAACATTTGTTTGAAAGTAGTGGCGTTTATGATGTAATGTGGAAAAATTTTGTACAGCCGGACAGGCCACAGATGACAATAGGACGCATGCGCATTGCATGCTGGGTAATTAAGGGTACAGACACACACACTAAGGATAAATAACACTTTTTCTTTTCCACTGCAACAATGGTTGCAAAAACGAGCATAAATATTACGTTATACGTACATTGCCTGTGTTGCTGCTGTAAATCTGAGGACATGTAATTATCCCGCGACTGTGTTTCCCCAAGTTGGATAGCAAACTGTGTGTACAATGCAAATCTAGACGCCTGGCTGTCCTTTCTGTTTCCGCGACCTTGAATCAACGCCAAAAAGGGAAACGTAAAAATAAAAGGAAGAAATAATAAAACAAGAAGATAATTTCTTGCTTAGAGCAAGAAAGAATCGTTAGGTTATTTTCTCTTCCTTTCGTTTCATCTGTGCAACTTACCGTATAAATCTTTGTCTAAAGAAAATTATCAAGTGTGCATTCCGCTTTCATTGATCTGTTTCGTATAATTAGAATTTTTAGGACTTCCAAAGGCGAACTGATGATCGACCCACACAGTATTGATGTGATTTGTACTTTATTTAATAGCAGCAATTATTTAATTTAGAAATTAAGCAACCAACAAAATCCAATTCTAACATATTTCCTGTTTCCTTTACTTCTATGCGTTTCGAATCTAGAATTACTTTTAAAGGAACATTTGACATAAATTCGGAAGATCCTGTGGGTTTACCTAACACAGTGACACTGATTTCGTCGTAAAGAAATACAAATATTTGTGTTTTGAAAGCAATAGGTGTATTAAAGTAAATCACAATATCACTGTACGGCCTACATTTGTACATATTTCTTGACATAGAGGAAATAATTGTGTCAATACTTTAGTTTTGATTTTTATAATATAGTCTATGCGTAAAGTCCGCGGACGTTCATCATTTATGGCCCATTTGTTAACGTAGCAGACACATTGGAATATCGACTTTTACGAATATTATTCGTCTGAGAACTTTCTTTCCCTTCAACGGAATTTTAAAATTAAAATTATTTGTATTAGTACTATTTTTAGTAGCAGCAGTATTAGTGGTAGTAATAGAAATATTGGTAGTATTGTCACCAGTTTCCATCTTCGTGTACCATCATTTTTTGCTCAATAAAATTCTCTACGTTAATCTGTCAAATGTAACCTCAAATGTCGTACCGTCATTACGTTTTTATTTGCTCTCTAATAAACAATATTTCATTCATATTATTTAGCCATATTTATGGTATATCTCCGTAACAGATTTTTATCCTGCCCCGAATGACTTATTAGTTTTGGTCATCAAACCCAACGTTAAATAAGATTTCTTGCAGTCCCGTTTTAGACTCATATATTATATAAAATAAAATTTCAGAATCCTCTTGATGGCGCAAATTCTGCTCCGACTTGACAAGTTGCTCTGTTCGCCATGTCATTATTAGGTGCTGTAGAAAATTTAAAAGTTTATGGTTCGGAAGGGGGGGGGGAGGGAGCTCAAAATTAAATTTTCGTAAGATATTTCGTAAAAATCTATCACCTGAAGTAAAACTTGAAATGGAAACACGGACCAGACACATTCATACTGCAGAGTGATCTCAGGCTACAGTCTTTCTTAAAAGAAGGCAAGTAGACTGCATATTGTTAAGGTGGAAGGCCTTGAAGTGGGCCTGGGGTGCCGGAGGGGAGAAATTTGTCACTGTAATTCCTAATTTATACGTTTAAATAAAATGGTAATGATTCTGTAAATATGGCTGATCTAGAACAAATTACAAAGTTCCTCTACGGAACGGTATCCTGCACAGTTAATAGTCGCTGAATTACTCAAATTACCCACTTGTTTTACAAACAATAATATCATTACCACGTTCAGAAGAGCCCGCCGCTTGTGGCATTTCTGAGGCATTAACCCATTCGTAACTTTCAATAAAAAGGTAAAGGTAAAGTGATCCCGTTACAGGCCCGGTGTGGCCCAGACGGTGGGTAGAGGTATAGCTCTACTGTTCCATGACCGTGGCACTAGAAGGGGGTGAGTGGTCAGCAGCACGCCCCGGCCGCACTTTACCCCTGGGAAAGACCCAGTACCCATTTTACAGGAGGCTGGGTGGGCCCCAGGGCCGGTCTGGACGGGCGGAAAATCTCGTCCCCACTGGGATTTGATCCCCGTCCAGCCCGTAGCTCAGTCGCTATACCGACTGAACTACCCGGAAACTTTCAATTCTTAAAATCAATTTTAATACTATGCTCTAATTTACGTCTTGTTTATTCAAGTGGTCTCTTTCATTCTTGGTTTCTGAAAAGATTGTTTTATGCATTTCTCACTTTTCCCTTGAGAGTTGGGTGTTCTGTCCACCCCATTCTTCGTGTTGTCATAGTAAAAATTGTGGTACAAAAGCATGTATCGCAAAATGTAAGGTTCAGGTTTAACAGAGCGTATTCCTGAGTTATGTGTCCCTTAGCCTAGTCACTGCAAGGACCTAAATACCTAATATCTCAGCTGCCACGAATTTAGAAGAACCCGCAACTTCTGATTCTTTTCTAGACTATAAATACGACTATGAGCTATGTAAGGGTTATAATTGTCACGGAGAAATTGTAGCTGTAGAAATAATCGGTATTAAGGGATTTTAGACTGACGCTATGTGTGTCAGGATGGCCGAGCGCCCCAAGGCGCTGCGTTCAGGTTGTCGTTCACTTCTGTGGACAGGGGTTCGGATCCCACTTGTGACTAATATTTTTATGATTACTATATCGATTCGAAAACTGATACGTTATATCTCCTGTGTATGCATGTGACATATTGTATTTTTCCATATAATTGGTAAGAGTAATCTTTTTCTAATAATCTTTTCTCAAAATAAATTGCATTGCAATAATCAAAATGCTTATAGTATTAACTGTAATGATCTTATGAATATATATATATATATATATATTTTAGGAAATTTTACTTCTGTGTTTAAATTAAAGTCACCGAAATAATAAAATCATTTGCGTATTGAATTATTGGCAAGAAAACCGCAGTTCTGTAAATCGGGTCTCTGAATCCTGCATCAGTGGTTGTCTTATCCTATATTTGGTCTCTTAGTTAAAACGCGAAGATTCAATGCATAAACAGCTACCATTTTTAAAAAGAATATGATTACGTAATATTACCCCGTGTGAGGACCACAAAGTAGGAGGCTTATACACCTTAGATATTATAGGCCTAACATAGCAGTTCTAATGTGTTTCCTTTGGTTTTTTTTTAACTTTTTAACAATAGTCATATTTAAAAAAATAATTTTTTGCATCCCTTTTGACTCTTATTACACATACTGAAAAAAATATTAATTGCATAACACGTAATACGAAAGTATGTTTCAAAAGGGTAGTCAGTTTTATCTCAAAACACTTTAAGTTCGGTCAAGATCTTGTGTGTACACTTCATTTCGATCGGTAACGAGATGCTTCAACAGTCTTCAAACGTGTTCGCAAAATCTTTCTTGATAATTCGAGACAGAAGTAGGTAAATGCGCGCATAGCGAAGTAATGAAGTATCATTGCTTTAATATTTTATTCTTATTTTACGACGTACATTACTATATACAGAATTTTAAATTTTAATTCATTACAACGATATGAAAATCGGACTAAAATGCTTTCTTTCAAAATAGATTTTTTTTTTATTTATTATATATATATACACACAAACCACCAACTTTAGAAAATTAGACTTCGTACACAGACCCTTCACATGATACAGTTCTCTTTTTTTTCTGGAAATTCTACGTTAACTTTATGGAAAGGCAGTGTGTATCAGTTCTAAAATGAGACCTCATGTTTAATAAGCTGCTTAAAAACTCAGTTCTTTGTACATAAATTCCTGAATCTAGCTCTGTATAATTCGTCCTGCAGGCCATATTGAACGTGACACATTCTGGAACAAATATATCGTGTTTTATTGGCGCTGCGGTAGAAAGCAGGAATATTGCTTTCTTAGATAATGAAAAGACGTGCTTATGAGATCATCATGCTCTGTGTGCTAGCGTGTTTAAATTTGTGAGCGGGACGGAGAATAATTGTATGTACGTGCATGCGCATGCTTGGATGTGTGTGTGTGTGTGCGCGTCCGCGCGCCCGCGCGCGCGCGAACGTATCCATTTCAACTTTCGAAACATTTGTCCAAATTTTATAAAACTTTGTATGCCAGTGGAGCAGCTTCACTGCTGTTCTTTACTATACACTTAATAGAAAATTACAAACACAACAATTTATTTATTTTATAAACATCAACTTTTACGTAATTATGTTACATGTTTTACTCATAACCGCCATCATCAGACAACACTTTTACAAAGATGTACGAAGGAAGTTAAATATTTTATAAAATAGAACTCTCCCTTAGAAGTATCGCCACCATACACAATCATATGTAATTGCTTTTAAATAGGAGATGTGTCACTGGATGTATTTCCTACATGCCATTGATATTGACTGTCAGTACGATTGCTGAATGTCTTCGGACAGATTGCAACATTCTGGGAGATAATAATAAAAAAGAAGAATTATCGCCAGATCCGTGTGTATGCTGTCGTGGATAGCCTAGCTGACTCTTGTGTCTGTGCTAAATGAACGCGTACTTACTTTCGTGTAATAACATTGTTCTAAATTTTCTAATTATTTTCAAGGCTATGCTTAAAAATTATTAAAACTGGCACAGCAACTTGACAATTGGATGAGGGAAAAATTCGCCCTAGAAAAGGCCGCGAAAGCCAAAAAGAGGGAATAGAGGTATAGCTCCATTCTTTCTTTAATTTCGGCGCTAGATGGGGGAGAGCGGCCAAGGCCACGCTCTTGTCGCTTAATCCTCGGGAGAGACACGTTATCCATTTTGTAGGAGGGTGGGTGGGTGGATCCTAGGTCTGGTGTGTACGAGTGTGGAAAACCTCTCTCACACTGGGATTCAATCCCCGGGCCGTCCAGTCCGTAACGAGTCTCTACACCGATTGCGCTAGTAATCAGGAGTACGTTTACTTCCTTATTTAAATGTTGTGTTTCGGGTGTTGGGAATTTTAACACTATGCCTGTATTTTGGCGTAGCGATACTGCTCTAAAATGCCTTAAAAATGAAACCAGGCAACTCGCCGAGTACCTTTAGAGCACAGGTCTTCCGCAAGCAGGTATTGCCCATACAGTAGATCAATATATTTCTGTTCTTAAAACGTCCATAATTTAGTCAGCTCGTTCAGCAACTCCTGTCGTCAATACCCACCCTAATTCAGTCGAATACTGTTTATGATTCTACCGTCTGTTGTTCTAATATCACGTGTCCGTTTCACACATGTCAGTCTCCTACGTATGTGATCGTCAGTAATTTTACCAAACAACATTTTGAAGGCTTATTTAATTAATTTTCCTTTCACAGCTTAGAATATCTTAGTAAGCCCTTAGTGGTTTAGGATGGGCTGAAGCCCGGTGTCGTTTCCCCTGTAGTCCAGAAGATTTTCTCTTCACTCCCCTATCCAGGCCGCCAGCGGGACAAACCCAGCTCCCTTCCCAAACCTACCGTAGTCTCTGTCGCTGTGACTGATGGAATCCGAGAGGTAAGCTGACCAATCTTCTGCATCTAGTGCCAAGTTTAAGAACACTTGGAGCTCTTAATTCACTCCCCATACGATTTCACTGTGTGACATTTAATTCGGTGGTTTACACTCCACCGAATTTTCTTACTTCCGCCTTGCGTGCTACATGTCTATGTTACTTGAATTTTGTGTAATCTTACAAAGATATCACTTAGGGTAAAAGAAAAAATGTTCTACGTTTTTACCAGTTTTGTGACAAGATATAAATTAATTTTTCTATTTGGAACTGATCGGCCACAGACTGGTGGCCTGTGTCGAGTTCTGGCAAGGACAGGTAACTCTTCCTTCCGCACAGCGCTGACGCGCATCCAATTAGCACATGAGGAAGAACTGATTCGTATATAGTCTAAATGTCACTGGTATGGATAGTGTATTAAAATGTGGGAGGTTACAATGGAGTGGACCTACTCAGATATTTAGAACGAGGAAGAAAAAGAATAAAGGTAGAATTATAATGGGGAGCCTCATGGTAAACACCCACTTGAAAGACAAAAATGAAGAATGCTGGCTGAAGGAACCGGTTGAGAATCGTGTCCAGCTGCATGCAGTCTTCCGTTTGTGCTGCTGTAACGCTGCAGGCTATGCAGTTGTGTGTTCATACATGCGAAAATTGCGTTTAAATCCATGGAACGGTACACATATGTGCATGCATGTTAATACTTCATTCAAAGCTATGTAACTGTATGTTCATTCAAACTAACATTGCGTTCAATCTATGTAACTGTACAGTCACACACTTTAACATTGTGTTAAAAGCTATGTAGCTCTGTGTTATACATACCAACATTGCGTTCAATCTACGTTACTGTACAGTCCTACAAGATGACATCGCTTTCAAAGTTATGTAACTCGGTGTTTATATAAGCTAACGTTGCCTCAAAGCCTATGTAACTCTGTGGTTGTACACGTTAATATTGCGTTCAGAGCTATGGACACTGTGTTCATGCCAACATTGCGTAAACAGCTACATAACTTTATATTCATAAATGCCAACAATACCTTATAGCCTATGCTACTACACCTTTTACGTGCTAATATTGATTTAACATCTACATAACTCTATGTTCGTAAATGGTAACAATGTTAATAAAAATTCAACTAGATGCAGCAGTATGCAGATATTTATTTACTGCAAAGTCACCCTACATGTTTCGGGTGTCACAGCACCCATCATCAGGAGTACTAAAAACTGTAACTGCAGCCTCCGGTACCTGTACCGGAGGCTGCAGTTACAGTTGCATCTAGTTGGAATTTCATTACAATTGAATTATGATCCGCGGAACCATGAGCTTAAAATTCATTGATGCTGGTAACAATGCTTTAACAACGATGTAACTGTATGTTCATACATGCTGATTTTGGTTTAATAGTAATGTAAATGTTATAGGCTAAGCAACTGTATGTTCATACATGCTGATTTTGGTTTAATAGTAATGTAAATGTTATAGGCTAAGCAACTGTATGTTGATGCATACAGGCACTGCGTTAACAGCTACATGACAGTATATTCGTAAATGCTAACATTTCCTTGCAGGATATCTCACTGCATGTTCATTCTTTTTAACATAACCTTGTGGTAACAATTTTAAAGTTAGACATCCCTTTGCCTTCTTATATAATTAATTACCAAAAATAAAGCTGTATTAAAGGTTTTTACTTATTAACTAATAACATTGTGGGCTACAAGACTGCAGGTTCATCCATACTATGAGCATTTAGGAATACACAGGATGTCCCACGAGGAATGGTCAATATTCTGGGAGGTCATATTATCGGTAATTCTTAGCAAAAAGTGTATACGTACATGTGCCTTATTCCGAGCGGATTCCGAGACTGAGCTATTTCACTGTACAGTTGCAAAATTATTGATAACAAAGAGATATTACGTATTGTTTCTAATATCTGTATTTATTGTCCAAGTGACAAAGTTGGTACATTTTACCTAGTACAATACATTTTCGAAAATTTCACCGTCAACATCAATGCACTCTGCAACTCGTGAGAACATGGCTTATTTCTCGTCGTAGTGTATCTTGACTTTCCTTTATGCGGACTATAACATCCCTTATGAGACTGAGCAGTTCGTCTCTTGTATCCACTTTTCTTCTGTACACTTCACTCTTCATCCATATTCATAAACAAAACTCTAACGCAGTTAGGTCTGGAGATCTTGGTGGCCAGTTAATGGGAACGCCTCGACCGATACACCGATTAGCGAAAGTGTCATTGAGATGTTGCACCACATGTCGGGTATAATGAGAAGGAGTTCCGTCATGCTGAAAGTATAAAGCAATCCGTGTAACCAAAGGAATATAGTCTAGTTGTTCTGATAATCCATTTTGCAGAAAGTCTAGTTAATTTTATCCTGTCATAGGATCGTCTAAAATAACGGGATCAATGAACATGTCATCGATCATGCCGCACCACACACTGTTAGAGAAACGACGCTGAAATTCTGTTTCCACCGTCCCATGTGGATTGTCGTCAGACCATCGATGCGAGTTACGTGTGTTGTTGATTCCGTAAAGGTGAAAATAGCTTCATCAGTGAATAATATTAATGGAAGCAATTGACGATTAGTATGAAACCAATGACAAAATTCAAGACGCATGGCACTGTCCCCTGAGTGTAGATTTTGCACACGCTGTGGGTGAAATGGGTACAAGCCGTCTTCATGCAATGTTCGCCATACGCGTGTTTGCGAAACACCGAGACGTGTAGAAACTCTTGGCGTGCTAATAGTAGGGCTACGCTCTATCATTTCAAGAGTGTTTTCCTGTTCCTCCACATGTTGTTGACGTGCCCATTCAGATGAAACATGAGCACAGAGAAGCACGCAAGCAATGTATTGAACACTTTGGAAAACACCCTACGAACCGGAATTCTGTGCACAGGAAGCCGTCGACGGTGTTCTTCAACAGCAGCAGTGGCTCTACCACCGCAGAAGCCGTAAAGGTACAGCATATTCGGCATCTGTGAAGATGTGCGGCATTTTGCACAACACTCTTACATTGTCAATAGAAACAGTCACAACGGTCAATCGACACCACACCTATTCACATGCTCCATACAGTGGCGCAGTACGGCGGGAATAAAGGACGATATTTGGCGCCAAAATCGAAACTCCTGTAAAGTGAAACAGTTCTCCCTCTGAAAACGCTCGGAATAGGACACATGTACATATGCACTTTTTATCTTAGATTTACTTATGTTATGGCCTCCCAGAATATTTACCTTTCCTCCTGGGACACCATGTTTCATAGGTTTGAGTAAAAATCTCGTTCAGGATTTTTCATATGCTTGTCTTCTAAGATGTAATATAGTACGTAATTGTGTAGGTGATACATACGGTTCGGGATTACATGTTTAATCATTTTTCTAGGATTCTAAGTGGCACTTCAATGCCCCTTGCACACAGTGTTCCCAACACCCCTAACACACCCAGGAATACAACTTCGGTATTTCATTTGACTGGCACGTCTCTACATAACAATCTGTAGGTGTGTGTAAATACGCGTATCTTGGGACTCTATAGTTATGATGGTAACATAATGACTAGGCCTAATAATTTTAATGCTGAGGGCTGAAACTTTATACAATGTTTCATCCAGTACAGTGGTAAAAATATTATCACCTTCTGTGATTTCAAACTATTTTGCAGTGTCCCTCAAAGAGTATGTGTTTTCGTATTATTTACAGAACACACTGCAAATATTTTCGGGAAGTAATCGGGGCTTTATACCTTCAGAAGCAGAAATTTATTTAATTTCCAAAGCTCCCAGACCAGCTTCTCAGACCACTCATTGTCTTATCCGCTAAATTACCAGGTTTTTTTTTTTCGAAATAAAGCAGCCAACGCGAGAAACTGACCACTCATCTCCATCTGGTACTGAAGTTAAAGATTGCGTCGAACTATATTTCCAAATGTATCGAAAATAGCCATCAGTCACAACAAATATTGTTGTTATTGATTGCTTCTTTCTCTGCATTTTTATGTCTCTATCATAAGGGGATGCCCCACTTAAAACCTGTATATTTTATCCACCATATTCCTTCAGAAATTCGTAATGGAATATTATTTTCTCTTCCTAAACACCATTAAAAGGATATTCGTAATGGAGAGACAGTGTGAATTCTGTTATGTGTAGACAGGCATTTTACATATTAAATTAATTTCAGACTGAATATAAAATTACGCATTGAAGTAAATAACAATAATTGTGCTACGTTAATTTTCTTCAAATTTCACGAATGACCTCAGCGACTGACATTGACCATAGCGGAGAGGAACAATGCAACTTGATGTGAGATCGTGTCAAGGTTGAGAGACCGTGAAGCACAGTGGCATGAAGGTCCATCCTGTTTCTGCACTCAGCACTCAATTCAGGGTGGACGCTTAACAGGCCAAGAATTCCGCATGTCGTATTTCTCATATAGTCTAGGTAACCAACTGTCAGTAGTCAGATGTATAGTTGAAACATCCGAAAAAGAAACTTAGATGACTTTACTCCCGTCTGCGGTAATTCGGTTGTTAAAATAATGACAGGTTGGTTCTTACTTTATGTTTATATCAGAAGCGAGAAATTGCAAATTTTAATGATGTGTAGAAGAGAGAGAAGAACACAACTCACATATGGGACTTGATAACAACAGAATTACGAAATTTGTAACCATACACAAACCGAAAAGAAAAATAGAGGAAGAAATATACGAAAGTGTAGAATTTATGGGAAACAACAGAATTATTTTGCAACAAAATATAAACTATAGCTGTAGGATACGTCTGGAATGACCGATTAAAAGATGGAGACATACTTTAGTTATGTCAGAAGTGTGTTAGTGTAATGTGAGGAGGAGGAGGAGGAGAAGTAGTAGTAGTAGTAATAGTAGTAGTAAAGGTGATGACAGTTCATTGTATTTGACAACTACGTATAGAGTAAACTTAAGAAAATTCAGTTCTTTTGAGATTTTTGGGTCTTTCCTAAAGGATGCAAATACATTAAGATTATTAACTTTAAGTTGCATTAACTTAATATAACTTAAGCAGCTGTCTTATTAAAATAACATAGCGCATCCTCAGGTTTCATATGAAGGACATGAAGCATAGCTGCAAGTATAATGAATAAGCATTCGCGGATAGCAGATAAGAACCTGTTCACCAAGTCTGGGTTTTCACGGAATCCTAACATATCACCTCTATTTATACGCGTATTAGAAAATGTAACGCCTGGGCTGTGGAATGGAGGTCTCCACTAGACGTGACAGTTAACCTTCTTTTCCCCTTATATGCAGCTACATTCTTGACTAGTTCAGAAGTCAACCGCTTTACAAAATAGTCCACTCCATGAAGACAGTAATATAATGTACTGAAGTATATACTGTATAACCTGATTGCAATAGTCATTTGTGTTTCCGAGATGTGAGCAAGTAGAAAAATAACAGGAACAGAGGAATTAAAACGTATGATCTCCGTGTCAGGGCACATTCCTTCATGCCGTACACATTTATCATACGAAATAGCATGCGACATTTTCAATCGTGTTCGTTTACCGATTACCTATTTATTCAGTAAATAAAAATTCTATTCAGAATCCAAAATACGATTATTTCTTCGATAGTTTGACATGTATTAGAAATTTAACATATAAATATTCCGATTATGAATCGTGATCTGGGGCTTTACATAAACAGCCTTTTTATGTACTAACAATAAGTTATATTATTGTTGGAGAAAGCTCTCATGCACTTGTGATGCGTAACATTTTCTTTATACCATAAAGATTATCAGTGTCAGACACGCCTATGTATTGGAGTGCCTTAGTAGTATAAAGTACTTTAAAGTATTGTAATTGTAAAATAATTATAAATTAAACTACATTTTATGTTTGTTGCACTTGATATGTTATCAGTCCATTAAATGTTGTCTAAAATCTGTTATATTCAGATTTAGCAGCCAATGCCGTGTGATGTATGATAGCGTGAAATGTGTAATAAATTTCTTCTTATGGTCTCATAATTTTTATTAACTCTGGAACCTACCATGCAGGGTACAATTCTTTGTTGTTTTCATGGTGCAACAACAACGAAATTAATGGTTGTTTCTCTATGTGGACCAATGGTACAGTATACCATTGTTGTTGTTGTTGTTGTTGTTGAGAAGGTTATGACTCAAATTATGCCAAGAGGACTGTTGAAATGTTTGTAATACTTGTAAAAACAATGTTGATGTTGAAGGGGTTTATTTTGTGCTCCAACTGAATATAAATTACATCTTTGAAATTTTAAAAATATTTTCGCGTTTTTATAATTATTATATACTTGGAACTTGAAATATATGGAGAAAATTATTTCTGTTTACATGATGAATTTTTGTCTACAGAAACAAACGTTCTCAAAAACACTAAACCTCAGTAACATTAAAATTTCAGAAATATAAACACAGTTACACTTCGATAGAAAACCTGACAGAATAACAGTATGCATTGAGTGGTGTTGGTATGTATGCAGTGCACTGGTAGAGATGCGCACTGCGCTGATTCAAAAGCAGAATTTTGTAACGACTAAACTTTCTGCTTGCTGACATTAGTCTACACTGTTGTACAATTGCAAGCATTGCATATATTATCAAACTGTTTTTTTTGTAATGATTCACATTAATCACTTACTTAATATCTTAATTCATTTTTTATTTGGGTGTGATATTTTGCCAACCACTTTTGTTGCAAACAAATTGTAAGTTATTATTTCTGTACGTTAGGTGCGCCTAATCTGATTTCGCTCACATTGTCAAATATGTAAAACCGACAAAATTAAAAAAAATTATATATTTTAATTTGAGCTTCCTTCGAAACGAGCATTACAGTACAGAACAAATAAGAAATACTAATAAATTTGAAAAAAAAAATAAAGTAATTATCAGAAATGTGGATGGATATAATTATAAAAGTGCCAAGTTACAAATTTAAGTTTCTGGAAGGAATGAAACTTATTACATGCAACTATAAAACACGGTTGTCAGAAATAACTAGACATGCCACATGGAAAGAGCAAAATCCTATGGTAGGCTATACTTATGCAAATACAAATAGAAATAGACATTGCAGTGTTGTTCAAACTTCGACGATGGCGTCGGAGTACTGGAGGACGGAGGTAAAGAAACAAATTTCAACGTTGATGATCACGATGAATGTGAAGATTGGTTGATAAGTTGATTGACTGATTAATTGTCTGATTGGTTGATTGATTGTTACGGGCCCCCAACACGATGTAAATAATAATCGTAAATTTTTTGGAAGAAAATATGTTTGTCACGACTGCAGGCGCCACGAGAGCAGGACATGGCCACCTGATGATATTGTCACTTCTTTCCGCGAATAAGCATTAATAGGCCATTCATTTGGGGGGCGGATTAGCAGTTAATTAACTCAATGTAATGAATAAATAAATAAGTAAAACACTATTGAGGAGTGGCCAAAGATAAATACTACACTTTATAAATGCAAGTTCCAGTCGTAGCCGGAAGTTCAAGAACAGGCATGGAAACATAAATAGTTAACACAAGAAATGTGTTCTCAGAGTTGAAATTAAGCCTATTAATATATATTTTCTCCTGTGGCGCTACGGGCCAACGCGGGCCATGGTATCTTCATGTTTGAGGTTTCTAGATCACACACAACGCCACAGAACAGTCGGTAGGACTCCTTTGAACGAGTGATCATTTCATCGCAGAGACAACACACAACACTCACAAGAGACAGACATACATGCACCCCGCGGGAATCGAACCCACAATCTGTCTGTTTCTATTTGTAATATATTTAGCATGATATTTGGTTTGTCGTTCCGAATCTTGTGTTGCTATTATCTCATTTTCAGTTTTGCTTTCAGAACACACTCGACAGTCATACGAAAGTGTCTTATTCACTAATACTGTCTGTCTATACTGCCAGTTTACTCTACGTGCATTACTTTGCTTTCCCAGTTTTAAGGACACTGCTAATCATGTTTTAAGTGTGTTGCATGCTTTCCTCCGTTTTATTCGTCTACAACTTTTGTCATTTTTTAATTGTTGAGTTTTCATTTGGTTGATTGCTTGCGTGAATTTAAACAATACGAGGTACTACCCAAAAATTCGGGGAATTTAAACAGTGCGCCAGAAACAGCTGTCATATGCCATTCCGCCGCTAGATGTGGCTAGACGTATACTTTGTGAGTCAATGTGCCAACAGTTGTCAAGCTGAGAGGAAGTGTTAATAAGTTCAGTGCGTTTTTGTGAGGTTATGTTTTAGTGATCCGGCGATTTTTTTTACAATTGATATGACGGATTTTAAGGAGCAAAGAATCTGCATCAAATTTTGTTTCAATCTTAAAAAACTGATGCAGAAACCCACCGAATGCTACAGGAAGCCTTCGGAGATAATGCCATGAGCCAAAGCAAAACTTTTTATGGCAAAAACGCTTCAAGGACGGACGAACGTCTGTCGACGACGATGAGCGTTCTGGACGACCTTCGACAAGCACAAACCGGAAAACGTAGCAAAACTTCGAGAGGCTATCCTTGCAGATGGTAGGCAAACTATCCACGATGTTTGTGAGATAGTAGGACTGTCATACGGGACCGTTCAACGCATTTTGGAGGATAATTTGAACATGGGACGCATTTCTGCGAGATTTGTGCCAAGACTGCTGAGCGACGACCAGAAGGCCCATCGTGTTTCTGTCTTCAGGGAACTCAAACAACAAGCCAGAGACAACCCCAACTTCATTTCCAATGTCATAACCGGTGATGAAACATGGGTGTATGGTTATGACCCTGAGATTAAGCAGCAGTCGTCGAACTGGACGTCGCCAAATTCATGGTGGCCGAAAAAAACGCGTCAAGTTCGCTGCAATGTCAAGTCCATGTTTATCTTTTTTTCGACATCCAAGGAATTGTCCACAAGGAATTCGTACCCCCTGGTCATACCGTCAATGGCAAGTTTTACTGTGAGGTTTTGAAGCGGCTAAGGGAGGGCATTCGGCACAAACGTCCAGACAAGTGGAAGAACAACAATTGGTTTTTCCACCACAACAAAGCGCCCGCTCACACATCACTCGTTGTTCGACAATTCCTGACTTCCAAAATCATTACAGTGATTCCCCACACCTCCCTATTTGCCTGACCTCGCCCCTGCGACTTTTTCCTATTCCCCAAGATGAAATTAAGGCTGAAAGAACGTCGTGTTGACACGACTGAGGAGATCCACACAGAATCGCAAGAGCTTATCGACACTCTCACATTTGAGAACTTCCAGGGATGCATGAAATCATGGGAAACAACGCTGAGATCGCTGTATACATGCCCAAGGGGACTACTTCGAAGGAGACGGTGGGAATTATAAGTTACGGTAAGAAACTTTTTGTATGGTCAAATTCCGCGAATTTTTGGGTAGCACCTCGTACTTAAAATTTTTTTATGTTTTTGTGTTAAAATTTTCTGCAGTTTTGCTTATATCTGGTTTGTAAGTCGCTTCAACTTGTAGCAGGTCTCTTCCTACTTCTTCTCTTTATTATTATTTTTTTTTTTATTGAGCTTCTTCCATCCTGTCTTGTTGGGACCACCATCCGATGGTAGCAACACCCGTATTAAAAATATATATTATTTACAATACTTCCCCTTGCTGAACTATTACATTTTAACTTGCTCCAATTATGTGTCCATATATGTAACCAAAACTTTTTTAGTAAAGAAAGGGTAACAGCGAAGTTTTCCTGCCCGCGCCATTAAGACTTAAAGGGGGGAGTGAAAGTGTAGCTGCAGTCAGTCTTAGAATCTGCTGTGTATAGAAGGAAGTGGTAAACTTCACGCCCCGGCCGCTTTACATTCAGGAAGTTCCCCGGCACCCACTGAATAATTTTCTAAGAGTCTGCCCGTTTTTGAAACCTGAACTGTCCAGCCCAGAGCCCAGATGCTATACTGATGACGCTACCCTGCCTCACATCGCTGTTACTATATATTACATTTTTTTATAAGTTACCTCTTCTAAAATATTCAACAATATTTTACTTAAGAATTCCATTCTTCACTTGTTAGTTTCTGAATGACTGCGCAGTACATGTTTCATATCCTGTGCACCTAAACATAACAGATATCTTTACTTACCCATTTCTTGGAGACATACAGCAGAGCGTTTTAACTGAAATGTTCATAGAGATGAGTACGTGAAATGTATACTTCAAAATTTGTTTCTTCTTCCCTCCCGCGCGTTCATAGCTGAAAAAGAAGAATTGTCGGGAAAATGCTTCTAATCGTTTTAAACCTGAAGTCAAATGGGGTGGGGGTGGGAAAGCCTTATTGGAAATACTGCGTTTATTTCAGGAAAAACGGAAAACCTTCGGCTCTGAATTTTCCTAGGAAACGCTCGCTTTTCCTTCTGTAGGGTACATACAATGGAGACAGACCAAGAGGAATGTTTCTATCTACCGACGCTGTCAGTTGCTGAATATTATATAACGCGGATGGTTCATAAATTAAACATAAGTAAGAAGAACTCATGTTGTGACACTGACACACGGAAACCAAAATTCACGGATAAAAACATCTACACATACTCCACGGGAAGTGGTCTGTTATCGAACCCGGACTTTTAAGTAGATAAGCTGGAGAGAGTTTCGGATATGAAGAGGGTAAAGTGATAGGGTAAGGGTCAAACAAATCCTGTACAGGTCTGGAGATGACTTGAGATTTCCAGGAGGCTCCCAGATTTCCAGAGAGTCGGCACATGAAAGTGGCAAGTTTGTCAGCTCTGCCCACCGGACGCCTGAATTCCCTAGGAAATATTCCTAGTACTCATATCTATTAGAGGATGAGCTGACAGTGGGGCCATAGCGCGGTCGGAAAGATTAAGTCAATGAAAAATTCATATGATACCATTGACATCGGAAATCGAAACTGCAACCCTCTGGCTTGAAGCGAAATTTCTTAACCCTAAAGTGATAGGAAGTGAATCGTTTTTAGTCGTGCAGCGCAGGAAAGACGATGAGAAAAATATTGCCTATGTAAGAGCTAGATTTGATTATTAATGTTAGAGGCCTGTATGGTTGGTATCCCTAGGAAAATTGTAAGGTTAATAAAGATGAGTCTGACTGAAACATATAGCAGAGTTCGAGTAGGCAAGAATGTATCTGACAGGTTCCCTATTAGGAACGGTCTGAAACAAGGAGACGCTCTA
>Ga0131853_10006928_pt1 | contig 20485 bp, 22 predicted proteins | sample TergutLab28metaG_FD_92764 | JGI IMG/M metagenome (GOLD analysis project Ga0131853, IMG submission 92764) | Labiotermes labralis P1 segment gut microbial communities from Petit-Saut dam, French Guiana - Lab288 P1 (version 2) (version 2) | ecosystem: Host-associated > Arthropoda: Insects >...
AACGCGCCGGTCATCGAACCTACAGGCACTTCGTATACGTACAGGGCAAGGCGCGGAGGGCTGAGGCGTGATATCTTCCCCACTACCGCCCATTTGCACGCCCTTATTTTTGAGGATGGGGCTGTGGCATTTAGAACCACAATCGAAAATTTCAATGCGGGGGAATCAATTATCGTAAGAGTCAGAAACAGAGCTTACGACCGGGTTGGCGATGCGCTGCTGACCCGCGAGGGTCGCCGACATGGCGGCAGGCGGGGCTATCTGCTCAGACGCAGCGGCGCTGTTCGCACGTTATATGGAAGGATCATTGTGCACAGGGCCGGCACGATTGACGACCCCATGCCCTACCTCGCCATGCTGGCGCTGGCAGGACTTAGCGCAGGCGGGCTGCTGCTATTGGTAAGGAAAAAGCGGACTTCTGAGCCTTCGCATTGATTTTCATACGGCTAAATTTCAGCATGAAAGAGCCAGCGGCTCTAAATCGGCTATATCCAGGTTTGCGATTTCCTAGAGATAATAATTTATTAATTTTTCCACAGTCATCTCACGGCGGGCGTCCCCTTTTAAGTCTAGGGCAATTTTCCCGCCTTTCATCATAATGGTACGGTTTCCAAGCCGTAAAGCGGAATGGATATCGTGAGTGACCATAATTGTTGTAATATTTTCTTTGGCGATAATTTCCTCAGTCAGCTTGAGCACCTTTTCTCCGGTAGCCGGATCGAGGGCTGCCGTGTGTTCGTCCAGCATCAGCAGCTTAGGCGTGCAAATGGTAGCCATAAGCAGCGTAACAGCCTGCCGCTGCCCGCCAGAGAGCAACCCCATATTAGTTTTCATCCTGTCTTCCAACCCTAAATTCAACAGCGCAAGTTTTTCGCGGAATATTGATAAAAGCTCGCTGCCAATCCCAATGCGGAATTTCCGCTCTCCTGAGGCGTATCGATAGGCCAGCGCTAGATTTTCCGCTATGGTCATATTTGGGGCGCTGCCTTTCATCGGGTCTTGAAACAGCCTGCCGATATGCCTGGCGCGTTTGTACTCCGGCAAGAAGGTTATATCTTGCCCGTCCAGCGTAATGGTGCCGTTGTCCGCAAGGAAAACTCCAGATATGGCGTTCATCAGTGTGGATTTACCAGCGCCATTACTGCCAAGCAGCGTAATAAAATCCCCCCTGGGTAAAAACAGGTTCACACCATCCAGCCCGACGCGCTGATTAACCGTGCCGGCGTTAAATATTTTTGTCACACCTTTAAATTCAAGCATGGCGCGAATTAGCCTTTCTTTTCAGCACATAAATCGTCCACTGGTCTTTAATCGCCGGATAGGAGATAGCCGCAATTACTATCAAGGCCGAAATCGCCCTGAGGTTGGCAGGGTTTAGCCTGAAGCTCAGCACGAAAGCCAAAATGATCCGGTAAAGAACCGCCCCTGCGGCTACAGCGCCGATATTCCATACAATCGTCCTGCGGCCGAAAATCGTCTCGCCGATAATCAACGATGCAAGAGCCACAACAACCATGCCAAACCCCATGTTGATATCGGCAAAACCCTGGTATTGCGCGATCAGCCCGCCGCACAGTGCCGCGACACCGTTGCCCACGGCCAGCCCGACGGATTTGGTAAAGTTTGAGTTAATGGAAGAAGCGCGCACCATTTCCTCGTTGTCTCCTGTGGCCCTCACGGAAAGACCGAGCTGTGTATGGAAAAACACGCTCAGTGCGGCGCCTACAAGTAAAACGACAAAAAATGGCAGCAAAAGCCTCCAAATCTGCGGGGTGCCGGTCAGCCTGCCGAGAATTATAAATAATGTATCATCACGAAAAAGAGGGATATTGGAACGGCCGCCCATTATGGCAAGATTAGCGGAGTAAAGTGCCGTCATGGTTAAAATGCCCGCCAGGATGGGTTGTATGCGCATCTTTGTCTGCAAAAAGGCGCTGCACAATCCGGCGGCAGCTCCGATAAATATCGCGAGCAAAATTCCGATCAGGGGCAACCCGGCAACGGTAAATATTGCGCAGACAGCCGCCCCTGCCGTAAAGCTGCCTTCCACCGTCAGGTCGGCAACCCCTAAGACGCGGTAATTTACAAAAATTCCAAGCGCCAGCAGCGAAAAAATAAGCCCCAGCTCAACGGCGCCGGTAAAAGCTACAAGCGTCACTTATCTGCCCTCGTATATTTCGACATAATCACCGAGTCCGTCAAGACTTACCCCTATAGCCTCAGCGGTGGCGCGATTAACTATGGTACGAAAATCCGACATGCCAACGACCGGCAGCTCGGATATAGGAGTCCCTGCCAAAACGCGGGAAACAAGGCGCGCGGTTTCGGCGCCAAGAATGGCATAGTCGATGCCCACCGTTGCCAGCCCTCCGTCTATTACCATAGAATCCGCACCGGTGAAAATCGGCAGACCGGCATCAATGGCAACTCTGGCGTAAATTGGCATTGCGGAGGCTACTGTGTTATCGGTCGGAGTGAAGAACGCGTCCACCCGGCCCACCAAAGAAAGGGCGGCCTGCTGAACCTCCGCAGTACTGGTAACTGTTGCCTCGTAATAGGTCAATCCACTAGCGGCCAAATACGCTTTAGCCGCGTTTATAGCCGAAACGGAGTTGACCTCGCCCAGATTGTATACAAACCCAAAGGTTCGCGCTTCCGGCACAAGCTGCCTGGCAAAAGCGAAGATGGATTGCACGCAAATTACATCGGAAGTGCCGGTGACGTTTGCGTCAGGGGCGTCAAGGCTGCTTACCAGCCCAGCTGCGACCGGACTGCTGGAAGCCGCGAAAATGACGGGAATATCGCGGGTGGCCGCCGCAGCCGCTTGCGCCGCAGGCGTGGCTATAGCAAGTATCAAGTCCACTTCGTTGCCGATAAATACCTGTGCTATTGAAGTAAGTAAGGTCATGTCGGTTCCTTGGCCGTTTCTGTGGTCAAATATAACGTCGTCATACCCCAAGTTTGCCATTTCTTCCAGGAATGACTCCCGAATGAGGTCCAATGACGGATGTTCCATCATTTGCAGAATGCCGATATGAATTGGTGAATTGCGCGGGCCGCTCTGCCCCGCAGCTTCACAGGCAGCGCCGGATATGATAAATACAAACGCGCAAATCAGCGATAAAATTGTTTTTTTCATCTTTCTCATATTTTTCATCGTGAACACCTCCGTATTTTTAAGAGCCGCTGGCTCTTTTATGGGAAAAACTGTACGCGTAACCATCAGTTTTTTGTTATATCAGCACAGTTTATGATTACGCAAATTGCTATAAAGTAAACTTCAACAGCATAGCTTTGCCAAAATTCCCCCTGAAATAAAAAAACATCCCTCCTCAACAGTAATTCTGTCAAGGACGGATGTTCATATCCGCGGTGCCACCTTGATTCACGGGAAATCCCGTGCGCTTACCAGGGTACCAACATACCCTTTGCAACTTACGTATGCACACACGTTATGGAATACTCGGCTTTCGCCTTTGACCATACCCTCAACGGCCCATTTGACAACCCGCATCTCCACCCGGTTCTCAGCCTTCCCGGATTCTCTGTACGTTGCGTTGCTGCCGTTACTTCCGTCTCAACGGTTTAGAGTATAATGCACTATCTCCGTGGCATTTGTCAAGCATTACTTTCATTGTTTTTACACACGATCGTAAAAGCAGCTATAAACGCAAAGGGCTTTCCAGTCCCCTGTAGCTTAGCAGCACGACCTCCAGTTCACCTGGAACCTCCAAATGGCGCGCGAGTTCGAGGAGGGAAACGCTTTCCATTTCAGCGTGGTCGACAACCGCCACACCAAGATTAGACCTTACGCAATCCATAATGTCGTGATATTTCATGTCCGCCGTGATGTATAAATCGGCTTTCATCTTGTGCGCAAGCGGCCACAAAGAACCGCCCGAACCTCCGCACAGAGCCACCCGCAATATGCGGAGCTCTCGCTCTCCGTAATAATCAAGCCTGGAAAGGTTCAAAGCCTCTTTAATACTGACCAGAACGCCCCCCAAAGGCGTGGCTGTAGGCATGTTTCCTATCGCTCCCATGCCTCCGAAGCCATCTTCGGCCCGAACCAAAGGGACTATTCCACCAAGTTCAAGCCTCTCAGCCAGAGCAAGGCTAACGCCCCCTTCTGCGGCATCCCAGTTTGTATGCGCGGATAAAATTGCCATTTCCGTCTTTATCGCCGCCTGTATCACCCTGCCAGCAGCAGTCGAAAAATCGATGCACCGCAGCGGTTCCAAAAACATGGGGTGGTGCGAAAGCAGACACTGACAGCCGCAGAGAAAAGCTTCTTCCATTGCCTCCGGCAGCGGATCGAGGGTGAGACCCAGTCGCTTGACCTCCCACTCCGGGTCGCCCACCATAAGCCCAACGTTATCCCAATCCGCCGCTTTGTGAAACGGCGCAACCGCGTCTATTCTGGAAAGGATATCTTTTATTTTCATTCAGCACACTCCCGCGTCACGTCATCATGTTTCCCAGGAAAAAGCTGACGAACATAAAGTAGATGATAAGCCCAGCGATATCCTTAATCGACGTTATTATAGGTGCGGAACCGGCGGCCTGATCTACATTAAACTTTATAAGCACGTATGGAACCAAAAAGCCCAGCAACGCGGCCAGGGTCATTGTAACCAGCAGAGCCAGGCCAACAGCCAGGCCAAGCATGGGCATTCCCTGCCAGACTGTGGCTATAATTCCGGCGGATATGCCTATCAGGACGCCCATGCTGAGTCCGATGCCGATTTCTTTCAAAAAATGCTTTATAAAATTTTTTATCTGAATGTGCCCAAGCACCACTCCGCGCACAAACAGCGTTGACGACTGAGTGCCGACATTGCCGCCCATATCCATGATCAAGGGAATAAATATGGCTACCACGGCGATAGATTCGAGAACTTGCTCGAACTCGTTAATCACAAGCCCTGAAAATATACCAGCTATGAGAGTAATTAACAGGAAAGGCAACCGCACTTTCCATATATCCAGCAGTTTGCCGTTGACCAGAACTTCGCTGCGGTTGGCCTCGTTGCCGGTTATGTCCACGAGGCCAGCCTGGTCATAAATGTCCTCCGTGGCCTCTTCTTCCAGAATGTCCACTGCGTCGTCTATGGTAACTATGCCTATCAGCAGTTCTTGCTTATCCACAACAGGCATGGCCAGAAGATCAAGCTCCTGAAGTATGCGGGCGACTTCTTCCTGATCGGTTCCGGTGCATACTTTTATGACTTTTTTGGACATGATATCTTCTATTGTGGAGTCGCCATCCGCTATCAGCAGCTCTTTTAGAGAAAGCACGCCCTCGAGTTTTTTGCAGTCATCGGTTACGTACAGCGTGTAAATGGTTTCCTTGTCTTTTGCCTGCCTGCGGACTTTTGCCAAAGCCTGCTCCACAGTAAGGTCTTTTCTGAGGGAGATATATTCGGTGGTCATAATGCGCCCGGCGGTTTCAGGCTCGTACCCCATGAGGATGTTGGTAATTTCCCGCTCTTTAGGCGACAGAGCCTTGATAAGTTTTTCCGCGACAGTAGCCGGAAGTTCTTCCAGTAGCCTCACCCTGTCGTCTGGGGCCAGTTCGTTAACAAACTCCGTGACTCTTTCGCCAGCGAATGAGCGCAGCAAGTTCTGCTGTTCATCGGTATCCAGTTGATCGAATATGGACAATGCGCAGTCTTTAGCGAGCAACCTGAAAACTATTACCTGCTCCTCGGAAGATATGTCGTGGAACGCATACAGAATTTCCTTATCCTCCGCGTCGGCAAGCAGGATTTTCAGGTTTTCCATGTCCTTGCTTTCGATGTAAGAAAGAATTCTTTCTTGCAGCATATCACTCACCCGGCTTCCTATTTTATATTTCCATCAAAAACGCTTCCGCCCGGCGCGACGCGTCTACGAAAATGCGTTTCCTGCTCTCAAAAATTTCCCGCGGCACGGCCGAGACGATATCCGCCGCCTTAGAAGCCGCGACAAAGCGCAGCAATTCCAGTTCTGAAGGCGTGCCTCCCAGCTCGGAAACATCAGGGGCAAGCCCCCATGCCTTCAGCCATCGCCACATAAAGCGCCACTCCACGGCCTCAACAGGTAAATCGCCGCCAAGAAGCTTCATGCTCCAGTAAAGATTAGCCAGCAGGCCGTCGTCGGCATGCCCTGCCATCATGCGGCGTATCAGAAGCTTGAACCACCGCGCCGCCGCAAAAAGCGCTTCGGGATTCCTTTTGAGGTGTAGCATACCGTCCGCGATATCCACGCTTCTCAGGTACAGTTTTCCGCCGTCATCTCTTGGCCTGTACAGTGAAAACGTGCTCCACACCATAGGCTCAGTGGCCCCGCCAAAACGTACTTTACCGCTCGCGGCGCCTCTGGCTGAAACATATGCAACGCCCAGCTTCTTCAAAAAAAGGGTGATATTTAAATCCCCTTCTCCGGTTACGCGTCTGTGCAGAACAACGCCGGAAGTGGACTCAAAACCCATTTATCCAAGTCTCCAATTTAGTAAAATAAAAACTTCGCCGCTTTGTCGTGCTAACAAGAATAATAGCTAAGTTTAGCACAATAAGAGCTTTTACCGGCGGTGTATTTTAATGATGGAAAGTAATGATGAAAAGTATTAATGCAGGGTGAGCGAGAATAAGTTTGAGCTATCCAGAAATCCCGGATAGCTGCCGTTATTTTAAGGTCAACCAGATGTTTTCGCTCTCGTATCATACTTCAAAAATAAAAAAACGCGCCAGGTCAAAATCCCCTGGCGCGGCTTCGTGAAGACTGCTAAAAATTTCGTTTGTGCTTTATGTATGGTTAATAATTGATCGCGCGCAGTTCAAAGAACGCCTGCGGGTGCTCGCAGGTTGGGCATACCTGCGGGGCTTTTTCGTTGCCGGCAACGTGACCGCAGTTGCGGCAAATCCATACGGATTTTTCTTTTTTCGCGAAAACGGCCGCTTCTTCGATATTTTTAACCAACTTGAGGTAACGCTCCTCGTGTTCTTTTTCAATTTTGCCGACCAGGTCAAACAGGGTTGCGATATCGTTAAAGCCCTCTTCACGAGCATCGGCTGCCATGCGCTTGTACATTTCGGTCCATTCCCCGTGCTCGCCTGCCGCAGCGTCTTTCAGGTTTTCCATGGTGCCATGAACGCTGCCCCCGCAAAGGAGCTTGAACCAAAGCTTGGCATGTTCTCTTTCGTTTCCGGATGTTTCCTCGAAGATGGCCGCTATCTGCTCGTAGCCCTCTTTCCTTGCCTTCGAGGCGTAATAAGTATACTTGTTCGTTGCCTGACTTTCACCGGCAAATGCCTCCATCAAATTCTTCTCGGTTCTGCTTCCTTTTAAAGCCGCCATTGTGACCTCTCCTTAATATATTGATTTTATGCAGATTGCCTCTGGCTATGCCGACAGGCTTTGCTGAAGCATCTGCGCTTGCTTTTCTGTTGTAACCGCATTACAATGATGGCATAATCCGATAAATGAAACATTGACTGCTTCAATTAAAACCCCGCGCGGAGCCTTAACTTTGCCTTCAAGAGCTTTCTCCAAATCCGCGTCAACGTCCAAGATCTCGCCACATTGCCTACATCTAAAATGGTTATGCGGGAACACTGTATCATCGTATCTCATTGGAGATGAAGGTAAAGCCAGAGAGCGAATCTGACCTTCCTCGCTGAGTTGAGACAAATTCCGGTAAACAGTGGCCTTTCCAATTTCAGGATATCGGCTTCGCACTTCCTCGTACACCTGATCCATGGTAGGGTGATTGTGTAGAGACCTCACCGCTTCCAGAATTAATTTTTGCTGTATTGTTCTTCGCACCCGGCTAACCATGTCTTGTCCTCATTTAGCAATCAATCTTTAATGATATTCTATTTCATTTGAGATGCTATGTCAATACTCTGCCTGTAAATTTTTGAAATTACCCAACACAGCGGGTGAACACCGCGTCCTTTGTGGTAAACTGATAATATTGTTCACAAAAAACATTCTGTTAACCATAATGCACGAAAGGAACGCGCAAATAATGATGGAATATTTGTCAGCTTTAATGCAAAACGGCCTTATGGCAATCTCTCCCCACGCCTCTTTCGGATGTGATTCGGGCTTTTTCGGCCCGCTGGCACTCGCTTTATGCCTTGTACTTTTTCTTGGCTTTTTAAAACCATGCGGCAAAACCAGCTCAACGCCATCCGGCACACCGGTCGACCATGATGGAAGTTTATAAAAACATATACAAAATACCCGTTGCCCTGCCCGGAAGTCCCCTGAAGGAACTTAACGTGTTTCTCATAAAAGGGAAGGACAGAGCACTTTTGATCGACACGGGATTTAACTCGGAAGAATCGAAGCAGTCGCTGTTTAAAGGTCTTGACGCTTTAGGCGTTGACGTGAACAAAATGGACATTTTTTTGACCCATCTGCACGTTGATCACACAGGGCTCATCGACTCACTGAAGAATGAGAACAACTCAATTTACGTAAGCGAAGAGGACGCAAAGCTCATCACACAGGAGCTGGGCGAGGAATTTGGTGTCTATATCAAAAAACAAAGTCTGCTAATCGGCTTCCCACCCGAAATGGTGCTGAACCACAAAGAGCACCCAGCCTGTAAATACGGGCCGACAAAAGCGGTTGAGTTCCGTTATCTCAAAGAAGGCGCCAATCTTTCATACGGAGGCTACAAATTCAGCGTGCTGGATCTTAGAGGCCACACTCCGGGCCAATTGGGGCTGTATGAAGAAGAACACGGCCTGCTTTTTCCGGGTGATCATATTTTGAGCAAAATATCGCCGAACATCGCCTGCTGGGATTTGGAGAACGATTATTTAGGGTGTTTTCTAAAAAACCTCATAAAAGTTGGCGGCCTCAAAGTCAATTTATCGTTTTCAGCTCACAGGGAACTTATCCATGACCCATACAAAAGAATCGAAGAGCTACTCGCGCACCACGGCAGAAGGCTTGAACACGTCAGGCAGATACTCAAAGACAAACCTTCCACCGCATATGAATGTTCGTGCTTAATCAAGTGGGATTACATGGGCGGCTATTTCCCCGATTTTCCCGCCGCTCAAAAATGGTTTGCCTCGTCAGAAACACTGGCCCATTTGCAAATGCTCTACCTCAACGGTGAAGCGCACAGTTCTTTGTCCGACGAAGGCGCGCTGGTGTATAGCTTGTTGTAGTGGACAGGGTGGAAAAAAAATTCTCTCAATCATACCAATTTTCCAGACACATCTGGGAAATTGGTATGATTCGGTATCCGGCAACAATGTCGCCCTTATTGGGTTGAAAAAAATTTCGGCAGCACGTCCGGCAATTCGTTAAAAGCATATTCGCCAACTACTTTGCCTTCTTTGAAAAACACCGCGCCAACCGGCGTACCGGCTATGCCTAAGTGGGCGGCTTTGGCTTCTTGCGGGCCGTTTACCTCGCAGCCCATTACGGCGACTGTCGTTCCGTCCGGCAGACCGTTAAGCATTGGCTCAATAAGCCGCACCAGGCTCATGACGTCGGCCCTGCGGCGACCGCACGTTGGACACGATATCAAATCAACGCCCCGCGTCCGCAGCGAAAGAGCTTTAAGTATTTCATACCCGACCCGAACTTCGCGCTCCGGCTCGTCCGTGAGGGAGACTCGTATGGTGTCGCCTATCCCCTGCTGCAAAAGAGCCGCTATGCCCGTCGTGCTTTTGACAATTCCTGCGTCTCCCGGCCCAGCCTCCGTTATTCCTATATGAAGAGGAAACGCTGGATACGCCTGAGCTATCAGCACGTTCGCCCTTACTGTATCCCCGACCGACGAACTTTTGGCAGAAAGCACAACGTTTGAAAATCCATTGCCCAAAAGCAAATCCGCCTGTTCTTTCACTGCGAGGAAAAGGGCTTTTGCCGCGTCTCCGTTTGCGTCAGCTCTGTGACGCGCCGATAGCGAGCCTCCATTGGCCCCTATACGAATAACAACGCCAAGGTCTTTTGCCGCCTGAATCATTTCAGCCAGCGCGTGTTTTGGCATATTGCCGGGGTTAATACGTATACTCGCGCATCCGGCTTTCATGGCCGCTAGTGCGATAGATGGGTCGAAATGTATGTCCGCCATAAGAGGGATGGTTGTGCGTTTGTTGAGCCATTCCAGAGAATCGGCAAGTTCAGCGGATGGCAACGCCACACGGGCAAGTTCACAGCCCTCGTTTAGAAGGCGCTCACACTGCCCAAGGCATTTTTCCGTGTCGAGAATATCCTCTTTAAGCATACTCTCGACACGGATTGGAGCACCGCCGCCGATTTCCAGAGGGCCTATTTTTACGCTTCGCTTCATCTTATGAAACTAATCCCAAATTAGCCAAAAAGCTTACCCTGCGAAAAACAGGTTGGAAATGTCATTCCATGTTGCAAAAACCATAAGAGACAATAGCAGCACAAGTCCCACCGTGTTAATCCAATTTTCTACCTTTTCAGGTATACCACGCCGGAAGACTGCCTCCAGAAATTGAGAAATCTTCTCCAAAAGCCGGAGGGGCGTTCTCAGAAATTGGAACATCGCGCCCAAAAATCGGAAGGTCGCCCCAAAAAACCAGAAGACTGCCTCTAGAAGTCGGAAGACGCCTCCCAGAAGCAAGAAAATAATGCGCCCTCCGTCAAGTGCCGGAATCGGGAAGAGGTTAAGTAAACCAATACTAAAGTTTATCAGCGCCAGAAGCGACACGAAACTTTCCAACCCGTCCCGCATGGCCCTTCCAGACATGGAAGCTATGCCAACTGGGCCAAGCACATCGGCTTCCTCTCTTCCAGTTATCATATCCCTTATGCCTCTGAGCTTCAGCATCGTCAGGTCTCTTAAAAACCATACAGAGGCATTCAAGCTCTGCGTAACGGGAACACGCGCCAGCCCTGGGGTTATGCCCAGCATGGGGCTGCCGTGCTCCTCGCTGAATGGAAGCGCAGTGGTAATTGTGAAAACCTGCGCCCCTCTTTCAACAGTGAAAGTCACATCGCCCTCAACAGCCGCCGCGCGTAATCTATCAGACATTTCGCGCCACTCCGTGACGCGCATGCCGTTGACCTCTGTAATACGATCGTTAGGCTGAAAACCAGCGGCTTGCGCTGGGAAGCCTTCCAGAAGCGTTCCTATGCGGGTGTCGTTCATGTCCTGCACGCCGCGCCCGCCCAAAAGCGCGGCTATTAAAATCCAGGCAAGGAAAATATTGAAAGCCGACCCGTTCAGCAATATAAAAAAGCGCTTCCAGGCTGGCTGGTCACTGAACCCCATACCTGGAATGACAGGCTGGTCATCGTACTCCTCGCCCATGCCCATAGAGTCGGTTTTTGTTTCTTGCTCATCTGAGGTCATACCAGCCATGCGGCAAAAACCGCCAAATGGGATAAGGCGCAAAGACCAGAGCGTACGATAACTGTCCTTGCCTACCGTTGTTACTCGCTCAATTTGCTTGATAACAGGCCCCATGCCTATGGCGAATTCGTGAACCTGAACCCCAAGCACCCTCGCGGTCAAATAGTGCCCAAGCTCGTGAATGAAAATGATAATCCCTATTATTATCAGGAACGACACCAGGCTTATGGAGAACGACCCTACGTTTATCATCGAAAAAATTTCACCCATTGCAGCTTCTCCTCAAAATAAATATATGTATCACAACGCTTTTGCATCGCATATAACGGTGCAACGCTTCTTACCCCATTCTAGAATTTCCAGCGCCTCGCCTAAAGATCGCGGGGCCGCGCCTGAATAAGACCCAAGGGTTTCCTCTACGACCCCCGGAATCGAGGTGAATTGTATATCTTTTTTCATGAAGCGGTCTACCGCAATTTCATCAGCCCCTACCAAAAGAGCCGGATAAGCACCGCCCTTCGCCATAGCCTCTTTTGCGATTCGGAGAGCCGGAAAGCGCGCCTCGTCCACCTGCTCGAAGGTTACGGCTCTGCCATACAGGTTCGGCCTGGGGAAATTCACTACCGGCGGCAAACGCTCCGGCCAAAACAAGCACGAAGCCGCCGGAATACGCATATCTGGCTCACCTGCCAGCATTTTAACGCACCCGTCCTCAAATTCGACCAGCCCATGAACGAACGATCCCGGAGAAATCAATGCCTCGACCTGACTCGGCTCCAATCCAAAGAGGATCATTGCCTCTATCATCTCTATTCCCTTGTTCATCAATGTCGCGCTGTCTATCGTTACTTTTGCGCCCATGCTCCACACAGGATGCTTTAACGCCAGCTCAGGCGTGACGTTTTTCATGTCCTCCAGACTCCAATCGCGGAACGGCCCCCCCGACGCGGTCAGGTATATTTTGCGAGTTTTGCGCGCCCTCTCGCTAGAAAAAGCGCCCTCCGAGAGGGGGATGTCGGTGCAGCCGACAGGGGGTGTTTTAGAAAGCTCTTCTCCGTGAAGGCATTGCCATATCGCGTTATGTTCGCTGTCAAGAGGGCGCAGTTGATAACTCCCCTGCACCAGCGGCATGACCCACATTCCGGCCACCACGATACTTTCTTTGTTAGCCAGCGAGACTTCTTTACCGGCTTTAAGCGCCGCCTGAAGCGCCTCTATGGCCGCCGTACCGGACGACGCGAAAACCACGTGATCCACATTCGCAGCCTGCGCCAGTTCGCAAAGACCACCGGAACCAAAAAGCGCCGGGCGCGGCAATTGGGCAATCGCACTCCGGTCAGCCATGCAGAGCGTATCGGCTCCGAACTCCTCCGAAAGGCGGGATAATTTTTTCGCATCCTTCGCAGCAGCAAGGGCGACTACTTTCAATTTATCCCTGTGAGCGCGACACACGTCAAGAACCGATGAACCAACGCTGCCAGTAGCTCCGATAACCGCTATGCGTTTTTTCACCATTTTGTCATTTTTATTCCGTCACTCCAGAATAACTCCGAAAAAGAGGTAAACCAGCAGACCGTTAAGCAGAATGCTGTCAAACCTGTCAAGCATACCTCCATGCCCCGGTATCAGACTGCTAGAGTCCTTAACTCCGGTTTCACGCTTGATCAACGACGCGGATAAATCGCTCAGCTGACCGGCAAAGGCGCAGATAATTCCTATAATAATCAATGGAAATGGCGGTTGCTGCTGATAAAATATTATCAGAGAAATCATCAGCACGCTGCCCAGCGCACCGCCGATAAAGCCCTCCAAAGTTTTTTTGGGGCTTATTTTTTCGCACAGGCGCACCTTTCCCCATTTCGTGCCGACGAGGTACGCGAACACATCACAACTCCATGTGCATAAGAAAAGCGCAATCACGTAAAGACGGCCAATGTCCATGTTGCGCAGCAAAATAAGACAGGTCCACGGCACAATTATGAATAAAATTCCCGCCAGAATCCCTCCGGTGTTCCATATGGCAAAGCTCGCCCCCAGCGTCTGGCGGCGGACTATTTCCAGCATCAGCACCGCGTAAATCGTCAGCGACAGAATCATGACGGTGGAAGCGGGCATAACTCCATCCGCGGAGTAAATCACCGCCAGAGCGGAAATATATCCAATCCCGCGCGAAAGTTTGAACTGCGTGGATAAAAGACGGTAATACTCCGCAAGGGATATCATCGCCAGCGCCGTCACCAGAGTAACCCATACCAGGCCGCCCTGGTGAATCGCTCCAAGTATCACCAGCACAATTATCAATCCGCTTAGAGTCCTCTTGGCAAAATTGCTCCCGTACGATTTGTCGCTCACACGCCCCCCTCCTTTCCGTTTTTCTCCTGTTTTTCTTTTCTGTAGTGGTCAAACCGTTCTTTGAGCGCCTGAACGTCCTGCCACGTCAAGTCTTTTGGGCTTCCCTTCCTGCGAGATTCGTCGCGCAGGAGATAACTTGGATGAAACATCGGAAATACCTCTATCCCTCTCCACTCGAACCACCGCCCTCGTATAGCGCTGATTCCTTCGGTTGTTTTCAGTATCCACTTGGCCGCAGTTGCTCCCAGGCACACCAGAATTTTAGGGTTGAGAAGCAAAAGCTGCGCTTCCAGGAAATCGCCGCAACGCATCATTTCCTCCGCGTTTGGGGTTCTGTTGTTCGGAGGGCGGCACTTCACCACGTTTGTGATGAAAACGTCCTCCCGCGATATTCCGCCAGCTGCCAGTATTTTAGTCAAAAGCTGTCCAGCCTTACCCACAAAAGCCAGCCCTTGCAGATCTTCGTCAGCTCCGGGGCCTTCGCCAACGAAAACCAGAGGAGACTCAGCCGACCCCTGACCGAATACAACTTTGGTTCTGGTAGGCCCAAGCTCGCACCTGCCGCATGCCTCCACGCGGGCTTTCAGTTCCTCCCACGCGGCATGTTTGCTGTCGCGCATCGTCTCATACGCGCTCAAAGCAGCACCTCATTGATGCTCACGTTCACTTTTTTGACTTCCATTCCAGTGAAGAAACTAAGGCCTCTGCTGAGTTTCTTTTGGAGTATCCGCGCGAGGTACAGGGCGGTTTTCCCGTTCAGTTTTATGTCCACTGTCAGATTGACGGAAACCGCGTCCCCCTCTGGAACAAGGCTGAGTTCCTTGACTTGGTGTATGTGATCTCCCGTCACGATTAGGCGGCGGGCAATTTCCATGACAGTTTCTGTCTCTATAGTGACGCGGCCATCGAAGCTGAAAGGCGGCTTTACCACCGTGCGGTCATGCCTGTCCTTGCTCTTAAAAAAATCTCTTAACTGGCTGACCAGCTTGCCTGCGAAATTGCGCTGTATCTGAGTGCGCGAGACTGGCACAACGTGTTGTTTTTTTTCACGCCGCTCTTTGAGCGCGTTGGTAATTTCTTCGCGGGATGCGACTTCAGTTATGTCGACTATTTTTTGCGGGTAAGGCAGTTCCAAAGTTTTTACGATTTTTTCCATCATCTCGCTGGATGTGGCCAGCACCATAACTTTGCAGGGCGCACGAGAGGCAAGAAATGACGCCGCCTCCAACCGATGCAGCACGTAATGAAAAAGCGCACGACGGATAGCTCGTACCATATTTTTTTCGGCCTTGGCGCTTTTACCAGCCATGATACGCCCCTTCGACACGATCAGCCCATCGTCTATCACGAAATCCACTCCATACTGACGCGCCATCTGCGATGCTCTCTGGCTTTTACCTGTTCCAGCAGCCCCCACAAAAGCAATTACGTCAATTGAAGACAGATTTGGCAATGGTATTTTTGCAGCTTTTGTCGTCATAGCTATTCTTCCGCCAGCGCCACGTCAGCGCCCAGCGCTCTCAGCTTGGCATCGATGGCGTCATACCCCCTGAAAACATATTCCATATTTTCAACTGTCGTTTCGCCCTCCGAAGCCAGTCCGGCCAGAATCAAGGCCGCTCCGGCCCGCAAATCTGTCGCGGCAACCGTAGCACCATCCAGGCTGTCCACGCCTTTTATTACGGCGGTATTTCCTTTGATCTCTATGTCCGCGCCCATTCGGTTAAGCTCAGCAGCGTACAAAAATCTTGCCTGGAAGAGATTTTCTTCCACCAGGCTTACCCCGCTCGATTTTGTTAAAGCCGCAACCATCTGCGGCTGCAAGTCGGTGGGAAAGCCCGGAAACGGCATCGTTTTTATTGATATAGGCCTAAGTTTTTTTGCCTGGCCCGACGAACCTGCGGAATAAACCGTAACGGAATGTGTGGAGCCGTTTTTTGCGGCTGAAAAAGTTGATGGAAAAACAGAAAAACGCACCCCAGCCTCTTCAAGTTTTGCAAGAAGTGCGTCAATATGCTCCGGCACAATATCCTCCACGGTTATTTCCCCGCCGGTCATGACGCCGCCCAGTATGTAGGTGCACGCCTCTATCCTGTCAGGTATGACGCGCTCTCTGCAGCCCTGTGCCGCGTCCACGCCGCGTATTCTTACGCAGCCGGAGCCATCGGCGTCAACTTTAACTCCCATTCCTCTGAGAACTGCGGCCAGGTTGTCTATCTCCGGTTCGCGGGCGGTGTTTTCTATAATCGTTTCGCCTGTGGCGAAGGCTGCGGCCATCATAAGGTTTTCGGTAGCGCCAACGGAAGGGAAGTCCAGATAAATGCGCCGCCCTCTCAGGCGGTCGGCGGTCGCGTGGACAAAGCCGCCGCGCATCTCGATTTTGGCTCCCATCTGAACTAATCCTTTGAGGTGAAGATCTATGGGGCGGCTTCCTATGGAGCATCCTCCAGGCATCGCAACGATGGCGCGCCCATATCTAGCCACAAGCGGCCCCAGCACAAGGGAAGAGGCTCTCATCTTCCGCACCAGAGACTCCGGCGCTTCGCACGACACGTCATCTGGCACGTCAAATGTCATGGTCTCCCCTTCTCTGGTCACGGCCACTCCCATCGAGCGCAGAAGTTCCGTCATGGTATCTATGTCCTGCAAATTGGGAACGTTGTCTAAAACCATTTTTTGCCCCTTCAGCAGCAGGCACGAGGCCATAATCGGCAAAGCAGCGTTTTTCGCTCCCTGGGTTTTGACTTTGCCTTTGAGGGGCGCTCCGCCCCGTACCTTCATTTTATGCATTTTAAAAAACACGCTCCGCAAAAAAATTTTTTAAGATATCCGCTATCCGCTTCGAGGCGTTTCCATCGCCAAAAGGACATTTAGCACCGCCGCCGCGCTTCGTAAAGGACTCTCTGTACGATTCGTCCTCCAAAAGGCGCGACGCCTCCCCTTCTATTATATGCTCGTCAGTGCCGACGAGAAGCCCGGTTCCTTTGTCCAGCGCCTCTGGCCGTTCGGAGAGTTCGCGCAAAATAAGCACAGGTTTTCCCAAAGCAGAGGCTTCTTCCTGAACACCGCCGCTGTCGCTCATTATAAAAAGGCTTCTGTTCATGACAGCCACGAATTCAGGATACTCCAACGGCTCGGTAAAAACAACATTTTCGCGCCGCCCTAAAATTTTCATTATTGTATCCCTTACATCCGGGTTTTTGTGCAGCGGCACGACAAGCCTGAGATCGGCATGTTTTTCCACAGCACGGCGCACCGCGCGGCAGATTCGTTCAAGCGGCGCTCCCCATGACTCGCGCCTGTGAGCAGTCAAAAGCGCTATTGGAGCGTCTTCTGGTATGCTAAGAAACTCCGTGTCAGCGGCTCTGCTGTTATTGGAGCGATCGTTATTGGCGTTTCCGCCTTTGGCCAAAGTCCAGAAAAGAGCGTCTATAACCGTATTACCTGTGACGAAAACGCTATCTTTTTTCACTCCTTCGGCCAGCAGATTCTCAGCCGCAAGGTCAGTCGGGGCGAAATGGAGGGAACTCAGCCTGTCAGTTAGAGCGCGGTTTGCCTCCTCTGGGAAAGGGCGGGCCATGTCGTGGCTCCTTAAACCGGCCTCAACATGTCCCACAGGCGTTTTTCTGTAGAAGCCCGCCAAAGATGCGGCCAGAGTTGTTGTTGTGTCGCCGTGCACGAGCAGTATGTCCTGCGGATTAGCGTCCAGAAAGGCTCCAACACCTTTCAGAACGGAAGATGTTATGTGCTCCAGCGTTTGACGCTCTATCATAACGCGAAGGTTTTCATCAGGCGTTATACCAAAGTGAGAAAGCGCCTGAAGCAGCATCTCGGAGTGCTGACCGCTTGCCAGAAGCGTCGCGTCAAAAGACGGATCACTTTTCAGCTCAAGAATAAGCGGAGCCATTTTGATGGCCTCTGGCCTTGTTCCCACAACGCACAGGGTTTTTATTTTTCTATTTTCTTTCATTTTTTCCATGTTTTTCACGCTTCCTGCCTCCATGATCACAGCCTGCCAAGCACCACTACGCCGCATACCAAAGCAAGCGTGTGTACGGCAAGAAGACACGCAACCACCCAAAAATTTGAGCGCGTGGCGGCTATCAGGCGATGATGCAGGTGGCCTTTGTCAGGATAAAATGGAGATTTGCCCATTAGTATCCTTCTGCTGAAGGCCATCAGGGTATCAAATACGGGTATGCCGCCCCACAGGAGCAGCAGGAGAGTCAGTTCGTGAAATGGCGCTCTCGCAATCACCGGCGATGCGACGGTCACAAAGTGCGACGCAAAAAGGAAGCCAAGCAGAGTGCTTCCGCCATCGCCAAGAAACGTTTGAGCCATAGGGAAATTCCAGCACAGCACACCCAGGGCCATTGCGGCAGCCACTACTCCAAAAGGCGCGCCGCCCGCGAAACACATCGCCACGGCGGATGAAATAAACACCGATATGCAAAGCCCATTTATGCCGTCTATCAGGTTGTAGGAGCTTGTAACCCCAACAATCCACACAACACACATCATCTTGGCAAACAGCGGCAAGGACAGGGGGAAAACTATCAGAGCTGCCGCAAAAAAATGAACCGCCAAGCGGATAAAAGGCGACAGCGGCTTCATATCATCCATATAACCGCAGAAGAAAACCAGCGTGGCAGCTGCCGCACTGTATTTCAGTTCGGGGAAGTACGCTACGAAGCACAGCGCCCACAGAAGATAACCGCCCCACAAGCCCAGGCCAGCGCCTCGCGGGGTACGGGTTTTATGAATTTTCCTGTGATCGGGGTGATCTATTATCTGATAGTCGTGCGCCAGCTTGATGGAGAGCGGCGTTATAAACCCTCCCCAGAAAAAACCCAGCACTCCGCTTAAGACAAGCTGAACGTTCATGCACCGGAGACAGGGCTGGCAGAGCGTTCGGCGGCAGCGATTTTATTTATTCGTGCGAGGTGGACGCCTCCCTCAAAAGAAGCGTCGTACCAGGCTTGCAGGATGGCGAGTGCTTGTTCCCGCGATATCAAACGCGCACCCATGCACAAAACGTTCAGGTTGTTGTGTGCTTTGCTGAGGCGAGCACTTTCGGCATCGCTACATACAGCGGCCCGTATACCCGCGACCTTATTTGCCGCGATAGACATGCCAATTCCTGAACCACACAGAAGCACACCCACATCGGCCTTACCCTCTGAAACGGCCTGAGCCGCCTTAAAGGCCACATCGGGATAATCGCACCTATCTTCATTAAAGACACCAAAGTCCATAACTTCGGCTTTGCCGTCAAAAAAATCCCTCACCGCAGCTTTAAGAGTAAACCCTGCATGGTCGCAACCTAACGCAACGATCATCGTCTTTATTTCTCCCTCACAGTAGTGGCGGCATGCTGCCACCCACGTTTATCACAAGCCTGTAACGTACGGCAGGCAAAAATTGCCATCCGCACTATAAAATCATATCATTAAATAGCCCAAACGACAAAAAAGACGGCCCTTACTTCAGGGCCGTCTTGAGCATGGCGATAAATATCTCCGTCGGCTAAAGCACGCTTTCTTTCAATGCTTTACCGGCTTTAAATACCGGCACTTTCTTAGCCGGAATTTTAATGATTTTTTTGGGGTCTTGCGGAGCGTGTCCTTCACGCGCGGCGCGTTCTCTCACCTCGAACGAGCCAAAACCTATAAGCTGCACTTTTTCACCCTTGGCCAGTGAATCGGTTATGGCATCAAACACCGCACCCACCGCAACTGCCGCGTCTTTTTTGGTCATTTCCGCAGATTCCGCAACCTTATCAATCAGATCCGTTTTTGTCATAACAAAAAAACCTCCATTTCAAACGTCCACCAATATTCTTTAGTGATGCTTCGTCAGCACCATCACCGATGAGAGCATAGCATATTTCTTATTTTTTTGTAACTATCGAATCCGAATTTACAGGGCAAACGCGGCGAAAAGCGATATGAAATTCGAGAGCAGCCAGCTTTCCATCTCTCGATTTACTGCTTTACTGATTTATCTGGTGTGTTTATAATGTGCTCGACATATTTCGTGAAAGAGGTGGGAGCGATGACTCAGTCTATAGGCGCAAATATTAAAGCCAGGCGTTGTGAGTTAGGTTTAAACCAGGAAGATCTTGCGCAAAAATTAAAGCTGACGCAAGCTAACATCAGCAGAATCGAAGCCAGCGCAAAAGGCCCCAGCGCTGAAATGCTTCTCGCCATCGCCGAAGTACTGGGATGCGACGTCCGCGAGCTGATGGGCGTGGGCGACGGATGCTAAATCCAGCCAAACGCTTGACGACGACGCTAAAACCTTCGTTCTAAACGCCATTAAGGCAGACCCTCAGCTAGGCATACATCTGCGCAGTTTTACCAAAAACTCCCCCAGCCTAACCAACGAGGATTGGAAATTCTTTGCAACGAACCTGAAACTTGCCCTGGGATATGCGGCTGAGGCCATAAAAGCCAGGCATCTGAAAGACAATTCCTAATGACGTGTAGGCATGTCATGCCAAATCGCTATAAAACTGGTTTCTTTTTTCCAAGCTATCGGATAATTTCATGTTCCAAATCGGCATTAATATGGATTTCATAAGTACCTACTATTACCTACACTATATACTGAGAGGGAATAAGGGGTTGGCAAACTCGCAAACCCGTTAAATGCTTTTCAAGCAAGTTGTGTTTTTAAGAAGCCGTATTCAAAAGCGTTTAATCAAAGTAGCCAAGTGTGAAATCATAACCATGTTTTCCGCAGAAACAGTTGAAATTTCATAATCTTTGGATAACCTGCGTGAATTGTTAAGCCAGC